>ERZ1292629.2799-Hain-H43-01um-R1-2799-length-14196-cov-74_pt1 | contig 14196 bp, 14 predicted proteins | sample MGYA00564399_ERZ1292629 | MGnify/ENA primary metagenome ERZ1292629 (study PRJEB36523, sample SAMEA6512636) | groundwater metagenome | collected 2019-01-08 | study: AquaDiva: Metagenomics assemblies of 32 groundwater samples
TTATTTCCTCCACCCATCAAGTCCCCATGTCCTGCCGGCTCTGGCCGCTCCGAGATAAGCCAACGATAGGGCGTAAATGATGTGGTCGTCGACTATGTAAGAATGCGGGTCCGGATAGGGCATGCCCAAAGGCAGATAGTAGAGAATCATGAGCAATGCGCCCAAAGGAGCCGAATACCGGACGAAAATGCCCAAAATAAGCGAGATGCCAAGGAGAGTGAGCCCCCATTCATTTAAGAGGTTCACAGTAGGTAAAATCCCCGGAGAAAGAAGCCATTCAAAAAATCCTGGGAAGAGCTTCGCTCCCTTCAGATATCCTTCCGCCGACCAGGCCGGGTCCAACACCTTGGTGATACCGGCGTAAAACATCAGCCATCCTAGAGAAATACGCAACAGAAACAATGTAATTTTGTGTGCCATATGCACATAATGATACTCCTTTTTCCCGCTACGAAAATGTTAATATGTGGATATGAAAAAAGGCTTTAAGGGCAATATTGAGAAACTCACGCTGGAGAATAACGACTTCCGCCGCGTACTTTACACCGGAGAGCGCTCACAGCTCGTTTTAATGTCTCTTAAGCCGAAAGAGGAAATCGGCATGGAAGTGCATGAAGACAATGACCAATTCTTCCGATTTGAAAAGGGGCAAGGTAAAGTCACTATAGACAATACCGTTTATGACGTAAGTGACGGAGACGCCGTAATAGTGCCGCGCGGCGCGGAGCATAATGTCGTCAACGCCTCCGACACGGAGCCGCTGAAGCTCTACACCATTTACTCCCCAGCTCATCATGCCGACGGTATTGTGAGGAAAACCAGAGAGGAAGCGGTCTCGAATGAAGCTGAATTCGACGGCAAAACTACGGAATAAGCAGGAATCTGTAAGGTTTCTTGGCCCAATCTCCGGCGTAAGAAACGCCGATACGCGGCAGGCGCGAAATTTTCAATTTAGAATTTTCAATTTTCAAATCGGATTCAATCCAGAGACCGGATTTTTTGCCGAGTTTTAGTCCGTTCAAACTTTTGTCAATCTTCAAATGCTTAGTCAGGCGCGCCGGGCCGGAAACTTTTTCCGTGCCTCTTATGAGAATGGCTGCCCCGCAGCCATTCTCCGCCACGATATTTAACATCCAGTGCATGCCGTAGGTGAAGTAGACGTAGAGAGTGCCGGCCTCGCAGAACATCGGCTCGTTCCTCGAAGTTCTACCGCGCGAAGAGTGAGAAGCCAGGTCATGCGGCCCGACATAAGCTTCCGTCTCCGTTATTTTCTCCCGAATTATTTTGTTTCCCCCGCCTGCGCGTCGGGCAGGAATTTTTCGTACAAGATATTTACCAAGTAGCTCCCTGGCCACTTTTAAGGTCTTCCTGCGGAAAAATGAGTGGGGGATGATTCGTCCAGGGGACGAATCATCAATTTTTTTCTTCATGCTATAATCTTATAGCATATGGGATTTCCTAATTGGGCCAAGAACATTCTTTTTCTCCTGGTTTATATGATTTCCGGGCTGATTCTCGTAATCATCATCGAAGGACTCTTATCCGGCTCGGACCTCACGCCTCTTAATACCGCCATCGAACGCGTAGTAGTCCAAATGCGCACTCCGTATCTGACCACCTTCTTGGTTTGGGTAACCAAAGTCGGCAACCCCTTTATTCTTGCGTCCGTTGCGGTATTTCTTACGGTGATGCTAATCCTCCGCGGTTATGCCTATGAAGCAACGCTTTTTCTCGTCGCCTTGATTGTCGCCGTGCTTTCATTTACTGCGCTCAAGAATATTTTCCAAATCAGCCGCCCGGTCTCGGAACTTTACCAAACTGACGGCTGGAGCTTCCCCTCCGGCCATGCGACAGTAGCTACCACCTTCTTTTTTATGTTGATATATTCTTTATTCGGCAAATTAAAGACCGCAAAAGGCAAAACCCTGCTTATTTTCGGGTCTATTTTAGGCACGCTTATCATTTGCTTCTCGCGCTTGTATCTAGGAGCGCATTGGACGCTTGATATTTTGGCCGGGGTAGCCTTAGGGCTTCTTTCCGTAAGCTTTACCATTCTAATGTTTAATGTTTTTATCGAAGAAAACCGCTCTTTGAGAAAGAGATTGAATTTGTGATAGAATCCTCGGCATGGAAACTAGAGAAATGCAAAATATTTATAAATGGGCCTCGATTGCGCTGATTATTCTCGCTCTATTTCTGGGGGTTAAAACTCTCGCTTCGCTCAAGGGTTTGCGCGATATAAATCCCGCTTACAATTCAATATCAGTTTCCGGAGAGGGCGAAGTGTTCGCTGTGCCTGACTTGGCCACTTTCTCCTTCAGTGTTTCTGCCGACGCCAACACGGTAAGCGAGGCACAAGCGCAGGTGACTAAGAAGATGGATGCCGTGCTTAAGGCGCTAAAAGACTTAGGCATTGAAGAGAAAGACATAAAGACCACCGATTATTCCGTCTATCCGAAATATCGTTACGAGGTAATGCCCGCCATCTACCCTCCTATTCCCGTTCCAGGCAGACAAGTTTCTGACGGCTACACGGCGAATCACTCCGCCACGGTTAAAGTGAGAAATACCGAAGATGCTGGCAAAGCGCTCGCGGCCGCGGGAGAGAAGGGGGCGACCAATCTCTCAAGCATTTCTTTCACAGTCGATGATATGGATAAGATTACAGAGGAAGCGCGCGCCCTGGCTATTAAAGACGCCCGGGATAAGGCCAAGCTTCTTTCCAAAGAGCTTGGAGTGAGGCTGGTAAGGGTAGTGAGCTTTAATGACTCAACCGACGGCGGCTATCCGATTCCCTATGGCCGCGAAGGAATGGGCGGTGATGTTATGGTCTCAGGAGCCAAAGCGCCAACAGTGCCTACCGGAGAAAATAAAGTAAGAGTCGTGGTCAACGTCGTCTACGAGATACGTTAGATTCGGTGTATAATCAGGACAGAAAAGGAGGTCCTCATGCCACGCTCGCTCCTTCCGAGAGACATCTGCCACAAATGCATCTGCCCGGTGCAGGATGGGGAAGAGTTTGAAAGGTTCGAAGGAGGAAAGGCGCATGTCGTTTGTCCTCCGACTCCCAAGATGCCTCTGATTGACGATGATGGGATTCCGGCCATGAAGCCGAAGAAGTAAGAATGCCCCGGCGCGCACACGCGCCGGGCTTCGTTGTATTTGACTCACTGATATCCAGTGTAGTATGATTGGGAGACGCCCACGGGGGTGTTTTTTACTAAATGCAAAGATTTATCAATTACATAAAAGATACGAAAGGGGAATTAAACCATGTTTCCTGGCCGACTCAACGCCAGGCGGTAATCTTTACTGCAATCGTGATTGTCGTTTCCATACTGGTTTCAGCTTTCTTGGGCTTTTTCGACTACGTTCTTTCCCTAATCATGCAGAAGTTCGTCCTCTAACACTCAATCGATATGAGTAAACAAAAAATTTCCGAAGGCAGAAATTGGTACGTCGTCCACACTTACGCTGGTTATGAGAATGCGGTGATGAGGAATCTCAAGCAGCGCATAGAATCTCTGGGAATGGAGGACAAAATCTTCAATGTCATCGTCCCGACCGAGAAGAAGGTCAAAATTAAAGGCGGCAAGCGCGTCGAGGAAGAGGAGAAGATTTACCCGGGCTACATTCTGGTAGATATGATTGTGACTGACGATTCTTGGTACGTAGTGAGAAATACTCCCAGAGTGACCGGTTTCGTGGGCTCTGGCGTCTATCCCGTGCCGATAGACAAGAAAGAGGTTGACGCACTCTTCGCCAGGATGTCCGCCGACAAGGTTACCCACACCATTAATCTTATTGAAAACGACGCGGTCTTAATCATCGACGGACCGTTCAAAGAGCTTGAAGGCAAAGTTTCCGAAATAGATGAGGAACGCGGCAAGGTGAAAGTCTTGGTCAACATGTTCGGCAGAGAAACGCCGGTCGAACTAGATTTTCTTCAGGTGAAGAAAATCTAGTTCGACAAATCTCCTTATTTTGAGCCATACTTTGATATTTAGAGTTGTAAAATAAAATTTGAGCTTGACAATATATACATACTATGCTAAGCTAGTTATAGACCATCACGAGCAGGGCAGCCCCTGATTTAGCCCCACTCTTCGGGGCACTCTCGTGAGTTACAGTGGGGGTAGTTCCCGCTGGGTTGACGGTCCTGACAACCGTTCAATCTACCTTGGTGCAGGGACCCAAAAGGGACCACCTGCACATTCTTCCACAACAGGGTAGCCCACCGCATTTGCGGAAAGAGGCTTGAGGGCAAGTCAAAGCCCTGACAAACTCCCACCTAATCCAGCCCGTCCTCCATTGAGGCGGGCTTTCTTGTTTTATAATTTACTACATTTATAATCCGCTATAGCGTGAATTAGATGTAAGTTGCAAATGTGTTTATTGATAAGTATACTGGTCTCCTCAAGGCAATAAGCGGCTACATCGGATTTTTGAAGGACAAATCTTCGAAGTAAACTTATAAAACTTAAGCGAAGCGTAACTTATTGAACTTATCAAACTAATTCTATGGCCAAGAAAGTAACAAAAGTACTCAAGCTCCAGATACCGGGTGGCAAGGCTGTGCCCGGCCAGCAACTGGGTCCTGTGCTCGGTGCCGCGGGTATCAATATCGGCGAATTCGTCAAGCGTTTTAATGATGAGACTAAAAACAGAGTGGGCGAGACCGTGCCCACGGTGGTTGAGGTCTATGAGGACCGCACCTACAAGCTTACTTACAAGACCGAACCTGCTTCCGCCTTAATCCTTAAGGCATTGAATAAAGAAAAGGGTTCCGGCACTCCCAACACTGCTAAAATTGGCACTCTCTCAAAATCCCAAGTTAAAGAAATCGCCGAGAAGAAAATGCCTGACCTCAACGCCGGCGATATCGACGCCGCTTCAAAAATAATCGCTGGCACCGCCCGCTCAATGGGAGTGGATGTGAGGTAAAATAAAATTATGAAATCGGAAGGGAACTCACAACTGGTCAAGAATATCTTGAACGGTAGTTTGCGCTTTAAGGATCGCTACATTCCAGATCATGATATTCTAGTTTCAGTAGTCAAAATTCTAAAAGATTCAGGATATCGTATCGTTCTCACTCAGGGTGTTTATGATCTATTTCACGTCGGCCATAAGAGATATCTAGAAAACGCAAAAAGTCACGGAGACATTCTCATTATTGGAGTCGATACCGACGAATTAACTAGGAGCATAAAAGGACCGAATCGACCGTTTGATAAACTTGACGACCGGCTGGAAATCCTGACAAGCTTGCGGACAGTGGACATTGTTACCACTCGAGGTTTAGATGAGCATGAATATGCCCTTATTAAACTTATAAAGCCGGATGTTCTGGTGATGTCCCAAACTACCACGACTTTTACAGAAAAAGATAAACGTAATCTGATAAAATACTGTGGCAGCATAGAAGTTTTGCCTGCCCAGTCCTCAACCTCTACTACGGCGAAATTGAGGAAGATGATGGTTAGCGGAGCGGAACAGCTGTCAAATAAAATATCAAATATTATCAAAGAATTTCTTATTGATATAAAAAATGAAAGCCCTAGTAGGATACTTCCCAGTCATTCACGCAGGTCATCTGGAACTTTGCCAAAGGCAAAAACCAGACAAGCTGTACATACTCGGCAAAAGTCTGATAAGTGAATTTCCGCTACTGAAACGAGATTTAAGGGCGCTTTCTCCGGAAAAGATATTGTCGGAAGCTCGAGCCATTAATCTTGCGCCGGAAATCAATATTCTCGAAAAAGACAATCTAAATACGCTGGATAATTTTAAAGAAATCATTTTATTCGAAGACGAGATTGGAGAACAATTAAGGAAAAAATATTTTGTCGGTAAAAAAGTATCATTCGACACATCTTTTATCCGATGGAGTGGAATGAAAGCACTTTCAAAAGATATTCCCGATTCAGAACAAACCATCTCATCGGAGAAACTAGACCAAGAATTGATAAAACGCGCTCACGAGAGTGGCAAGCGGAGTCCGGACTGGTGGAGACAAATCGGTTCTTTGATAGTCAAAAGCGGGAAAGTGATTTTGCAGGGATATAACGAGCATTACCCGAGTGAAAATGCGGCTTATATCGATGGCGATCCGCGTTCCAACTTCAACGCTGGAGAACGCATAGATCTTTCCCTCGCGCTTCACGGCGAAGCCAGTCTTATCACCCAAGCTGCCAAAAAAGGCATATCGCTTGATGGTTCAAGCATCTATATCACCACTTTTCCGTGCCCGAATTGCGCGATGATGATTGCCAATTCTGGAATAAAAAAAGTCTATTATGCCGAAGGATATTCTCTTTTGAATGCCCAGCAGACCTTGAAAGATGCTGGCGTTAAAGTTATCCGGGTAATTGAAAATTAACCTCTTTTCTTGTGGCCTAGGGTTACAAGAATGTTGTCATCAAGTTTACCGTCTTTCTTCTTCACGCCGCCAACCAGGAAGTGGAAGTGTAGATGATCGAGTGTCGCTCCGGTATATCTCATATCGCCAGATCTTGCGAATACTGATTCGCCCTTGGTTTTTAAATGGCGTTTTAACCACTTCATCAAAAGAAGAAGCTCTTTCCATCCAGCCGGTGAAATTTCGGTAATCTTGGTAATGTGCCTCCTATTTGCTATGAGATAGTGATGTGCAGCGCCCTTATAAGGGTAGTCGTTCTTCTTTATATACCAGTAGCGGGCGTTTTTTATGGCTGGCGTAGCTCCAACTTTTAAGTAGTTCTCATTGCAGAAAAAACAGCCGATGCCATTGCTTAGGCGGCGCATCCTCTCTAGCTGTTCGGAAGTGCGCGCGTTATCAATACGTACTTTGCTCTTAGCCATGTCTGTTGGGGTAATTCTGCCAATTTTGAAATAAAACACAAGGCCGGCACCACTATGGCACCGGCCCTTCTTGCAAACTACTTGCGTACCCAGATTTCCCAAGTGAAGTTGTGGTCATGTTTGGCGTCTCTTGCGTGGTTTTCACTTGAGACTAAACGCCAATCATGCCCGCTCCACTTGGGGAAGAACGTGTCGCCCGCGATAATAATGTTGACGCGGGTGAGATAGAGATGCGAAGCGTGCGGTATAGCGAGTCTATAAATCTCGCCGCCGCCGATGACCCAGATGTTTTCCTTTGCGGCTCGATCAAGCGCTCTCCGAAAATCCGAAATCACGGTGATTCCGAGATTCTCGAGCTTGTCCGGAGAGCTGGTCAACACGATGTTCTCGCGGTTGGGGAGGGGTCGGAAGCGATTGGGAAGCGATTCGTAGGTTTTCCGGCCCATGACCACAGGAGTTGTGCCGGTCTGGTTCTTGAACCAGACCATGTCATCGGGCAGCTTCCAAGGTATGCTCCCGTCACTGCCGATGACCTTGTTCTCCGAAAGTGCGGCGATGATTTTGAACGCCATCGGTTACTCCGTCACAGGGATGTCGTTCATGGCCGGGTGGGGGTCGTAGTCGGAGAGTTCGAAGTGCTCACCTCTGAGTGCCAGGAAATCAGTCGGTGCCCCATTGCTCACGTGGAGGGTTGGAAATGCCCGCGGCTTTCGGCGCAAGAGTTCATGGACCCACGGGTCCACCTGATTCTCATAGGTGTGCGCATCCATGAAGAAATGCACATACCTATAAGGAATCACTCCGAGTTCTCGCGCCAGGGCGAGTGCCACTGAAGCGTAGCCCACCATGTTGCCGACGGCGCCTACCGGCATGTCAGCCGAACGCTGAACGTGCTGGAGAGTAAGCTTGCCGTCATTGATGATGATGCGTACAGCGGTACCGTGGCAGGGAGCCACGACAACTTTCCGCTGCCTGGCTTTCGACCCGAGAGCGTAAACCGGCATCCAGCTCGTCGCCATGTGAGTAGTCAAGCTGGGGAAGTCCCTTGCCTGGTCAATCATGGCGAGGAATTGGTTGAAGCTGGTGCCGTCGGGTGCCGGGTATTTTCCGAAGACCGAGTAAGCACCATCACCCATGTCTCCGGCCGGCAAGCCGAACTTGGCGCATTTCTCGGCGTACACCCAATTCTCCCAGAAGCTCGGCCAGGTCTTGGCATCGCCGTACTGGCGCAGTTCTTGAAGCGTACGGGCGCCGTTCATGAAGGCCCACATCTCGTTAATGAACTTGCGCCAGAAGCCGATCTTCCGCTCAGTGATGAGCGGAAAGCCGTTCTCAAACTTGAAGTCGAGCGGTGCCATGGCGAAGTTACTGTACCGGCCGTGCGTCTGGAATTCGTTCCTGATGTACTCACCTCGGCCGTTTAAGGCCATGTCCGGGTAGAGCGTCGAACTCAAGGCCCAGTGATACTGGAGGTCCGGAGTCCGTTCCTCGCATGACTTGTAACGTGGCTGCATATAACCATCCTTTGCGTGAAGATCTGTCTGGGGCGATAGTATCACACCGCTATGATAGAATCGAGCCATGATTTTCAAGGTTAAAAAGATACATCCGGAAGCAAAATTGCCGTCCTATGCGCACTCAAATGACGCAGGAATGGACTTATATTCTCTTGAAGATATAACAGTATCGGCCGGAAAGTCTGCTCGAATAAGAAGTGGTATATCACTAGAGATTCCAGAAGGATATGCTGGGCTCTGCTGGGACAAAAGCGGGCTTTCAATGAATCATGGCGTCAAGGTTCTGGCAGGAGTGATTGACCCAGGTTTTCGCGGAGAAGTGGTAATGGCCGTATTTAATCTAGGGAAAGAGGACTATACTTTTAAGAAAGGAGACAAAGTAATGCAGATGCTTGTGCAGAAGGTGGAGAATGTGGAAATTATGGAGACAGACGCATTGTCTGAGAGTGAGAGAGGAGAAAAAGGTTTCGGCAGCACAGGAAAATGATTAAAGACAAAATAAATAATTGGATAAAGGAATCTTTGGGGCAAGAAGATCTTGCTTTGGTGCATCCGAAGATTCTGGAACATGGCGATTACAGCGTAATAGTTTCGGATAAAACAGCTAATCAAGATTTTGAAATTCTAAAAAAGAATAAGTCGGAGTTTATTGAGAGTGTCGACTTCGCTCCGCCCAGATTTATCAATCTCCATTTATCGAAAGAATTTTTCAAAAACAGTTTAAAAGAAATAATAGAGAAAGGAGAAAATTTCGGTAAAAGCGAGCATGCCAAAGGTTTCAAGGTCATGGTCGAGCATACGGACCCGAATTACTTTAAAAGGCTCCACATCGGACATTACATGCCTATGGCAATTGGCTCTACTCTCGCAAATGTTTTTAGGTGGAATGGTGCGGATGTTAAAGAAGCTTGTTACTACAGCGACGTCGGCCTACAGGCGGCTAAGGCGGTATGGGCTATGAAGCAAGAAATCAAAGAAGATCCATATGTATATGGCACTAAAGCTTACGATACAGATGAGAGTGCCAAGAAAGAAATTATAGAAATTAATAAGAAGATTTATGAACACTCAGATTCTGAGGTTGATGCTTTGTACAAAGCGGGGAGTGAGGAGAGCGTAAAAGGATTTAATGAGGTTTATAAAAAATTTGGCATTAATTTCGACCTTTATTTTTACGAATCTGAGGCGGCAAAAGTAGGAAGTGAATTGGTGAGGAAAAATATCGGGAAAGTTTTTGAAAATTCAGATGGAGCAGTAATCTTTAGGGCAGAAGATCATGATCCAAAGCTTCACACGCGAGTATTTATAAATAGCGAAGGAATTCCAACGTATGAGGCTAAAGATTTAGGCCTCGCACAAATAAAATCCGAAAAGTATCCACACGATCTCTCCGTTGTAGTTACGGCTAATGAACAGAAGGATTACTTCCGAGTATTACTTGCGGCACTGGAGTTAGTTTCCCCAGAATTACACAAAAAAACTAAACACATTTCACACGGCACTCTACGTCTGGCAACAGGTAAAATGAGCTCAAGAACAGGGAATGTAATTCTAGCAGAAGATCTTATCGAGGAAGTAAAAAGTAGAACAAAGGGCGATGAACGGGTAGCCATCGGCGCCATCAAATACATGATACTTAGGCAAGCTATCGGCAACGACATTGTCTTCGACCTCGAGAAATCTGTTTCGACGGAAGGCGATTCGGGGGTTTACCTTCAATACGCCCACGCCAGGGCCTGTTCGGTATTAGAAAAATCAAAATTCTCGCCCCCTGCCAAGGGGGAGATGTCGCAGACAGAGGGGGTCAGAATTATCGAACGACTACTTTATAGATTTCCTGAAATTGTCGAAAGGGCTGGCAAAGAATACGCGCCCAACTACATTACAACTTATCTCACAGAACTGGCTTCCGCGTTCAATAACTTCTACGCTCAAGAGCAGATTGTCGGCAATAATTATCGTGTGGCAATTACTCAAGCTTTCAAAAATGTGATGAAAAATGGACTCGATATCCTCGGTATTCCCGCTCCCGAACGAATGTAAAAGATGTTAAGATAGGCCCTATATGGCCGAAAAGTCCGAAAGAGCTCAAAGAGAAGAGAAAATTCTCCAGTTCTGGAAAGAGAACAAGATTTTCGAGAAAACTCTCGAGAAAAAAGCTCCGAAAGGGGAATTTGTATTCTACGACGGGCCTCCTTTTGCTACCGGTCTTCCTCATGCCGGAAGCCTGCTTTCTTCTGTGATTAAAGATGTCATCCCGCGCTACAAAACTATGCGCGGCTACCACGTGCGCAGAAGGTGGGGGTGGGATTGCCACGGTCTGCCGATTGAGAACATGATAGAAAAGGAACTAGGGCTTAAGGATAAAAAGGAAATCGAAAATAAAATCGGCATCAAAGCGTTTAACGAAGCCTGCCGCTCCTCGGTACTTCGCTACGCCCACGAGTGGAAGCGTTATGTGGAGCGCGTAGGCAGATGGGTCGAATACGATAATGCCTACAAAACGATGGATAACACTTACATCGAGAGTGTCTGGCGTGCGCTTAAAGAGATAAATGATAAGAATCTCTTGTACGAAGGTAAAAAAGTTCTTCTATACTGTCCGCATTGCGAAACTCCTATCGCTAAAGCTGAAGTCGCGATGGATAACAGTTATAAGGATGTTACGGAAGAAGCGGTATATGTGAAATTTAAGCTCAAAGCTTATCCAAACGCGTATTTCTTGGCTTGGACTACCACCCCTTGGACCTTACCGGGCAACGTCGCCTTGGCGGTAGGAAAAGATATTGATTATGTTGAAATAAAGGTGGGCGATGAAATTCTGGCGCTTGCCAAAGACCGCCTCTCCATAATCTCCGAACCATACGAAATTATCGCGGAACACAAGGGAAGCGAGATGGTTGGCATGGAATATGAGCCCCTCTTTAATATCTTTGGCATAAAACAGAGCGGGGAAAAAGCTTTTTATGTTGCCGAAGCTGATTTTGTAAATACGGAAGAAGGCACGGGCATAGTTCATACCGCAGTTCTATATGGCGAGGATGATTATGGTTTAGGGCTTAAACTTAATTTGCCAATGGTGCAGATGCTTGATTCGGCCGGACATTTCAATGATAACAGTCCGGAGTTTATAAGAGGCCAATATTTTAAAAAGGCTGAGAGGATAATAAAGGAAGATCTCCAGACCAGGAATCTTTTATTCAAGAAAGAAAATCATACCCACTCGTATCCGCATTGCCACCGTTGCGGCACGGCGCTTCTCTACAATGCTATCTCATCGTGGTTTATCAATATTCAAAAGATTAAAGGAAGGATGATTGAATTGAACGAGAAGATGAACTGGATTCCGGAACACTTAAAGCACGGCCGGTTCTTAAATATTGTCAAGAATGCTCCTGACTGGACCATCTCCCGTAATCGCTACTGGGCAGCCCCTTTGCCTATCTGGAAGGATGATGCAGGCAAGGTTTTCATTATAGGCTCTTTGGATGAACTGAAAGAGCTTACGAAGAAATCAGGCAACAAATATTTCGCCATGCGGCATGGAGAGGGAGAGCATAATATAAGCGGAATTGCGGCGTCACGCATAGATTCTCCGGTTCATCTTACCGAAAATGGCAAACTTAATACAGAAGCAGCGGCAGAAAAGCTTTCTGATAAAAAAATAGATTTTATTTATGCGTCTCCGCTACTTCGTACAAAAGAAACTGCAGAGATAGTCGCGAAAAAACTTGGCATATCAAGTGACGAGGTCGTCTTTGACAAACGTCTAAAGGAAATAGATGTTGGAGGACGCGAAGGTAAAAAATTCTCGTTTATAGATTTTTTCCAGAATCTGAAAAGTTTTGATGAAAAGATTGACAATGGCGAGTCTCCCAAGGATGTCAGAAGAAGAGTGGCAAAGTTCTTCTATGAAATAGAAGAAAAACACAAAGGAAAAAATGTTTTAATTGTTACTCACGGCATATTCTTCGAAATCATTGAGAGTATTTTGAACGGCATGGACGATAAACAGTCTTTAATCCATTTAAAACAAATTCTAGCCAGAGTTTCTACAGGTAAAGTCAAGGCGTATGAATTTGTTCCATTACCTCACAATGAAAATTACGAGCTGGATTTGCACAGGCCTTATATAGACGAGATCAAGCTAGAAAAAGACGGTAAAAAGATCAAGAGAATTCCGGAAGTAATCGATGGCTGGGTAGAGTCGGCTTCAATGCCCTTTGCTGAGTATCATTATCCGTTCGAAAATAAGAAGGAGTTTGAGGCGCGTTTCCCCGGGGATTTCGTGGCGGAATACATTGCCCAGACCCGTACCTGGTTCTACTACAGCCACGCGGTGGCTGTGGCGCTCTTCAACAATATCTCTTTCAAAAATGTGGTCACTACCGGCAATGTCCTGGCGGCCGACGGGTCGAAAATGAGCAAGTCCAAGGGGAATTACACGGACCCGCTTATTCTACTAGACACTATAGGAGCGGACGCCTTTCGCTATTACTTAATGTCCTCTGTCGTCATGCAGGCAGAAGATATGTTCTTTAAGGATGAGGAAATCAAAGAAATTCATAATCGATTGATTAATATTCTGGCCAACTCTTTCAATTTCTACGAACTTTACGCTGACAGCACTCCCGCCAAAGATAATAGTGACAATGTGCTTGATCGCTGGATCGTTGCGCGATTAAATCAGCTGGCAGGAGATGTGACTTCTGGCATGGAAACTTACGATATGGTGCAGGCCACTCGTCCCATGCGTGATTTTGTAACAGATCTCTCCGCTTGGTACATAAGGCGATCTCGAGACAGGTTTAAGAATAATGACAAAGAAGCCTTAGCAACAGCTAGGCATGTATTTCTTGAATTATCGAAGTTTATCGCTCCGGTAGTGCCGTTTATCGCGGAAGAAATTTATCAAAAAGTAAAAAACGAAAAAGATCCAGAGAGCGTGCATCTTGCCGCATGGCCGCCCGCATCCATATTTAGTCGCCTACCCCTGCTAAGGGGGAGGGAGGAGGGGGTCATTGAAAAAATGAAGGAGACGAGAAAAATTGTCACACTCGCTCTAGAGCAGCGCCATAAAGCCAATATTAAAGTCCGCCAGCCGTTGTTGGATTTAAGATTAAAGATTCAAGATTTAGGAAAGGAATACTTAGAGATAATCAAAGACGAAATTAACGTCAAGCAAATAATAATCGACCCAGGACTCCAAAATGAGGTTGAACTTAATACAAGCCTCACACTGGAATTAATTGAAGAAGGAAAGGTAAGAGATGTCATAAGAGCTATTCAAGATTGGCGAAAAGAGCAAGGTCTGAAACCCAGGCAGTCTGCCCAGTATCCTGTTCCAGAATCAGATAAGGCATTTATTGCAAAACATAAAGAAGAAATTTCCCGTATTACAAATGTAGAATTCATAAATCTTAAATCATAAATCCTAAATCTAATTTGTCTTATCACATCTACACAACTAAGGGCCTCACGCTCTCGGAGCGGCCGGTGAGGGAAGCCGACAGGATTTACTCCATCCTCACACGCGACTTGGGGCTGGTGCGCGCTACCGCCCTTGGCGTGAGAAAAGAGAATTCTAAACTGCGCGGGTCCATAGAGCCCGTCTCCCTTTCCAACATTTCTCTTGTCCGCGGCAAAGAACATTGGCGGCTCACTTCGGCCGAGGTTATAAAAAGATTTAAAAAAACGAAACCCTTGGCGCTCCTCGAGCAGCTTGTCGTCGGAGAATCAGCCCACCCTGAACTCTTCGATGCCGTAGAAAAATATTTAGAATCGGATGAAATCACTTTGGTCTCGCAAATTCTATATCATCTCGGGTATTTGAAAA
>ERZ1292629.2800-Hain-H43-01um-R1-2800-length-14195-cov-5_pt1 | contig 14195 bp, 15 predicted proteins | sample MGYA00564399_ERZ1292629 | MGnify/ENA primary metagenome ERZ1292629 (study PRJEB36523, sample SAMEA6512636) | groundwater metagenome | collected 2019-01-08 | study: AquaDiva: Metagenomics assemblies of 32 groundwater samples
TTTATACAAATTTCGGAGCAGTGCCAACATAAAGCCGAGCGTCATTTCGGCCACCGACAGCTTGTTGGTGCCGGCTGCCCAGCCGACCTTGACCCCGCGGCGCGCGCACGCCCCGAGGTCCACATTGTCGAGCCCGACGCCGTACTTCGAAACTATTTTGAGCTTCGGGCACGCGGCGAGCACGGCGTCGTCTAACGGCTCGAGCGCGAGCACCACGCCTTCGGCGTCGCCGATAAACTCAGAGAGCGCGGCCCCGGCGAGCTTAGCCGCGGGGTTAAGCCGTACGTCGGTAAAATGTTTTTTTAGTTCCCCTACCAGCTCGGGGGTGTTAGAGAAAGTCCTTGAGATAACGGCAATTTTACTTTGTTTTGACATAGGTGGTTACCAGCGGGTCGTCCTTCATCTTGCCTGCCACAAAGTCGAGGTCGGCCTGCGTGTCCACCGACCAAATCGGCGTCTTGACCGTGTAGGTTGCGATGGGCTTGCCGTTTTGCAGGGCCCTAAGCATGTCGGTCGACTCGATTATCTCCAAGGGAGTCGGCTCCATGCGCAAAAACTCAAACAAGAAGTCCCGGCGAAACAGGTGTATGCCCAAAGTCTTGAGATACGGCATCGGCCCGCCAAACTTGCCGGTGTCGTAGGGAATGGTCGCGCGCGAGTAGTACAGCATGTTGCCCTTAAGGTCGGTTACCACCTTGAGCACGTCGGGGGTCTCGAGGTCGCGCTTTTCGGTAATCGGCTGAATCAGGTTGAGCAGGTTGATTGTGGGGTCGGCCGCCATAGCGCGCACGGACTCCTCAAGCATCTCGGGTGTTACCATCGGCTCGTCGCCCTGCATCTGCACGGCGATGTCGATGCGCTCGCCGGTTGCCTTTTCAATATTTTCGATAGCCTCGGCGGTGCGGTCCATGGCGCGCTCGTGCGTGTTTTTGGTCATGACCACTTTGGCGCCTACGCTCTCGCCGTAGTCTTTAATCTCTTTGTCGCAGGTGGCAATGTACACCTCGTCGAGTGCCTTGCACATTTTGGTCCTAAAGTAGCAATGCCCCACCATCGGCATGCCGAGGATGGGCGCCAACGCCTTGGCGAGCAGACGGCTCGAGCCCATGCGCGCGGGTACTATACCGACGACTTTCATAGTAGGCTATGGTAACACAAAATATCTAAAGTCATTACAAGAGTTCGCGGAGAGTCTCCGGCGTCATGTCCGCGTCTTTGAGAATGCTTTTGAGTATTTTGGGGTGCAAAATTTTTGAAGCGTGTACCGGAACAGTCACGCGCTTACTTGCCTTGTTTTTATAAATCTGATGACTTCCGTCTTGACGGGACAAAGCGAACCCGCATTTTTTGAGTACCACTATTATTTCCCGAGCGGTTATGCGCGGCAATTTTGCCATACTCCTATGCCACCGACACCTCGACCGTAGAAAGAGATACCGTATTGGGTTGGCTCACTTCTTCGTTCTCGGCCTTTCGGTCTTCGACATGGAGCTTAATGGCGCTTGTAATATTTTCAAGCACTTCCTCGTAAGTGTCACCCTGGCTATAACAACCTTGCATGTCCGGACACGTGGCAAAATAGCCATCGCTGTCGCGCTCAATGACCACGGGAAATCGATAGATTTGCTCGACTTTTTTCATGTCTTCATTCTAGCATATTGCCCTGTTTTGAACACAGGCTCTGGTAGCACAAAAGGTATTGGTTTACCTTGTCGTGCGGCTGGTTAGTCGTTTGAGTTCCACCGCCAACTGCTGCTCGTCTTTCTCAAAACTGGCTATCATCGCCTCCATAAAACGCCCGGGAACGAGTTTGTCGATATTGAGCGGATGGTCGGCGCGGTCGGCAAGGAGCAGAATGAATGATGTTTGTGCCCGGCCGTTGCCCTCGCGAAAAGGATGAATGGCGTTCAGTGTCGCCAAGAAATGCGCGGCTCTGGTTGCAAATACATCAGCCGAGAGCTCGTGGAGGTAGTTTTGATGCTCGAGACCGTCGAAGAGTTTTTGCATCTCCTGATCGATATATTCAGGATAGCAGAAAGCGCTGCCGCCCTTGCTTATGCGCACGGTCCGAAACTTCCCAGCCCACTCATACACGTCCTGAAAGAGATGGTGGTGGATGGCACAGTAATGAGCAACGCTCAACTCGCCGGGCGGGAGCGGCTCATCTGAGCGTTGCATAGTCATGGCCGCCTCGAATTCATTGAGTGAGGCCTGATCGCGGATGCCTGGTATATTCTTGAGAACCATCCCCCCTTCGTAGCAATATGAGTCGGTTACCGCGTCGTACATATGCCGGAGCTAATGGACGTACTTTTTGGTGATTGCTTGGCGGCGGTCTTTATGAGAGAGGTTTTTTTCTTCAAACGCTTGAAAATCCTTCTGTGTGTCCTCGGTCAAGACAATACCCTCTACGGCACTGATTTTTGCGAAAGCGTGGCGGCCGATGGTGTAACTCCGCTGGCCTCCCTTTTGGCTCTGGAGAGACGCTTTATTCATGCCTACAGTATAGCATTTTTAGGAGCAAAAGGATAGCAAAGACTGCAGCGCAAAGCTGCGGTCTTGCCGGTACTTTCGGCCGCCAGCGATTAATAGTTAACTACGGTTTTGCTACCTGTTAGAATTGAACTCTATCGGGGGTTGTACCGCCTCGCGAGTAAATCTTTGTAGCACAAAAGGTACTGTTTTACCTTATCGTCTAAGTTGAATTCAACTTTTACCCGCTCATAGCCGACCCGGCCGAACTGCCCGGCCTTTGCGGGATTTTTAAGCAGGTCGAGCGTCTTTTGTGCAATCTGCTCGGGGTACAGCGGGTTGACTATATAGCCGGTCACGCCGTCTACAACCACCTCGGGGGTGCCGCCGTAACAGGTCCCGACCACGGGCTTTTTAGACGCCATGGCCTCAATGTTGACCCTGCCGAAGGCGTCAAAACAAATCGACGGCATAAGCACGACATCGGCGGATGCGTAGGCGTTTTTTATAGCTTGGCCGTCTATCCATCCCGTAAATATAAGTTTATCGGCAATACCCAAGCTTTGCGCCTTCTTTTTCATTGTTTCGGCGTACTCATCTATTTTGCCGGCAACCAAAAGGACGGCCCGAGGTTCTCCTTTTACTATCTGCGCAAGCGCCTCAACGGTCTTTTCGCCGCCCTTTGCCTCGCTCAACCGGCCGCCAAACAAAATAACTTTTTTATCCTTCAGGGCGGAGTCTCTCGTACCATTCCAATTTTCAACATCGATACCGTTATATATCACCTCAACATTTTTAATACCGTTTTGTGAGAGCGCTTTTTGCAAAGCTTTGCTTATCGCAAAAATTTTATCCGCATACCGCAGATACCTTTTGATAAACCAATTGCGCAAGGGGTTATATCGCTTCCCCGCCTGAGCAATATGGTCGCGCCAGGTGGTGCGGGCGTCAAAGTTCTCCAGATATTTTTTGGTCGTCAATTTTGCAAAATTAAACGTCATCACGTCGCGGGCGGTAAATATAACCGCTTTGGCGTGCCTCCTCGCAATTTTTAGGCAGTAATACGAAAGTTGGGTATGTACGTTATTGACGTGCACCACATCCGGCTTTATCTCGCTCAATATCCGCTCTACCTCGCGGACGGCTTGCCTGTTGTACAGGCACCTATACGAACGCCACCTCTCCGGAATAGTAGTTGCTATCCGAAAGACTCTGATCCCCTCATGGTCAAATATTTTTGCGTCGCTCTCCTTTCTACAGGTAGTAATGACAAAAACCTCCTGCCCGGCTTTGTACATGCCCTGCGCCAGCTCAAAGGTAGATATGCCCGCCCCGCCAAAGCTCTGCGGCGGAAAGTCGTCCTGTAAAAATACGATTTTCATAGACTATTTAACACAAAACACCGAGTAGCCGCCTACTTGGCGACTATTTGGTTTAAAAGTATCTAACCAAAACCAGAGAGGCCAATTTGCTATAGGCGGAATAAACTTAGCCAGTGCACTAAAAGGCCCGCGCAAGCGAGCAATCTCTACGTGGCTAAAATCTTTGCACATGTACTCCCAAGCGTCGTGGGTAAAGCGGTAAAAGTCGCCGTAGTAGCCCTTTTCAGGATGGTAATAGTAAATAAAGGGAGCTTGGAACATTGCCATGCCGCCCGGCTTTAGTGCTCGATATATCTCGCGGACCGCCTTCTGCGGCTCCTCTACATGCTCAAGTACTGCAATGCAAATAACACTATCTATACTTCCATCTTCAAAGGGCAAATCGTGTACATCACCAACAATGTCTGGATTAAAATCGGAGACCTTATCTAAAATCTTATAGTCGACCTTGGCCAGTTCCTCTTTAAGCCACGGGCGGTCTATAAAGCGGTTATTTTTAGTGGAATCTATACGCAACGAGCCCCCAATGTCAATCATTAAACCGCCGCGGGCGCACATTTTTTTAATGCATTCAATAAAAAACTCACCTCTTTTTTGTTTTTTCATACTTTATACGCGCATGTGTCTATGTTGTATTTGAAGAATTTGTATCCCTTCGAAGTGAGAAGCTCCTCGCTGGCTTGCCGGTCCTGTGTTGAGAGGTGATTGTTTTCGAAATTTATGATACTGGGAGAAAACTTATCGAAGTCAACCATTTTTAGTATCTCCCAATCGTATCCCTCGCAGTCAATTTGCAGGAAGTCTATTTTTTTAACATTTTTGGTAAGTTCGGAGAAGGTAATCGTGTTGACCTGTATTTCCTGTATATGCTGTTCGGGATTTTTCATTTGCTTGCGAAGCGTACGCACGAGCACATCTCTGTTGAAAGAGCCCAAGCTGGTGACGGACAGGAAGTTCTGCGGGGTTTTGGTGCTTTCCTTTACCGTATAGAAAGGAAGTTTGCCCGGTGTAGAACCGACGGCGAAATTAAGACAGGTGACTTTTTTAAAGTGTTTGTAGTTTTGTCGCAGTAACTCAAATACGTCCGGCTGCGGTTCTACCACAAGACCTGAAAGGTTGTATTTAGTAACGTACTCGTGTAGGGGGTCGTGATTTATGCCGTCGTTTGCGCCTATTTGCACAAAGAAGAAGTCGTCGGGAATACGCGAAAAATAGAGGTTAAAAAAATCGCTACGGGACAATATGTCCGGCATACTCAGCCTACGGAATGTTTTAATACCGACCAAACCATACCCTGCTTTTGCGAGAAGATTTTTTACAAGTGTTTTCATAGAGGACGAAATCGAAAGGAAAAAGTATAGAGGCGGAAACACCAATACAATAGCAAATTTATGGCCCAATGGGCAAAGCCGGGGTCTTCGAGCTTACCTTGCCACAGGCCGCTCCACAGCAGGATGCGGCTGTCGGGGTAGGCCGCAAAGGCGCAGTGATAGAACGTACGTCGTGCATCGTGTAAAAGGACAACGCCGCGGGGGTTAAGCAGTCTGGCCGCCTCGAGCACGCACCGGCGGCGTTTGCGCCCGTCGACAAAGATGACGTCATATTTTTTACCGAGCGTCGCCGGATAGTTGACGTACTCGTCCATCGGCAAATCGCGCTGGCGCAGGACATCATTGCCCACGTCAAAAAGAACAAGTTTGGTGTTCGGGTCTGACTTTACTAGGTCACTGACGCGTTCGTACCACCGCTTGTTATATTCGACGCTTGTCCAGGTGTACGAAACTCCTTTTTCGCGCAAAAATTTTGTGTAGTACACCGTACTGCCGCCGCTCCCCCACTCGAGTACGTCGACGTGCGGGCCGTATGACAAAAGTGTGTGCTCCATAAGCGCGACTTCTGCCGGTTGCATTTGGGGCTTCAGTTCCATGGGTCTACGGTAGCACCATCATACCGCCGCAGCGGACAAAGAAAAACCCCGCACGGAGTGCGGGGCGTCCACATACTAGAACGCAGAGAATCGGAAGCTGTAATAAGGACTGAAGTGGCCATTGGTTGTATCCGGACTTTCGGCATCCCAATGGCTGTATCCGACATGCAGTATTTCCGGGACACTCACCCCGGGAGGAGCCCGCCGCATAAGCTCCAAAAACGCATCGAGCTTGTCACCGGACACATCTGCCGTAAAGCGGCTGACGGTCACGTGGGCATCTATCGCCGGATAAACTTCCAACCCCGCCTTCTTGGCCGCTTCGACCAAACCGCAGATGAGACCGACATATCCTTTGTCCGGCCGTCCTGCCATCATTGCAACGGCGTCGGTATGGATATAGTCGGTGAAGTTTATACGCACGCCGCCCGGCTGCAAAGACTCCAGCACCGACACCGCCACACGCGCAAGACCGTAGAGTTCCCTACGGAGTTCGCCGGCGCGTCGCCGCGGGAAGAAATCCGCCGTTGTCTTGCCCGAACAGAGCGTCGTATGGATATCCTTTGCCGTATAGACAAGCGCCGGCACCGCCCCGGCGATTGCGCGCGAAAACTCCTCCGCACTCTGCGCAATGGGCGCCGGGTGTGACAGAGCGATAGACGCACAACCGTTGCGGGCCGTGAGTGCGGGGTCGAGCCGGAGGCCCTGCGCCCTTACCTTCGAGCCCGCGGCACGTATGCCGTCATACTTCCGCTGCTGGGTCGCGAGAAACTTCTCGTATGCTTGCACGACAAGCCCTCCTGTGGAACATTTCAAATGCCGATTCTATTGCAGGAATACCACAGCTGGACTATAATGGCAAGCATTCTCCCGTGATAAAAGAAAAAAATATTTCAATCAAAACGGCAGCGAATATCGCCGCAGTTGCCCGAAAGCAGGGGAAAAAAGTCGTCACCACAAACGGCTGTTTCGACATACTGCATTCCGGTCATGTAAAAAATCTCCAAACAATAAAAAAACTCGGCGACATCCTTATCGTCGGAGTAAACTCCGACGCCTCTGTGCGCAGAAATAAGGGGCCGCTCCGCCCTATCGTGACCGCCAAAGAGCGCACACTAATGCTCGCGGGGCTGGCCTGTGTCGATTATGTATTTGTTTTTTCAAACAAGAGCCCGATAGTGTGGATCAAAAAAATCCGTCCGGCAATCCACGCCAAAGGGAAAGGAAGCGAACATTCTCCCGCTTTTGAGGCGGAGAGAAGAGCCGTCGAGGAGGCGGGGGGCAGGATATTTCTTGCCCCGCACACCAAGGGTAAATCTACAACCGATATTATCCGGACGATAGTAAAACGGTATAAAAAATAGGCCCTGCATGCGGGCAGAGCCTACTGGTCACAGAGCGCGGAATGTATCCCGCAGAACAGGCGACATTTTTGAGACGTCCGCCTGTCCGGCAACAACCCCGCCGGAGCGGTACGACCGGGCGGCACGCAGCGGTTTGTAATCCTTATCGAGCTCAAGGAGACAAACCTCTGCGTTCTTAGCCCGGCCGTCCGCCTCTTTAACGTGAAAGACCGAGATGTCGTCGAGGGTGCACACGCGCAGGTCGATCTCGAACGCGTGCATGAGATCGATGCCGCGGGTGTCGGGGTCGAGCACCGGGAGCGCACGGGTTTGTGCACACTCGGTATTGTCGACACTGACCGTTATTTCCTTTTCGCCGCGCAGAGGCAACAGGGTCGCTCCCACGATATTAAAGAGCTCCATGTGGTACACCGGCGGCAGGGCATCCTCTTGCTTGATGCGGTTGAGTACCGAGGGTACGGTGCCGAACGCCAGCGCGTCAAGTTCCGGACTCTCGAATGACGGCACCAACAGGCCGGTCGGCGTCGCTATAGCGAGAGAACGGAACGCCTCGCGCATAAGACGCAGCGGCTTGGTCCATTCTTCCGCCGAAGGAGCGAAGCCGGTCGCGGCGGTAAGATGGCTTGCCCACTTGGGCAGATGCGCATCCGACACCGAGACCACGGCCACCAGACAATCGCGCAAGCGCAGTAGCGTGAGCGCCCCGCCCGCCGACCATCGCCAAAGACGGTTCTCGGGTTTTGACAGCTCCCACCGGCCCGGCGGGTCTATCGCGACGCGCGCCTCCGGCGGAATCGAGACCTTAATCTGCGACGGAGTCTCGATAAGCTCCGCCTCAGTGATAAAAAGTCCCGTGCTTCGGTCTTCGACGTTGAGCAATCTTTCAACAGTGAGGTTGTGCAGCACGTGTGCCTCCCTTTATTGACAATCTGCGCTGACCATATCACGGTATTGTATCGACAGTCAACCAAAAGAAAAACCCCGTGCCGTTATGGCACAGGGGTATTGTTTAGACCGAAGCGACCGGATTCCTCCCCTTCTCTATTTGGTAGAGACCGTAGTGGAACAGATGCCTGCGGGTGAGCGTTCCCAGTTCGTCGAGCGACTCTTGGGTGGTGTGGGCGGGGTCAAAGACACCCTTTGCCGCCGCCTGAGCCGCCAGTACGCCGCCCTCGGGCAAGAAGGCGAAGTAGGCCGGGTTTTGGATAACATGCTCGGGGAGTTCGTCGGGAGACACAACCCCCATTTCGCGGGCAAGCGAGTGTTTCCATTCCGCAAGCTTGGCGGCATACCCGAACTGCCGGAGATGCTCGTCGGTCTCACGACCGATTTGCTCCCAACTCCAGGCGTTGTCCCCTATCGAGACCAGCCGTTTGCCGAGCGTTTCGGCACGCGGCACTCTGGCGAGCCAGTTAAAGAGCCTTTGCAGCCGAACGGTGTCGGCGGCGTAGCGCTCGTTTTCTGACAGAGAGAGATACTCGATAGTCCCCAGCCGTTCGGCGCCGTTCATCACGATGCCTGCGGAGCCGTCCCGTATCGCGTGCAACCGCACGAGCGGTTGCTCTTTGGGCGGCGCCTTGGGGTTTATGCCGAGACCGTTGACGACAGACTCGATGTCGCGGGGGCCTCCCGCCACGTGCTGGAGGACACTCCGGTCGAAGAAAGTCTCCGACAGGTCGTCGTTGTTTCCCCCGTAGAAGCCGAAGTTTTTGGCGATCGTTCCCATATCGGTTCCGCCGTACGGGGCGAGGATTGAGGTCCATGCCATCGTAGGATTGATCCGGTTATTGAGATCGAGCGTCGCGAGGTCGGTCGCCGTGTCCGAGAAGGGCACGGCGAGTATCTGCTCGGTGCGCAGGGTCATGCCGCGGTCCATTATTTTGCGGCAACCCTCCACGATGAGCGCGTCCGGCATATGCCGAAAGAGCACCCGGTCGCGAAGGAACTCATTACCCGACTCGATGGCGAGCGTGATGCCCGAGCACCCTGCCCGCACAAAGAGATCGAGTCGCTTGCTCCCCGCATCATGCCTCGCGAGTTCCAGACGTATCTGCGCGTGGAACGGCACACCCACTTCGACGGGCCATCGCAGGGCGAACTCCTCAAGCCACTTCTTGTCGTAGCCGAAGATGTCGTCCTGAAAGTAAACCATCCTGAGCGGCCAGCGTTTGAGCGTGGCGACGGCTTCGGCGATGATCTCCGTAACCGGCCGCACCGTAAGCTTGAACCCGCCATGCATTTCGTTGAAGGCGGGGGCATAACAGTACGTGCAGGTCATGGGACATCCGACTGAAGCAAAGATGCTTTTAATCGGGCTTCGTCCCAGTTCGGGGTAGGCGTCGTAGACGAGGTCCCGGTCCGGAAGAGGAAAGGCGTCCGCCCGGCCCTCTTTGTTGAAGTGCACCTCGGGCGAAAGTGAGCGCTCGAGAATGCCCCGCAAAAGACCGAAACCGCTGCCTTTAACCACGAAGTCCGCATGGCGGGCGCACTCCTGGTCGAAGTACGTCGCATGCGGGCCGCCGATAACTACCGGAACGCCCATCGCCCTCACCGTATCGCACGCGATAAAGGCCGGTTTGTGATAGCCGGTCCAGATTTGGAAGCCCACCAAATCAGGCTGCCAACGCCGGATTTCGTCGTAGAGCGGTTCGAAATCAAACTCATTGACGAGCACGACTTTGCACTCCCAACCGGCATCGCGTATGAGGCCGGCCAAGTAGAGAATTCCAAGCGGTTCGATACTGTAGTAACGAGCCGCCAGAAGCATCCGTTTCATTGCGGTTCTCCTTGCAGCTGTTGCTGGGATAACGTAAGACCATCTGAGACCTATCGTATCAAGGCGGCTTACGCTCGGCAACGTCAGAGAAAAAGTTTGTCGACCGCACCGGTAACTTCTTTAACCGTAGTCGCCTCGGCCTGGCGCTTGGTCTCTACCGGGTCGAAGTGACGCACATCAAACATAAACATCTGCGGCCGCTCCCGCGGAGGTACCAATACGATGTTGCGGGGACCATGCGGCGGCTGCGCGGTATCGGTTGCGGGGCCGACAATATCAATGGTGGGGACGCCAAACGCCTCCGCTATATACAAAGGCCCCGCGTCGGCGCTTACAAAAAGTTTTGCCCGGGAGATAAACGCCTTAAGTTCTTCGATAGAAAGCTTTTCGCTCATGTTGACGACGCGCGGGTTCGAGGTGTGGGCAAACACCTCAGCTACTTCCTGCCGGTCGCCGGCGGCACCGATGACCGCGACCGCCATATAGTGTCCGGCAATATACCCGGCCACTTGCGCAAAACGCTCGGGAGGCCATTCTTTTGACTTGTGGCCCGCACCCGGGGCGATAACCGCAAAGGGCTCTTGCTCAACACCCGCGTCCTGCAAGTGCTTCTGTACCGATGCGGCGGCTTCGGTAGTGTAGTACAGGTGCTTGCGGGTATCCTCGCTTGCCACGCCGATAGGCTCAAGCAGGCGCAGGTATTCCCGCGCCGCGTACGTATTAAAGACATGCGGTACCACAACGACCAACCGGCGGAGCATGCGGTAGCCCTTGGTTTCAAGCGGGCTCTGCCGGCCCACAATCTGCGGAGCGGCTATGCACGGCACGCCGCCCAAATAGAGCGCCGCAAGGCCGGAAAAGTCGGGCCCCGCCGTACAGCCGAAGTCGCACGCGAGCGCGCGCATCTTCTTTGCCATCGCAAAAGAACCTCCATGCCACACAAGATAGCGGGCGATGTCGGGGTTGCCGCGCAGTGTCTGCTCGTTAACAACGTCACCTACAACTATCACCTCCGCCTCCGGATAACGCTCTTTAACCGCCCGAAACATCGGCGTCGTGCATATCATGTCTCCCATCTTCGCCGTTTGGATAATACAGACCCGCTTAGGACTCGGCGCCGGGCGCTTGGCCGCGCCGCGCACAAGCGCATAGACAAGACAGCAAACCAACAGAGAAAAATTTTCAAGGGATTTAAAATTCATAGGGATATATAAATCCGGTAGCGGTGCAACAGGTGGTCGATGCGCGCGTCGTTTATGCCGTCTTGCAGGCTCCAGGTCTTTTCCCCCTTGGCGGCCGCAATGAGGAGCCGGCGCAAACCCTCGCGCTTAAGTTCATGCATGCGCGGTGCCACTCCCTCAATTTCTTGGCCGTTTATAAACAGCCTGCCGTGCTCGTAATCGCGCGGCTCGATAATTTTAACCCATGCGCTTCCCGCGCGCAGCCAAAGCGTGTTGCCCCACCGCCACCCAAAGCGCACTTTGCCGCACAACGCCTTGATGAGCGCGATTCCGTGGTAGCGGTAGACCGAGCGGTCGCAGAGCATCGTGCGCACGGGTTTTTTGACGTCCGACAGCCACGGCAAAAAGACGCTGTCCTCGGCGATGTGCACGCGCTTATATTGCAGGAGTTTTTTTTGCAGAGCGCGCTCGAGCGGCGCCGGCGTGTCGACAATAAGTTCCAAAGACGGCGGGAGTGCGGCAAGCACCGCACCCAAAGACGCGGGCGGCACCGCCACATACGCAAAGCGCGCTTTGGCGAGCGTGCCGGCGGTCAACTCTGCGACCGGCCGCACCTCGTAGCGCCGGCTCGCACCGAAGACCGCCCCCGCGTGCCGCGCGTATATGCCGAGGATGGAAAGGGTTCCCGCAAGCGACTCTAGAGCCGGCACGACGTCTCCGGAGATGCGCCCGCCCGCGCCGATGATAATAATGCCGTCCCCCGCGGTATTTTTTTCTTCAGCCGCCTCGGTCTGCGGGGAGAGGGTGCGGCGCAAGTGCTCCGCGAGCCGGATAGCGAGCGCGACGATGGTATAGGTCGGGTTTGCCGAGCCTCCGGCGGGGAATACGGAGCCTCCCGCCACGTACAGGTTTGTCGAGCCGTGCACCAGACAGTCCCGGTTGACCACCGAGGTGCGCGGGTCGTCCCCCATCCGCGTGCCGCCCAAGTGATGGCTCGCGTCGTCCACCGCGGCGGCAACGGCCTCCTGTGCAGTGCCCTCAAGGGTCCCGAGGCCGAGCCGCCGCACCTCCTCCCCCAGGCGCGCGTGGAGCGCCTGCAAAGTTTTTTTGTCGCGGAGGCCGAGCGCATAGTTGACGGCCGGCAGTGGCACCCCAAAACAATCTTTTTCGTCCGAAAGTGTGACGCGATTGTCCGGCCGCGGCTCCATGTCGGCAAACCAGCGCAAGCGCAGGGTGCGCGGCCGCAGCAAGTTAAACAGGCCGCCCGCCCGCGCCGGCAGGCGGCGCCACAGCGCAAACCCGAACCGCTGCAAAAATCCCAGGTCCGGCTCGAACTGCACATAACTGCTGAGCAGGCCCTCCGCGCGCCGGACGCTCTCGGGCAGGGCGAGGCCCGCGTACCGCATGCGCCCCCCGCTCGAGCGCGGCAAGTAGGGGCTTGTGGCAGGTAGCGGTGCATTGAGGCGCAGGCGGCCGGCATACCCTTTTGGATGGTTCATAAAGTAGCGCCCGACCTGGTCGTGCGCGTTCCCCAGCGCCGAGGCGAGCAGTAGGCGCGGATTTTCTATCCCGCCGCCGGCCAGCACAAACACCCGCGCGCGCACGCGCGACTCCGCGCCTTGCGGCGTTTTGCATACCGCTTCGGCGACCGCGGCGGCGCCCCCTTCGACGCGAGAGGTAAGTTTGACGACGGTCGCCTCTAAAAAAATATCAACGCCGTCGCGCTCAAATACCGTCCTCAGCCGCGCAAAGTTATACGGCGGGCGTATAGCCAGAAACAATTTTTCCTGCAGGGTCTTAAACGGCCAATACGGGCGGGGGTGCGCAAATTCCGCCAGCGCGGGAAAGCCGTACCGTTGCGTCTCGTCCAGATACCGCTCAAGCTCCTGCCGCGCAACGGGCCACGGCGCGCTCCACGGGCGCTCCTCAAGGTCAACCGCATCAAGCGGCGCCGAAAGGCCTCCCCATACGGCACCGGCGCCGCCCAGCGCGCGGTGCCGCGAGTTTGATTTGACCGAAAGCCCCAGGCTCACTGTTTTTTTGAGCGCATCCGCAAACCCGGTAGCTTTTTCCCCGCCGCTTTCCAGCACGCATATGCGCAGTCCGTCATAGGCCAGCTCGGCGGCAAGGGTAAGGCCCGCGGGGCCTCCTCCGATAATGCACAAGTCGTATCCCTCTCTATTTCCTTTAAGCGCGGCTATCATACAGGGCGGCGAGGACGGCAGTCGCTCGCGCGTCCCAAGTATAGCGCTTCACTTCCTCGCGCGCCCGCGCGGCCTTTGTTGGCGCCTCCGGGTCGCCGAGCGCCGCCCCGATGGCGGCCGCCAAACTTTCGGCATTGTCGGGAGCAAAAAAGTAGCAGGCCGACTCGTCGAGCACCTCACGCAGGGCCGGCACGTCGGAGGCGACAATCGGCTTCCCCGCCGCCATATACTCAAACAGCTTCATCGGCGAGGTGTACGTTTTTGAAATTTCTTCTTTGGCGCTGTTGGGCAACACCAACACATCGGCCGCCTGCAGATACAGCGGTATTTCCCTGTAGGGCTTGCCCGACACCACTAACACTCGGACCCCCGGTAGTAACTTCCCCGCCTGCTCGAGCGTGTCGGTGCCCTTCCACGCATACCGACTGCCGGTGTACATGGCTATCTTTGCGTCTATGTTCAGGCCGAGCATCTCCCGCGCCTCTGTCTTGTCCGCTTTAATATCAAACTGGGCTACATCAACCCCATCGTGCGCGACCAAAATATTTTCTTCCCGCACGCCCAGCCCGATATACAAGTTTTTGAGCCCCTGCGAAATTACCACCATTTGCACCCGCCGTTTGATAAGAGAGCGTACAAAAAAGTTTTTTTGCCCCATGTGCGCCTCCCACACCACCCGCTTGCCCATCAACACCAACAGGTACGCAAGAAACTCCTCGCGGGTATAAAAGGTCCCCTTTTTAAAAAACAGGTAGAAAAAAGCTATCTTGGCAAACGTAACGGACTCGAGCCAAAACCCCACCCAGCCCCAACTCACCGTGTCGAGACACCATAGCTTGGTTATTTTAAAATTTTCTTTTACCCCGTAGTATGCAAATGCCGACTCTGC
>ERZ1292629.2801-Hain-H43-01um-R1-2801-length-14189-cov-14_pt1 | contig 14189 bp, 13 predicted proteins | sample MGYA00564399_ERZ1292629 | MGnify/ENA primary metagenome ERZ1292629 (study PRJEB36523, sample SAMEA6512636) | groundwater metagenome | collected 2019-01-08 | study: AquaDiva: Metagenomics assemblies of 32 groundwater samples
CCGCTTCGCCCGCTCCAACTCCCGCTCCCAGCGCGGTTCCTTCGCCAACCCCTTCATCTTCTCCCGCCCCCGAGGCTATGAACAATCAAAGTTCACTCGTCGCCACTGCTTGGTTTGCGATTCTTGATTTTTTCTCGGGTAAGTAAAGAATTAGACCTAAAATCATCTCCACGAAAAGAACCACATCCTGTTTGTCAATCCTGAATCGCTAAGCGGTGTGCCATATGTTAACGGACTAAAAAAAACAAACGCGAGCGTTGCTAATCCGATAATCGTAATCGCTATCGCACGTTTTCGTGAAAGCGGAATTATATCTAATAACAACGCTATGCCGATAATGCTAAAAACCAAAGCTGTTTCGTAATGATAAAGGAACATTACTCGCCCAATAAAGATGAAGGGCAATAAATTTGCTAGATATCCAGTTAATATAAAAAAAAGTGCGAATTTGTGGCTGGAATTGCCGAAACTGACGATTGATCTATTCTTGGCAAGAAATAACCAAATACATTTTATGATTAATAAGATTACCGTAAGTGTTCCAAGCCAATAGATAAATGGATTGCCAAGAAGATAGATGTATGAATTGGGGGAAGCAGTATCAAGAGAATTGGATTCTTGCCAGTAAAAAATCGGTTGTTTCATAAATGGCCAAGTATACCAATTGCTCGAATATGAAGCGGGAGCTGTTAAACTTTGATTCGCGATAAACATTCTGGCATTCAATTCAAGGAATTTGATTACAATATTTTCTGATGGCAGTGAAGAATCGGTCGCATAACGGCTATCAATCAAAGTCTTTTGAAAAGAAGGCGTCATAAAGGCATCGCCTGTTCCTGTATGTGGCAGTAAGGCGAAATGAATAGCAAAGATGCCGAAATATATAAAAAGTGTTGCGCCAATATATAGACAAGCCAGTGGCAGAGTTTTTCTTATGGTCGTAAAAATATTTACCAAGACTTTTTTTGAGAGAGTTCCATATTGCCGGTACAATTCCATAAGAACAATTAAAGCGAGGAATGAAAGTCCAGTCCATTTGATATTGAAGGCAACTGCCGAAAATAATACCGAAAAAGTTAAAAAGATTTTTGAGTAAGGAATATTTCCAGTTCTACGGCGGACAAATTCAAGATAAAGTAAAAGCGACAAAAAGCCGAAAAAAAGGATGAAAGAGTCTAAAAGAATAAAACGGGACTGAACTATAAGCGAGTTTTCCAAAGCAATGAACAAGCCAGCGACCATTGAGGCTGTTTTCGAGAAATTGAATCGGCGACACAGAGCATAAATTATAAGAGGTAAAGCTGTGCCGGCCAAAATTGGAAGTATTCTAAGCGCCGTGATCGAAGCCGGTAAAGCGTTGCCTATGACTGTGAAATCTGTAACCGAATTCTGCGCGCCGAAAAGATAACCAAATAAGGCGAAGATCAATTTTCCCAATGGCGGATGAACATCGAAGAAATACGAGCCGTGCCAATAAGCGGAGATGAATGTGCCGAGATGAACTTCATCAAAGACGACCGCACTAGGATGACCAAAAAAAATAAAATGGGTTATAACACTGACCGCAAAAAGTAAAACTGGGATCATAATATAAAAAAGTATAACACGATAACCTAAAGCGTTAATTTTAGCAAATTTTATTTTTATTCTCTTGAAGTATTTTTTCCTTTGACCAAAAGACTTTTTTTGGTTAAGATGCAGGTATATGATTAACAGCACAATTAACGGTTTGAGACAATCGCGTCTTTTTACTAAAACAAGAAAGGAAGCGCCGACGAATGAGGTGTCCCGAAATGCGGAACTCCTTATCCGGGGAGGTTTTATTCACAAAGAAATGGCCGGGGTTTATAGTTATTTGCCCTTAGGATTTCGGGTTCTTAAAAAAATTGAAAATATCATTAGAGAAGAAATGAATAAAGTTGGCGGACAGGAAGTTCTTTTGTCTTCTTTTCAACCAAGAGAAAATTGGGAGAAAACCGGCCGGTGGAAGGAAATGGATGATTTATACAAAGTTAGCGATTCCTCCGGTCGGGAAGTTGCTTTGGGTCCGACTCACGAAGAGACCATTGTTCCCATTTTAAAAAATTATATTTCTTCCTATAAAGATTTTCTCTCCAATTCACCTTTGGCTATTTATCAAATTCAAAATAAATTTAGAATGGAACTTCGCGCGAAGTCTGGAATCTTGCGGGGTCGCGAGTTTATTATGAAAGATATGTATTCCTTTCATGCCTCGGTTCTTGATTTTGAAAAATTTTATAATAAGATGAAAAGTGTTTATAAAACTATTTTCGAAAGAGTCGGTATTGGGCATATCACTTATTTGACTTTTGCGCCAGGCGGGACTTTTTCAAAATATTCGCATGAATTTCAAACAATCACAAGTGTTGGCGAGGATACTATTTATGTTGATGAAAAAAGCGGGGTGGCTGTTAATAAAGAAGTTTTTAATGATGAAGTTTTGAATCAGTTGAATTTGATAAAAGAAAAAATGGTTGAGCATAAATCTATCGAAGTTGGGAATATTTTTGATTTAAAAACGAAATATTCCAAACCATTTGATCTGTCATTCACGGACGAAAAAGGACAGAAACGCACTGTTTTAATGGGTTGTTATGGTATAGGATTAGGACGCCTTTTGGGTACTGTCGTAGAAGTTCTCTCTGATGATAAAGGCATAATTTGGCCGGAATCCATAGCGCCATTTGCTGTTCACCTGCTCTCTTTGGGAGAAGATGAAGCAGTCAAAAAAGAAGCTGAAAAAATTTATGAAAGTTTGCAAAAAAATAATATTGAAGTTTTATTTGATGATCGTCTAGGTGTGTCTCCCGGCGAAAAATTTTCTGATGCAGATTTATTCGGTTTACCGCTCCGAGCAGTTGTTTCTCTCCGAAGTTTAAGAGACGGAGGAGTGGAAATAAAAAAACGGACAGAAGAAAAGGGAAAGGTGGTTTCTTTAGGTGAATTTTTAAAAATTTTTTCTAAATAGGATGTTTGATAAATTTTACAAATTAATTTCAAATGATATTGGCATCGATTTGGGTACCTCTAATACTTTAGTGTATTTGAAAGGCCATGGTATTGTGATCAATGAGCCTTCGGTGGTGGCCGTGAACATCAAGACGAATCAAATTCTGGCGGTTGGCGCGAAAGCCAAAGAAATGCTTGGTCGCACTCCAGGACACATTCGAGCGGTTCGCCCGCTTGTCGATGGGGTCATTTCAGACTTTGAAGTTACCGAAGAGATGCTTTCATATTTGATAAACAAAGCGGATAAAATGATTAAAAAATTAGCGCGACCGAGAGTCTTGGTGGGGGTGCCAACTGGCACAACCAATGTTGAGACGCGCGCTGTGTATGATGCGACGCGTTCCGCCGGCGCACGCGAAGTTTTCTTAGTAGAAGAACCAATGGCAGCTGCTATTGGTATCCGACTTCCCATTAAAGAGCCGGTGGGTTCTATGATTATAGATATCGGCGGAGGAACGACAGATATTGCGGTAATTTCTTTAGGAGGAGTGGTAAAATCCAAAAACTTAAAAATAGCAGGGGACAAACTAGACAATGATATTGTCACCTATATGCGTGATGAATTCAAAATACTTATTGGCGAAAGAACAGCGGAGATGGTAAAGATCGCTATTGGTTCTGTGCTCCCTGGAGTTTATATGGAAACAAAAGTTCATGGGCGTGATCTTTTAACTGGACTGCCTCGCGCCGTGACCGTAACAGATTCTGATATTCGTGAAGCGTTTGCGTTGTCAATCAAAGGATTGTGCGAGGGTATTAAAGACATGCTGGAAACGACACCGCCTGAAATTTTATCTGACATAATGCATCGGGGGATCACTCTTTCTGGAGGGGGCGCTTTGATTCAGGGGATTGATCAGCTTTTGCAAAATATTCTTAAGATTCCAGTTTATGTGGCAGAAGATCCACTCTCCGCGGTGGCTAGGGGGACAGGAGTAATTTTGGATGATATTCCATTTTATAAAGAAGTTTTGATTGGGAATCAAGATGAATTACCTCCTCGATAAAAAAATAAAGAAAAAGAAGTTTCTTTATTTTACGCTGTTTGTTTTTATTTGTCTCATTTTATTTTATTTTAGACTTGGTATTTTTGATGGTTTATCTCTAATCAGTCATGTAATTTTTCGTCCCGTTTTAGTCGCAGGCAATTATATTAGTGAAAAATTAGGGAAGGCTGGTTCATATTTTGTTTCCAAAAATTTTCTTTATCAGGAAAATAAACGTCTTCAATCACAGTTGAATAATGATCGAGTCTGGATGTCGAATTATAATTCTTTGTTGGCCGACAATACCAATCTTAAGGAAATTTTAGGAAGAAAAGATAAAAAAATTCCTATGGTTTTAAGCGCTATTTTAGCTAAACCGAATCAAAGCCCCTATGACACTCTCATTATTGACGCAGGCTTAAAGGAAAGTTTAAAAGTGGGAGATAGAGTTTTTGCGCTAGGAACTGTGCCTATTGGGCGCGTGTCAAATATTTATCCAAATTCTTCCAAAGTGATTTTATTTTCAAATAATGGAGAGAAAACGCAAGTGGTGGTTGGGGACAAGAATGTTTTTATGGAGGTCATCGGACGAGGCGGGGGCAACTTTGAAATTATTTTACCGAGAGATTTTACGCTAGCCAAAGGGGATCAAGCGGTTTTACCCGGTATTGTTCCTTATGTTTTAGGCATTGTTGAAACAATAATTTCCGATCCGCGTAATTCTTTTATTAAGGCATTGCTTGTCAGTCCGGTGAATATACAGGAATTAAAGTTTGTGGAGGTAGAGTCACAGAAATAATGGATTTCAAAGAGGACTTCATAAATTTGGCAAAGAGTCTAAAACTATTGTTATATCTTGAAAGCGCTATATTATTTTTGCAATAAACATGTTAGACTGATTCTATCTTTGGAGATTATGCAACATTTAAATGAAAAATGCGGAGTGTTTGGTATTTTTAGTAAAGATCGCGAGGTGGCGCGTATTGCATTTTTTGGTCTTTTTGCGCTTCAGCATCGCGGACAGGAGGCCTCGGGAATTGCCGCCACAGACGGAGCGCATCTTCGTTCATTTCGTAACAAAGGCTTGATTTCAAACGTATTTACCGAAGAAAAAATTAAAAAACTTCAAGGGTTTGCCGCTATTGGGCATAACCGCTATGCAACTTCCAAAGGCAATGATGTTAGTCATGCGCAACCTGTTATGATTGATCCTGTTTTTGACAGTTCTTACAAAGGTGGGGGTATAAGAACCGTCGATGGACTTTTAGCTTTAGCGCATAATGGCAATTTACCAAGCACTACCGCTCTAGTTTCTTTTTTGAGTAGCAGGAATATACCGACGGACGATAAATCAGATTCTGAGCTTATGGCGCTTGCCATTGGAATTTATTTACGCGAAGGAAAAACATTACCGGAAGCAGTGCGCGCGTGTTACCCGCTTTTTACCGGCACATTTTCGCTCTTAATGTTAAATAAAAATATGCTCATTGCTGTCCGTGACCAATGCGGTATCCGTCCGCTTTCACTTGGAAAACTTGATGGTGGATATGTGATTGCTTCCGAGACCTGTTCGTTTAAGACCATCGGCGCGGAGTTTTTACGGGATGTGCTTCCTGGAGAGATGGTGATTATTGGCGAAAATGGTCTTGATTCCGTACAGATTGCTCCGGCCAATCAAAAACTTGATCTTTTTGAATTTGTTTATTTTGCTCGTCCGGACAGCAATTTATTGGGAAAATTAGTTTATGATGTTCGGAAAAAATGCGGAGAACAGCTTGCCAAGGAACATCTCGTTAAAGCTGATATTGTCGTACCGGTTCCGGAAACCGCCATCGCGGCGGCTATCGGCTACTCAAACGTTTCTGGTATTCCTATAGAAATGGCGCTCGTGAAAAATCGTTATATCCATCGCACCTTCATTGAACCCGAACAACACACTCGCGAAGCGGTGGTAAAGCTGAAATTAAATCCGTTGCCTGAAATGCTGACCGGCAAGCGAGTTGTGATTATTGATGATTCCATAGTTCGCGGAACCACTAGTCGTCAAATTGTGCGGGAATTATTCAGCGCCGGCGCAAAAGAAGTTCACTTTTTAGTAAGTTCACCCCCCGTTAAATTTCCCGATTTTTATGGCATTGATACCCCTAAACAGGAAAACTTGATTGGTTCGCATAAGTCGGAAAAAGAAATTAGAGAATTCTTAGGCGTGACTTCTCTTCATTATCTTTCTTTGGAAGGATTAATTGCTTCAACCGGTTTGCCAAAAGAAAATTTTTGCACAGCCTGTTTCACGGGTGAATATCCAATTGACATTTTAGAGCGCGCAAAAGAAGTTCGCAAAATTAATTTTTAAATATTTACTACCACTCTTTTCGCTTATTTTTATTCTTTTACCAAGGATTAAATAAAAGCCTTTACATTTTTCAAGTACTTGGTATACTAATTTTAATTAGATGGGCAAACGAAAATTAAAAAAACGAGAGAAAAACTGGAGAAAATTTTGGAAGCTTGGAGTGGATGAATGGAATACACAGTTTTTTAATGTGAGTAAAGATGCCGAATTGACGGTGACCGAAGGTTACCACGTTTATAATTTAAGTGACATTGCTTTTAAATACGGTACACCCTTGCAAGTGATTTTTCCTTTTATTTTGGAAGATCGTTTAAAAGATCTGATTGGTTATTTCCAAGCTTACATAAAAATTTACGGCTATAAGGGTAAATTTTTATATCACTATCCAATGAAGGTAAATCAAAATAAAGAATTTGTTCTTCCGCTTTTATCGGAGGGAGCAAATTTAGAAGTGACCTCTTCCAATGAACTTTGGCTGGTAAAAAAACTTTGGGAAGGAGAAAAGTTTAATAGTAAAATTCGGGTGCTTTGCAATGGTCCCAAGACCGATTCATACCTCGATTTAATAGAAGAGTTGCGCGGAAAGGGTATGAATATCGTGCCGATTATTGAAGGCCTAGAAGAGGTTGAAAGGCTTTTAAAATACCGAGGTGATATAGGTTTGCGAGTGGATCTAGATATAAAAGTCGATACGCATTGGGATAAAAAATTTGACCGTTTTGGACTTTCCGAAAAAGACGTTCTTAATTTTAGTAAGATGAAAAATCTTAAAATTATGCATTATCATATGGGTTCGCAGATAAAAACCCAAAAAAGCATTTTTGAAGGAGTAAAGTATGCATTTGGCATTTATGCGCAATTGCAAAAAATACATCCCAATTTAGACACACTTGATATTGGCGGGGGATTTGGTATTCCTTATGAAAAGAAAAAGTTTTACACTGCCAAAGGAGTTTCCAGTAAAATAATTAAAATACTAAAAAATTTATCAGATAGGGCTGGAATCAGGCACCCGAACTTAGTAGTGGAATGGGGTCAATATATTGTTGCTCCGGCCGAAATAACAATTTATAAAGTGCTTTCTGAAAAAATCATACCGAAAGCGAATGCCAAGGCTTGGTATGTTATTGATGGCAGTTTTATAAATGATCTAAAGGATACTTGGGCCATTCATCAGAAATGGCATACTATACCGGTGAACAATATGTATGGCGCTTTGAAAACAACTTGGCTCGCGGGCAGTACTTGTGATTCAGACGATAAATACACCGCTGGAGGAAATTATATTCTTCTGCCTAAACTTCGCGAGAATCAAGATCAATTGGTGGCGGTTTTAGATACCGGAGCGTATCAAGACGGACTGGCCTCGCATCACTGTCTTCTTTCCGCTCCGCTGAAAATTGTCGTTCAAAATGGCACCATTCAAATTGCTCGTAAACGTGAAACGGCTGATTCGATTGGTAAACTTTTTGGTTGGATTAATGGAGACCATAAATAATTTATGACCGAAAAAAAACCTAATGAAATATTTTCTCGAGTCCTCGGAAAGGGGTCAGCCAGATCAGCTCGAAAATATTTCATTAGGTTTTTTTTAGTGATTATTTTTTTTGTTTTTCTTTTTTTTATTCCCCCAAAACATAATTTAGCGGATATAAAAGCGGTTAAAATTGCGAGACAAACTGTTAAAGTTGATTTGGCTTTAACAAAAGAGGCTCAAGAAAAAGGTCTTTCTGGCCGAGAGGGTCTTCAGAATGATGAAGGCCTGCTGTTTGTTTTTGAATATCCAGACAATTATCTTTTTTGGATGAAAGATATGAATTTCCCGATTGATATAATTTGGCTTAATCAAGATAGGCAGATAGTTTATATAAAAAAAGATGCTCAGCCTTTATTGTATCCAGAAACTTATGGACCTCAAAAAAATCAGCCAGACGCGAAATATGTTTTAGAAGTTGCTTCCGGTTTTTCTGATAAGAATAATTTACAAGTGGGGGATAAAGTGGAGTTTGCTTATTAATTTTTTTTCTGGCGAAAAGAAAATCCCCTACTTTTGGCAGGGGACTTTCATTTTTTTTGCAGGTGTTTATAAGCCGAATTTTGTCCCAATTTTGTCCACCATAGGTGGTGCAAAATTGAGGACCCTGAGCATTTTCGAAGGGTGTTTCCTCGATTTCCTCGGGATGCTTAATTTTGTAAATACCTATGGCAAACAAAATTGGCAGATAGCAATTTATCTAGGTCTAACATTACTGCCAGACTCAAGCGATTCTTCCCTCGATTGTTCTCGGGACAAGTCCCAAGTTTATCAAAGGACACGATCTTGCACAGAGGTAAGGATTTAGCCGTTTCACCCTTCGCTTCGCTCAGGACCTTCGGTCCAAAGTTTATACGAAGATTTATCCCTTTCGGGACACTTTTCTCTTTCGAGTCAAAGCGTCTCTGCTCGCACCTATATATCGCTATACGCGGGTGTTACCCGTTACCCGTTTTTTGCCCCGCCTGAATACGGGGTAAACTGTGTTCGGACTTTCCTCTGTTGCCACATTTTAGCTTTCGCGAAAACGAGTAACAGTAGCTATCCGACACCTGCCCATTCATCATACGAAACTTGCATTTTTTTTGCAAGTATGCTACACTTGCCGGGTGAGTGTGAGGCAAACAGTCTTTTTGACTTACATTTATCGTAAACAACATAAGTGCCGCAAAAAACACCGTAAGGTGTTTTTTGTTTTTGCATTTGATATACTCTCTTTATGAAAAATAAATTTGTAACTATTGCGGCCATTCAGAATTCTGCCTCTTTTGATTTAAAAGTTAACTTAAGAAAAACCGCTTATTTGGTAGAACGTGCGGCGAAAAGAGGCGCTAAAATTATTTGCTTGCCGGAGCTTTATCGCACTATCTATTTTCCCCAATATAAAAAAGTAGATAAAGATTCTTACGCCGAGACGATTCCAGGCGAATCAACTGGCGTGTTTTCGGTTTTGGCTAAAAAATACGGGGTGGTGATTATTGTGCCAGTGTTTGAAAAACGCAGGACCGGGTATTTTAATTCCGCCGTGGTTATCGATCATATTGGAAAATTGCTGCCAACTTACGATAAAATTCATATTCCTCAAGACCCGCTATTTTACGAGAAAAATTACTTTGAGCCTGGAAAAAGCGGTTATAAAATATATAAAACAAAATTCGGTAAAATAGCGGTGCTTATCTGCTTTGATCAGTGGTTTCCAGAAGCGGCCCGGGCTGTTGCCTTGCTCGGCGCGGAAATCATTTTTTATCCGACCGCCATCGGACATATTATCGATAATAAAAGTTTTGAGGGTGATTGGCCTAATGCTTGGGAAACGATTATACGAGGTCATTCTATCGCCAACAGTGTCAATGTCGTGGCTATTAATCGTGTCGGACGGGAAGATCGACTGCAATTTTGGGGGCAGTCATTTATAACCGACAGCTTTGGCAAAGTTTTAAAGAGAGCCAGTAATTTTAAAGAAGAAATATTAATGGTCTCTGTTGATTTGTCACTGAACAAAAAAATTCGCAATGCCTGGGGATTTTTTCGCAATCGTCGACCTGACACCTATACTCGAGTTTCAAAACAATGATTTCTACGCCCCAACAATTAGGATTTCATATGCCGGCCGAGTGGGAAAAGCATTCCGCTGTTTGGCTGGCCTGGCCTTTTGATAAAACCACTTTTACTAAAGGGGTGGACAGAGCGGAAAAAACTTTTTGCGAAATTATCAAAGCATTAGAAGGAAGCGAAATAGTTGAGTTGCTTGTTCCAGATAAGACGATCCAAAATCGAGCGAAAAATTTGCTGAAAGCTTTTGGAAATGATTTGGCCAATGTAAAATTTCATCAGGTGGCATTTACCGACGTCTGGATCAGAGACTACGGACCGTTTTTTCTAATAAATCGGCAACATAATAAATTAGCCTGGGTAAAATGGAGGTATAACGCGTACGGCAAAGCGGAGGATCCGTACTTTTCAAATCTACTCAAAGACAATGAAGTTTTTAATATTCTAAAACCGGCTGGGAAAAAATTTATAGCGGATATAGTTTTAGAAGGTGGCGGCCTAGAGGTCAATGGTCTAGGCAGTTTGCTCGCGACCAAGCAGACTTTACTTAACAGGAATCGCAATCCGAATTTAAACGATATTCAATTGAGACGATACTTAAATGATTATTTGGGAGTAAATAATATCATTTGGTTGGAAAAAGGTTTAATCAATGACCATACTGACGGTCACGTGGACAATGTTGCTCGATTTGTTTCTTCTCGCAGAATCTTTGTCGCTTATGAAGAGAACAGAGAAGACGAGAATTTTAAAATTCTAGATGATAATTATAAAGTTTTAACTTCCGCCCGAGATCAAGATGGCCAGTCTTTTGAAGTTATAAAGTTGCCTCTGCCCCATATGAATTATGACAATAATCAAAAAGCGCCAGTTTCTTACACCAACTTTTATATTGGCAATACAGTGGTGCTGGTGCCGACTTTTCAAGATCGGAACGATGAAAAAGCAATTCAAATAATTCAATCCTATTTTCCAAAACATAAAGTATTGGGAATTGAATGTCGAGAAATTATTTATGGTGGTGGCTCTATTCACTGTCTGACTCAACCACAACCTGCAGTTTAATCTAAATATTTTTCTATTAATTTATTGGCTTCTTTGGGATTGGCTTTACATTCTAAGAGCGCGGTCAAAATAAGAGGGGCAACGATGGTGGCGTCTGATTCTATGACGAACATTGGAGTGTCTTTGGTTAATTTATCCCACGTTATTTTTTCGTTCGGGGTGGCTCCGGAATATGAACCGTAGGAAGTTGTCGAATCTGAAATTTGGCAGAAATACGCCCAAGGTTTTACCTTGTCAATTTTCATATCGTATTTGAGCGATGGCACGACACATATCGGAAAATCTCCAGCTATTCCCCCGCCAATTTGGAAGAAGCCAATTCCTTGTCCTCTTGAAAGATTTTGATATTGGTCGTAAAACGCTCCCATATATTCTATGCCGCTTTGGGCGATATTGGCGCTTGCTTCGCCGAGTTTTACGTAGGAAGCGAAAATATTGCCAAAAGTGGAGTCTTCGTAGCCAGGCACCACTATCGGGATATTATTTTCGGCCGCCGCCAAGAGCCAGCATTCTTCCGTTTTACCCTCATGTTTTTTTTTATCAATTGTTTGAATCAAATCATAAAAATATTCGTGCCAGAATTTACGCGTTTTTTCCTGGGTCGCTTTTTTCCAGACTGGCACAATGAGACTTTCCACTACGCGGAACGCTTCATCTTCCGGAATGCTGGTGTCTGTTACTCGGCGCATTTTGTTTTCTGAAATTTTTGTGTCATCTTCTTTAGTTAGATAACGATAGTCTGGAAAATCTATATAACTATTATGGGCCACCAGACGGAAAAGTGATTCTTCAAGATTGTTGCCAGTGACGGACAGGCCATGAATTATTCCATTGCGTATGGCGGGGGCAAGGGTTATGCCAAGTTCGGCCGTGGACATCGCTCCTGCCACGGCCCAGAACATCTTCCCGCCTTTTTCTAAATGTTTCCAATAGGCGATGAGCGCATCGCGAGTGGCGCGCGAATTAAAATTTTTATAATTTTTGAGAATGAATTCGAAGGTTGGAAGATTTGTCATAAAAATAATAGTATAATGCGATAATTACCAAGATTATGAGACCCTAAAAGACGCCTTATTGATAATGTTTTGAATGATTTGATCAATCTCTTTTGGCCGCTCGCCCAAATCGGCTTGCGGGAAAAACTGCGACAGCACAATCGGGCGCATACCGGAAATGAAAGTTTGCCGATCTTTAGTATAAACATTTATTTTGCAAGGCAAACAAAGTCCGATTTTAATGTCCTTATTCAAAAACTCATTGGCAAACTTTGCGTTGCAAAACTCGACAATCTTAAACGGTTCTCTTTGAAAACCCTTCTCGGCTAAAGTTTTCTGCACATCGTGAACATATAAAACCCGCATACCGGCTTTGGCGATTTCGTCTTGCGCGCTTTGAACCGTCTCGTCAAAAGTTTTTGCTGTTATTGTAGTGTAATCAAATTCCATAAATTTTAATTAAAATTTTGCATTTTGCCTAAATTCATTTTATTTGGTAGCATAATAACATAGATAATAACCCTATCTACTATAATATTACTAAAACTTTACTAATATGACAAGTGGAAAAACAATCAGCAAAAATATCAAATAAAACAATGAGCAATAATGAAACAAAAAAACCGACATAGCAAGGACTGTCCTTGCTATGTTTAAATTATTTTTTGACTTTTGCTAATTTCCGAAGCAAGTTTTTTCAGTTCTTCTGGATCAGCCATTGGTCCACTTCCTGAAGAAATCCAACCCTCGTATCTATCAAACCAAAATTCTTTTCCACTCAAAACTTGCTTCCAAATACCTTTCTTTAAGTTTTCTGTTCCGTGAAGCGGGACAAGTTTAATGTGGGCGTGATCAATTCCAGTTCCTTCCATCATCAATCCGACTCGCCCAACACCATCAAAATAATTTTCAAGTATGCCCGCAACTTTTTTGGAGGCGATGATAAATCTTTGCAAAACATCGTCGGGCATTTTCAAAACATCACTTCCGAAATGTTGCTTTGGAATAATGCAAGAAAATCCTTTTGTGTTTGGGTCAATGGCGAGCCAAGCCATAAATTCTTCATCTTCCCAAAATAATCCCGGTGTTTTTATATTTTCTGCAGAAATTTCACAGAAAATGCATTTATTATCTTTTGTTGTTGCTTCATATTTTGCCATAATTAAAAATCTTTAACTACTTTTGCCCGAACAAGAGCTTGATAATGATTTGGTTTTGTTCGCTTCAGATACTCAATAACTTTTCCTCGAACTGGCGCAATTGTAAGATTTTTCGATTTCGCAAAATCCATTATCTTTTCAATTGCGCTTTCTATTTTTGATTTTTCGCTTACCATCAGCTCAATTTCTCCAATATTGTAAGTAAAATCTTGAAAATCAACAATATCTAGGTCGATGATAAATGGCTCCTTTTTGTATTTTCGTCGCGCAGTTTTAGAAGTACAAAATGGAGAATATCCGGTTTTTACCAAAACATCAGCAAAATTGTCGTTAGCGGGCAGATTTAGAGCTTCTCTGATTTTCTGTTCATCTTCTAACTCATCATATTGGTCAGCCAATCTATCAGCTTCTTCGTTGAGAGGAAGTTTTAGCTCAAATCTGCCCTCACGACAACGGAGCCATTTATCATTTGAGGTTAGAGAAAAAATTTCTGTATCGTAATAAACATCAGTGAAAACTCGTTCATTCAAAAATTGTGCGCCTTTTGTTAGTCGCTCTTTATCTTGTTCATTCAATATAAATTTTTTCTCTACTTCAATCATAAATATTTATTTTATCAATTTCCTTATTTTCTGTTCTAATTGATTACTTTCCATATATTGATAACATTTAACTGTTGCGTGATTTAGTTCGTAGTATTATACTAACAGACATGGAGACTTTTTTCAATTTTGTAATCGCCGAATTTCCAAAAACCTCCAGTCCGAAACCCGCCTGCATTCCTCCCCAGACCTCTCCTCTGTGCGGGCGAGTTCATCACTCCACCTTATTAGCCCCCATAAAATTAGTGGCGGAATGCGGATTGCGTTTTTCCCTCACACTTTCCATTTTGGAAAGCTCTGTGCTTTACACAGAGGCGCGTAGCGCGCGGGGGAACGCTAGTCTTTCACTTTCTCTTGGTGGACCCTAGGAGACTCGAACTCCTTACCTCCTCATTGCAAATGAGGCGCTCTA
>ERZ1292629.2183-Hain-H43-01um-R1-2183-length-17109-cov-5_pt2 | contig 14186 bp, 16 predicted proteins | sample MGYA00564399_ERZ1292629 | MGnify/ENA primary metagenome ERZ1292629 (study PRJEB36523, sample SAMEA6512636) | groundwater metagenome | collected 2019-01-08 | study: AquaDiva: Metagenomics assemblies of 32 groundwater samples
GGGGGGGCGCACTTCCAACAGAATGGCGTGACACTTGCCAAGAGTATCGCGGCGCTTGGTCCAAAAGTTGCAGTGATTACCGACGGACCTCGCGGCGCCTACTGCTACGACTCGCATACAGATAAATCCTTCTTTATGCCCCCCTACCCCGACCCCAAGCCTCCCTACGAGCGCACCGGCGCAGGAGATGCCTTCTCCTCCACCTTCACTGCCGCACTTGCATTAGGGAAGTCGGTGCGGGAGGCACTGTGCTGGGCTCCGATTAATTCCATGAGTGTGGTGCAAAAAATTGGAGCTCAAGAAGGGCTCCTTACTCGCTCTGCCTTAGAGCAACTCCTCACACAGGCTCCGGCAGAGTACACACCACGTTCGGTGTAGCAATGACGAGAAAATACCAACTTACTCTCCTTCTCTCCCTCATCTTTGTGGGTTTTGTTGTCTACACACCACACTGGACATACCCCTATCCCTTCCATGTTGACGAATGGCACCACATCGCCCAAGCGCTCCACATCGGCGCAGGAACCTACTTGTTCTCGCTCCAGAGCGCCGAGCTCGGATTTCAAATTTTCCTCTACCTACTTGGCTCTCTTGTTGATCTCGTCACCGTCTACCGTTTCTTCCCCGCACTGTGGGCCATTGCGTCAGCCAGCGCGCTTGTATGGGTAAGTTACCGTATGTCAGAGAAGAATGCTCCTCTCGCGATCGCGGCAGTCATTGCGTTTGCGTCAATCAAATCGAACGTCAATATTATTGGCCTCTGGTTCTTTACCCCGCTTACCTTTGCAATACCGTTTATCTACCTCTATACCTACTTCATTACAAAAGGAATCGCGGAGGGGAACAGGAGATCTTTCCTTACTGGCGTAGGAATAGCGGCGGGACTCCTCTTCTTCCACGCTATATCTGTGTTTTTTGCACTCCCCTTCCTTGCACTCTATGGCTACCTTCATCGTAAAACTCTCCCCATTGGAAAGAGGGAAATCTTTCTTCTCTGTGCCGTTTTATTTATAGGGTTACTCTTTGCTATGTACATTCTCCAACTCCCCTTCACAAGCGCCTTCCCTCGTCTTATGCGTATGCTGACCTTCCCCTATGGGTGGGGTGTGGTAGAAATGCAAAATAGTTACACCGAGTTTTACAGTACAACAGGCGTCCTCCTTGCCTTTCTCGGCGCCGCATATCTTATCCAACATAAAAAGCGCCGTATATACGCATGGTATCTCCTCTGGCCGGCAACGCTCATAGTAATGATTCTTATCTTCCGCATTACAGGATACTCTTTTCTTTCCCCTTACCAACGTAATCTTTATTATCTCGCGTTATCTCTCCCACCCCTCTCCGCCTTTGGCGTCTATTATGGATACTTCATTCTTCGCAAGGCCCTGCGTGCTTCATGGTTTGAGCAATTTTTGCCCCAGTTCGTAACTGTTTTAATTTGTGTTCTTCTCTATGGACTTTTTGTCAATTACACTACCCTGCCAAAACGCGCAGAGCTCTATCGCGCAATCACAAAAGAAGATTATAATGCACTACAGTTTCTCGCAAACCAGCCCACCGGAGAAGTAATGGCAGAAACGCTCCCTTCTATCGCCATATACCCAATTACGGGCCACGAGCCAGTCGCGGCGCTCGCATTTGATGGGAAGCGCGAAGTGAACGACCGTTTTATGTACGAGGAAAATTGTTCAGAGAAACGCAACGCTTCATTTGAGAACCCCCACGTTCGCTACATCCTTTCTCGAGTTAAGCTGTATTGTGGATGGGTCCAAATATACGCGAAGAAACGTTATGTCTATCAATTACAGCCCTAGGGTCAGCGTCGTCATCCCCTGCCATAACGAAGCGGGGGGGATTATGGGATGTATTACTGATGCTCGTACGACCTGCGAATCATTTAACATTTCTTTAGAGATTATAGTTGTTGATAACGCAAGCAACGACAACACCGCTGAGCTTGCGCGAGTATATGGTGCACACGTGATAGAAGAACCTCACCTTGGTTACGGTAACGCGCTTCGCCGCGGCTTTAGAGAAGCACGGGGTGAGTTCATTGTATTTGGAGATGGTGATGGAAGTTACGATTTTAAAGAGATACCCCGCTTTCTCTCCCTCATACAAGAGGCTGACTTTGTTACCGGAGAACGGCGCTTCATCGCGTCTGACGCGATGCCCTTCCTCCATCGCTACGTGGGGAGACCGCTCTTTGCGTTTATCATTCGCCACCTTTTTGGCGTACCCGTCCATGATTCTCATTCGGGGTTTGGGATGATTAAAAGAGAAGTACTCATACAACTTCCCCTCACTAGTTCTGGTATGGAGTTCGCGTCCGAAATTCTCATTATCGCGCACCGCAATAAAGTGCGGATTGTGAGCACCCCTATCCACTATCGATCCCGCATTGGTACTTCAAAATTACGTACCTTCCGTGATGGCGCGCGTCACTTACACTTTATGGGGAAAGTTCTTGCTTCGCCATGAAGATTGCGATTTTTCACAACTTCCTTGATAACATCGGCGGTGCGGAAAAAACAGATCTCCTGATAGCGCGCGAGCTCGGTGCTGATATTTACACTACCAATATTGATACAGAGAAAATCCGCTCCATGGGATTTTCCACTACTAATATTTTTTCTATAGGGAAAGTTCCCATTAACGCCCCCTGGAGACAAGATGCCACCAGTTGGCGATTTAGTCGCCTCACACTTGGAAAAAAATATGATACCTATATCATTGCCGGCGATTGGGCACTCTCGGGAGCACTACACAACCACCCTAATCTCTGGTATGTATACTCACCGAGCCGCGAAATATGGGATCTCTACGAGTACACTAGAAAAAATCTTGTCCCTTGGTACGGGCAACTTATTTTTGACCTTTGGGTACACTACCACCGTCAACGGAACCTTCGTCTCCTCTCCTCTGTGGATACAATTATCGCGACTTCGCAAACAGTACAGGGACGCATTAAAAAATACCTTGGAAAAGAAAGCCCCGTCTTATATCCACCCATTGATACGAAAATCTACAGACACGGGGAAGACCATGGCTATTGGCTCTCGGTTAATCGCCTCATCACTCACAAGCGCGTAGAGATGCAAGTGCAAGCGTTTTCACAAATGCCGCAAGAAAAATTGATTATTGTGGGTAGCTACGAAAAATCGAGGCACTTTGATCGCTACGCTCGGTATGTACACAGTATTACTCCACCAAATGTTGAGATACGGAGCTGGGTATCAGATGACAAACTTCGAGACCTCTACGCACACTGTCGAGGAGTCATCACCACCTCGCTCAATGAAGATTTTGGGCTAACACCACTTGAGGCAATGGCATCAGGCAAACCTGTTATCGCACCGTATGAAGGCGGATATAAAGAGACTGTTCTTCCCTCTCGCACTGGTCTTCTTATTGAGGGTATTAATTCTGACAAGTTGAAGCACACGATACAAACATTTATGGCTGAAACTAGCTCATACAGATCCGCATGTGAGGCTCGTGCACAGCAATTCGACATACAGACATTTATTATTAAACTCAAAGAGGTTCTTGAATATGACCAACGAGCGTGACAAATCACTCTTCATTTTATTTAACAAACATCAAGCGCGCTATTTCAAGAAAAAGTTTTCTGAAGAAAAGCGGAGACAAGTTGAAGTGCTTGCTTTTGACGGAATAGTAAGTATGAACCTCTCACAATATAATATCCAGCACCACTCTGCAGAAGAGCTTATTAAAGAAAATGAGCGACGAGAAATACTTACTACATCCACTCATTTATTGATCGAAAAGATGAATTCCATACTCATACGACTAGACGCGGAGGGTAACCTGCGGATGATAGATTTTTTCGATTGCGTAAAGTATCAAAAATTTTTGGAGTTTTTATCCGTCATATACTACCATCACTATCTGTCAAAATTACTCTCTCTATTCCAACCGTCACGTGTAGTAATTTTCGCGAATATTTCTTTATTAACGATTCTCCTTGACGACATTTGCGAAAAGAAAAACATTTCTCTTGATAAACACCCTCTCCCTTGGCATTACCGCTATATCCAATCTGCCTACGAAGCACTTCCTTTTGTGACGAAAGAAAGAGATATCCTTTTCCATCTGTTTAGAAAAATAAGTAACCGCTCTCTATCACTCGAAGATATAGTCTCACAGCTAAAAATGAAGAAAGATACCCTTGAGGTAGCATTATTTACTCCGCTCGACAATAGAAGAACACTCACAAATGCGCTTGAGGGATTCCACACCCTAGCAAAAAAATCTTCCACAATAATCGTACCTCTTAGGAAAACTTCCCAAAAAGAAGAACTAATTACCGCAGAAAAAGAGCCCCATGTGCTCACCTTTAATCTGTCAAAGATCCTCCTCACAAAAAAAGAAAAAGAAGAAGTGTACTCTACAGAATTTAGTTCTTATCTTTTTCCACTCTTGTCAGATATCTTTAATTCACGAGAGAACATCATAAACTTGCATACATTCACCAATGCGTTTGGGTTACGAGCCTGGTATCACGATTTTATCTCGACCTCTCATCTTTTTGAACACCTATTTTCAGCCATTCGCCCATCTATATTTATGGGTGACAATTTTTATGATTTTACAACTCGGGTCGGAAACCTGATAGCTGAACAGAGAGGGATCGAGAGCTACGCCGTTACCCAGCTCCACCAAGAATTGTTCTCCCCTCCCTACCACAGTTTTAGAAATCATATACTCAATAAGCATCTCCCTCATTCGGTAGCTGTACATCAACAAAATACTGCGGTACACATCGCTCAACACACACTTATAGATAATCCCGATTATGTTCCTCGCGTACAAATAATAAATCGAGACACGGTAGGAGTTGATTATAAAAAGGATTCCTCAAAAGAATTCGTCATCCTATTTACAACACAACAACACGTCCACACTTTTGATTACGTAAAAATAGTGATGCACACAGTACAAACTCTCTCGGATACGCTGAGCGGTTATAGTGTTCGCCTTATCATAAAACCCCACCCCGCTGAATACGCGTTTTTATATAAGTTCACTGTGAGAAAAAGAGGCGCCGTTGCACAAGTCAATGCATCTATAGGGATTAATGAAGCGCTCGCGATAGCTGATATTTTAGTTACCTCACACTCGTTTACTGCCATTGAAGCACTCAAACAAGGGAAAAAGGTCATTCTGCTCAGTTTTTCTCGAAGAGCGGCCGAGCCAGACATTCTGCTTTATCGCCCCTTAGAACTTACAGAAAATCCATTAGTTACTGAGGTTCACTCTGTGGGTGAACTTAAAACCGTTCTCCTTAAATATGCAATAATGAAAAAATGAAAGTACTTCTTATTACATCAGCAAGCGCGCCCCACATAGGTGGCGAAGAAGTATATCTAGAAAAATTAGTTCCAGCTCTTGAAGAACGCGGGATACAAGTGCGAGTACTTGTGCTTAGTACTATCAAACATATCACCAGCAACTACACACAAGATTCTCAAGTTTCTTTTATATACGTGCATAATCCTTACACGTATTGTGGGCTCTTTGAAAGAAATATTATTTCCCCATCTCTCTACCGAAAAATACGGAGGGAGATTCGAACTTTTACCCCAGATGTAGTACACCTCCATACTGTGTTTTTTCTTAAAACAGTACTCTTTGCAGCATACCACATTCCTAAGGTACAGACCTTCCATGAAGTCTCGATTATCCTCCCTCTCTATCCCCTCTTCTTTGCAGAAGATCCAAATACAGATTACGTGGGAGAATTAGATTTTAAGAAAGGTAAACGTATCGGACTAAAATACCGCACACTTTTCATCGACCATTATCTCTTGAGTGATCATAGGATAAGCAAAAGGATTACAAAACTTTTTCTCTGCCCATCCAATTACCTCGCGGATGTAGCAAAAAAAGTGGGGCTCACACCGACCATACATTTACCCTACTTTCAAGATGCTGACCGTGCAGAAGTAATTCACGAGAATAAAAGCGATAATGAATACTTTTTATTTGTTGGTCGACTTGAGACAATAAAAGGCGCTGACCAACTCTTGCGGGCGTTCTCACTCCTTAAGAAACAATATGAAAAAGCTCGCCTCATTATTGCGGGAGACGGGACTCAATCTCTAGAACTTAAGCTCCTTTCAAAAAAGCTTGGCATTGACGCACATGTTGATTTCCTTGGTTGGGTAGATAACAGCAAACTATCTGTTTATTATGAAAATGCACGGGGAATCATCATCCCGAGCATATATCCTGAGGTTAGCCCCCTCGTTGCATTTGAGGCCATGCGTTATAACAAACCAGTTATTGCGTACAGCGTCGGCGGACTCCCTGAGATCGTCCAACAAAGAGAGACCGGCCTCTTAGTAGAGCGGGGAGATATACAAGGTCTCTCAGATGCTTGTCAGCAAATTTACACCAATCCTACATACGCACAACAGTTAGGAGATGCGGGAAGAAAATACTTAGAGAAACATTATACAAAGAAAGAGCATGTTGATAGACTAATTGCCATATATGAATCCCTTTGCAAGCTTTAATAAATATATACGAAGCATTATCCCTTCCTTCCGTAAGGAGAGGAGAGCTGCGCTATTTCCCCCAATGCTCGTAGTAAAACCAAGAGGGACACGCGTACTCGTTCTCTCTCCCCACTTTGATGATGAGGTGATTGGATGCGGAGGAACACTGATTAAACACATCCTTGATGGCGATACAGTGTCAGTGGTTTATCTTACTGACGGAACAAATGGTACCCCCGATATTGCCGACAGAGCTGAAGGCGCTCGGATTCGGAGAAAAGAGTCTGAGACTGCAATGCGCCTATTAGGGATTAAGGACCTTTACTTTTTAAGCGAGGCAGAAGGCAGTCCAGAGATACAAAAAGAAACACATGCAACACTCGCCCGTATACTGACAGAAAGACAGCCAGACTTAGTCTACCTCCCTTGGTTTGGAGAAAACCATGCTGACCATCTTAAGACAAACCTCATTTTTATTGACCTTATAGCGTATCTACAAAAAGAGTGTCTCGTATGTGCATACGAAGTATGGACACCATTACTCCCTAATATAATGGTCGACATAGGATCAGTTTTTGAACAAAAGATGTCAGCACTTGAGTGTTTTACAAGCCAGCTTAAACATAATAATTATCGCCGTATTGTTGAGGGGTTAAATTTATATAACACTCGTTACTGTCTCAATGGGGAGTCATACGCGGAAGCATTTCTCTTTACATCAGCGCGGGAGTATAGAAAATTGTCACACAAATTTTTATGTTAAAGATCACACGAAAGGACGAGGACTTCTTCCTCCGTACATACCAAAAAGGTGACGAGGAAAAAATTATAACACTTATCAACGAGTCTCTAGGGATTAATGAGACACTCGCTCATTGGCAATGGAAATATATTACTAACCCAACTGGTTCATTAATTATCCTTGTCACTGACAAAAAAGGGACGATTATTGGTCACATTGGACTACAAAGAAAGAGGGGTGTATATTATGGGGTTGAATATAATTTCTTTATCTCAATAGATGTTGCCGTAACAGCACCGTATCGAGGTTATGGACTTTTTGGGTCTTCTCCTCTTCTCTTGCCATCAGAAAAATTTATCATTCTCGGATTTCCTAATAGTGAAGCGCTTTACTCATATAAAAAATTCCCGCCTGAGTACGCGCAGAATTTCTTCTTTGTGGATGTTCCCGTATTTACAAAAACCCTCCGTCTTATCTCACGAGTACATCATTTATGGAGCAAGAGGGAAGATTCTATACAGATAGTAGAGTTAAAACCGATAGAATTAGATGTTTTAACTAATTTGTGGGAAAAAAAGAAACAGGAACTCACCACAAGTGTTATCAGGGATGCACAATATCTTAAATGGAGAGTGTGTGACTGTCCGCAAGAAATAACCTTATATGAAATACGTATAAATAATTGTTGTATTGGTTACCTTTCTATAGTAGTAAAAGAAAAAATATGTTTTATTATAGATATAATAGTACTTAACGCACACCTTACACCTGTACTCATAGAGTCTATGGAAGATCTCGCTTACTCACTTGGCGCAAGTGTTATCCAATTGATGATCAATGATGGATCAATAATCTCACTTTTATTACAAGAGGGGTATGCCGTCAGAGAAAAAATAACTTGTACTCATCTTAACACTATTGAAAAAGGAAAACATTTTGTATCGTACATTACATATAGTGATACAGATCTCTTCTAGATATTATTCCCACTGAAAAATTGTTGTCCCCCACCCCATACCTGCTCCAAACCCACAGAAAACCACAATATCCCCTTGTTTAATTTTTCCTTCTTGGAGCGCCTCGTGAAGCGCAATAGGAATTGAGGCTTCTGATGTGTTACCGTAACAGTGGATATTGGTATATGTCTTATTAATCGGTAATTTTAATTCTCCCATAATCGCTGTGATAATATTTATATTTGCTTGGTGGAGAATTATGAAATCAATATCAGAAACTCCAAGATGTGTCTTCTCTAGACTGGATTGTATAGTCTTGGGCACTTCTCTGACAGTAAAATCAAAGATGTCCTTCCCCTCCATACGACTCCCAAGAAGTGCATCCTCATATCCGTTATTCTCTCTCAATGATGCAATCCCCCCAAAGGGGAGGTGGAGAATATGTGTAGTAGTAGCATCATTTCCCATATCAGAGGAGAGGAGACCCTTCCCTTGGGGGCATTGTTCAAGAACAACCGCGCCGGCTCCATCTCCAAAAAAGACCGACTTGGTGCGTTCTCTCCATTTTAGACTACTAAACAAGGTCCCATGGGAACAGGCTCCAACAATGAGCACATTCTTGTAAGTCCCGTCAACAATAAACTTGGATGCAGTAATAAGCGCAGTCATAAATCCTTGACACCCATTCCGAATATCAAATACTGCGGCGCGTATTGCCCCAAGTTTTCCTTGTACAATAGCTGCTGTTGCCGGCGTTGATACATCAGGACCCGAGATAGCAACAATAATAAGGTCTATCGCACGAGCGGAGAGGTTCGCATTCCGTAATGCTTCCTGGGCAGCATTAACACAAAAATCTGAAGGAAGCTCGTGACTCTTTGCCACTCTTCGTTCATGAATTCCGATCTTCTCTCGAATCCACTCATCCGAGGTATCAATAAAATGGACCAAGTCTTCATTGGTAACTACTATTTCTGGGACGTACATTCCTGTTCCAATAATGTGGCACGAATAGTGGCTTTTCATTTTTTTACATTGAGAGTCCCCCATCTATTTTAATAGACTGCCCAGTGATATAATTTTCTTCATTTGTGAGGAAAAAATAAACCAGCTCCGCAATACTTCGTGGTGTTCCAAATCTTTTTTGAGGAATCATATTTACCATTCGCTCCTGCAGGTGTATGGGGATGGACGAGACCATGCGAGATTTAATAAGACCAGGACTAATTGCGTTAACACTGACATCATATTTTGCCATATCACGCGCAAGGGCTTTGGTAAAACCAATAAGTCCTGCTTTACTTGCCGAGTAATTTGTTTGCTGGTTATTCCCAATTTCACCACTCAAAGAAGCAATATTTACTACTCTCCCCTTGTTTTCTTTAATCATAGGGAGGCACTCGCGAGTGAGAAGGATTGTATTGAGCAAATTTACTTGGATAACCTCCCTAACATTATCTCGTGAGAGCGTGTCTAAAGCACCGTCCATCTTAATACCAGCGCAATTCACAAGAAAATCAATACCACCATACGTCTCGTGTATATCTTGTATACACTTAGAGATAGAAGACTCTTGTGTTAAATCAAGATGAACGAGAAAAAAATTTTTATCTGTATAAGAGTCTACCGTCTTACTCTCAATATGATACGTACCAATTACCTGTATATCTCTCTCTATAAGGTAACGCGCAATAGCTGCGCCGATATCTCCCGTGGCTCCCGTGACCAATGCTCGTTTCATTACCATACATATACTAGGTATGCACAAAATTAACAACTGTGCGAGTAATCCCCTCCGAGTCTAGCCCAAAATAGGTGAGGAGTTCATTTGGCTCTCCTGATTGACCAAATTGATCGGGTACTCCAATGCGTTTAATAGGCACCGGATACTGCTCCGAGAGGAGCTCCGCTACCGCGCTCCCTAAGCCTCCCGCGGCCTGATGTTCTTCAACTGTTATCACACGTCCTGCCGCGCGCGCCACGGCAATAACTGCCTCCACGTCAAGCGGTTTGATCGTATGGACATTAAGAACTGAAGCGCGTATTCCCTGCTCCATCAGAGTTCGAGCGGCATGGAGAGATTGATAGACCAACACCCCACAACTAATAATCACAACATCAGGATCTTTTGGCTGGAAGAGTAGATTTGCCTTCCCAATGGCAAAAGGAGTGTCATCGGTCGTTACGATAGGACTCTTCTCACGGGCAAGACGGATATACACTGGCCCCTTATGCCCTGCGGCGGCAATAGTAGCCTTACGCGCCTCAATACTGTCACAGGGCACGAGTACCGTCATACGGGGGATGACTCGCGTAATCGCAATATCCTCTATTGCTTGGTGAGTACCTCCATCAGGACCAACAGAGACGCCAGCGTGTGATCCTGCAATTTTTACATTTTGATCGTTATAGCAGATGGTCGTGCGTATCTGTTCCCAATTCCTTCCTGGGCTAAACATCGCATACGAAGTGATGAAGGGAATCTTTCCCATCGCCGCCATACCCGATGCAACTGCTGCCATATTTTGCTCACCAATACCCATTTCTACAAAGCGAGTAGGATATTTTTTTGCAAAAGCGAGTGTCTGTGTTGACTCCGTGAGATCCGCGCAGAGTGCCACCACTTGCTCATTTGCATCTCCCGCCGCCACAAGCCCTTCGCCATAGCCCTTGCGTATAGGAGCCTGTTCTACTCCCACCTCAAAGAGATGCGGATTTAACTTCATTGTTTGGTTGAGCTCATTCATGTTCACTTCGTATTTTTCCTCCTAAGGTGCGCAATTCTTCAAGCGCGTGCTTCCCTTCCTCCTCGGAAGGAGGCTTCCCATGCCACTCAAATCTCCGCTCAAACTCGGGAACACCCTTACCGGGGATAGTGTAAGCAATGAGGACGCTCGGTTTACCAAACACGGCCTTCGCCTGTTCTACCGCATCGTGAAAGTCGGGGATACTGTGTCCACCAACTTCAATCACATGCCAATTAAATGCCTCAAATTTGTCACGGAGTGGATCAAGCGGCATGATCGCTTCGGTATAGCCGTCAATTTGTATGTAATTGCGATCAATAATCGCAATGAGATTGTGGAGTTTTTCCCGCGCGGCAAGTTGCGCCGCCTCCCAATTTTCCCCGCACTCAAGTTCTCCATCAGACAGGAGCGTGTAAAAAAATCGTTCTGATGATATCCCTGTATCAATGCGATCCGCGAGTGCCATACCCACCGCTTGAGAGAGACCTGACCCTAAGGGACCAGAACTTGTCTCTAAGCCGGGGAGCCACTCACGATGGGGATGACCTTGAAGGCGCGAGCCAAATTTCCGCAAGGTATCAAGCTCCTCAAGGGGAAAGTAGCCCGCGTGGGCCATTGTTGCGTAGAGCACAGGACAAATATGGCCATTGGAGAGGATGAGACGATCTCGCCCCTCCCAAAAAGGATTCTTTGGATCATGTTTGAGCCCGTGGAAGTAGAGATACGCAAAAATATCTGCCATTCCCAAAGGGCCCGCCGTGTGGCCAGACCCCGCACGGACAAGCATAGAGATTATAGATTGGCGTATGGCGTTTGCCTTTTCCTCTATGAACTGAATTTTTTCATCATGTAGATGCGCCATTGATATGATTTTGGAATTCAACGAGAGTGCTCAACACGTCCGCGCTCTGAAAGAGTGCCGATCCAACAACAAAATTTGTTGCACCAACATCTTTGAGCGCGGTGACGTTATCAAGAGTCACACCTCCGTCAATTGCAATTGTAACATCGGGAGCAAGCGCTCGCAATTTCTTAATGCGAGAAAAAATTCTTTCATCAAGTGTATGTCCCTGTCCGCCAATCTCTGCGATGCCCATTAACTGCACGTGGGAGAGATCTTTAAGAAAGGGATCTAACACATTCACAAGAGTATCCATACAGAGTGCAATACCCAACTTCACGGTTGATTCGCTAAACCTATCAATAATACTCGCAAGTTTATCGGTGGCTTCGTAGTGAACAATCACACGATCGGCAACAGAGGTCCATTGCGCAAGTTCGTCCTCTGGATGTTCCACCATAAGGTGCGCCTCTATTTTTATCTTCCCCTCAACCAAACTAAGAAGTTCCGGATTACTCCACGTCTCGGGGTGTGCAAAGAGTCCGTCAGAGACATCTACCTGTGCCCACAGAGCAAAACCCTCAACAAGAGCGAGCTTCTTTTGTACTTCATCAAAAGAAGTTTCTAAAATCGCAGGAATAATGAGCGGTTCAGAAGGCATGTTCTTCTGGCTCCGCGGAGTCCAGTTTATCGTTCCGCCGTTGATACCTCGCGTCGTTTGAAAATTCAGTAGTGAGCCAAAGACTCACTGCTTTTTTTGCCTCGTCGGGGGTGAGGAAGCGCGCGCCGAGCGAGAGAACATTTGCATTATTGTGGAGACGCGAAAAGTGCACCGTATGTTCATCGTAGTGGTAGAGTACCGCCGCACGCACGTGAGGGTAGCGGTTTGCGCACATCGCCTCACCTTGACCTGAACCACCAATTAAAATGCCACGGTATTCATCGGGCGCACTTGAAACTTGCTTAGCAACGATGGAGACAAAATCAGGAAAATCGTCATCCTCATTTTCCTCATACGCACCCTCATCCTGAACTGAATAGCCTTGGCCCTTAAGATACGCTTTGAGTTCAGTTTTGAGCGCAAAACCTGCGTGGTCCGAAGCGATAAGAATTTGCATAGGAATTATGATTTAATTAACCTTTCCTGAAATACACTCTCCCAAATGGATAGTGTTCTAGTGCTGGCGCAATACCGCGTTCATTAAAAAAATTATAGAGAGCCTCGCGGCACCCACTAAAGTCATGATAGTCATCCACTACTACGATACCCCCTTTAACCACATTATCATAAAGGATAGTGAGCGCCTCCATAGTCGAGCTATAGGTATCTCCATCAAGACGGAGGAGCGCAATGGGTCCAATCTCCTCTTTGTAGCGAGGTAACGTGTCACTAAACCATCCTTTAATAATATGAGGCGTTGTCCCAAGTTTGTGAGCAATAGTTTTTGCATATTCTTCAGAAACCGCTATGTACCCAGTTTTTTCGTTCAACGCAAGGCCTTTAGGTTCTGCTATATCTCTATCCTTCTCGGTAAGTTCTGGTAAACCTTCAAAAGAATCAAAGAGCCACGTGTCACGACCAAAGAGAGCCATATACGCACCGAGACCACCTTTCCATGAACCTGTTTCCACAATAGCCCCCTGTAGTGCTTCATTATTTAAAGTTTCGATATGATCGCGCATCTGGTATACACCGGCAATTGTCTGCATAGTGTAACCTTTGATACGACGAATACTAAAAACTGCAAAAATAGCTTTCGGTTTGAGGATAAAAAATTGCACCAAGCGAATAATCCGTCGCATATTTTTTAAATAAAGATCACACAAGCCGTCCTGCTTTCACCACGTGGTCAATGAGAGTGCGGGTGTACCCACTCTCGTTGTCATACCACGCAAGTACTTTTACCAAGTTCCCAATAACGCGAGTAAACGAGAGGTCTGCAACGGAGGCGTAGGGGGTGTTGAGAATATCAGAGGAAACAAGCTGTTCGTTAGTAACAGCAAATAAGGTACTCCATCGTGGATCGTGTGAGGCATTGGTTAAAATAGTGTTCACTTCATCTTTAGAAGTGTCGCGCTTAGCAATAAAAGTAATATCAGCGACAGAACCTACAAGAACCGGCACACGGAGCGCAATGCCGTCAAACTTTCCTCCTAGATCTGGAATGGCCTCCGTAACAGAGATCGCGGCACCAGTTGATGAAGGAACTATGTTTTGCGCGGCAGCTCTCCCTCGGCGCCAATCCCTTGTGTCGGGAGCATCAACTAGTTTTTGTGTCGCTGTGTAGCCATGGACGGTGTTGAGCATGGCACGCTCAATGCCAATCGTTTCGTGGAGTATTTGGATGAGTGGACTTGCGGCGTTTGTAGTGCACG
>ERZ1292629.2803-Hain-H43-01um-R1-2803-length-14185-cov-8_pt1 | contig 14185 bp, 23 predicted proteins | sample MGYA00564399_ERZ1292629 | MGnify/ENA primary metagenome ERZ1292629 (study PRJEB36523, sample SAMEA6512636) | groundwater metagenome | collected 2019-01-08 | study: AquaDiva: Metagenomics assemblies of 32 groundwater samples
TGGGTCATGGTGTCCCCTGCCTTGCGAATGCGTGCAGCCGTTGCTCGTTATCGCAGCGGCGGCTTGTCCAGGTCTCCCGCATGTGCCGGGTGAACGGCTCGACCAGCGGGAGATCGGCGTCACTCACCAGCATGATTGCGCCATCCGTGGGGTCGTCCGCCAGCGCGTACCAGCGGGCGATGTAACGGCTTGTGACAGTTGGCGCGGCGTCGCCATACCAGCCGCCTGCAATACCAGCATCCTGGCGATTCTGCCAGACGTGCGCTATTGCGATTTGGGTGCGCACATCACAGTTGCCCGCTTCGCCTGTGATGATGCAGGCGAGACAGACGGCGAGGGAGTAGATCACTTCCACATTTTTTCAACGGCATCAGCCAGCGCCGCCGTAACACCAGCCTTCAGCGCGGCGCGCGAATTTCTCACCAGGCCTGTCATCTTGTCCTTTAGCTCGGTATCCAAGAGCTCTTTGATTGCCTTTTTCGCAATCCACGAGCTACGAGGTTCGCCGCTGTAGCTATAATTGGCTGGGGCGCCATCCGGCTCAACTTTTTGCGCCCACCAGGCGGCGACGGCCTTCTCGAATTCCCGCCGAATGGTGGTCGGTTCGCCCTCGATATCGCCATACTTGGAGTGCGGAGTATAGGTCTGCGTCAGGATTTCCAGAACTATGGCGTTAATCTGCGCGCCGATGGCGTCCTGAATCTGTTCCTCGATCAGCGTCTTGATGTGGTCGGCGCTCTTGCGCATAATCTGCGCGGAGACAGTCGCAATCACGCCTGCGGTAATCATGTTGCCGTCCACGCCCAAGAGTTTTAGAGTCCTGGCGTTCAGCGCGATGGGGGGCAGTTCCGGTTCTTCGTAATCTTCTGAGTAGTCCATTGTAAGCACTCCTTGTTGAATAGTCCCGGTCGGGCGGGATCGGCTTGATCGTAGGTCTAAGTTCACGCAGAGTAGTTGCCCCGCCCGCCGTGACGATTACAGCATAGCACAGCCCCGCGCGGCCGTCTATGACGGGCGTCATATTGGCGCGTAGCAGATTTGACGACACAGCTGTTGTCATGTATACTAATTCGCAAGGGAGGAGCATATGGATAAAATGATCCGGCTCAAATACGGCGCGTGGCGCAAGCTGCGCATTCTGGCCGCGGCATCCGACGAGCAGCTTGGCGAGCTTATCACCCGGCTCATCGAGGCGGAGTGGGAACGCGTCAAGCTGCTCGAAGCCAACGCGGCATGGCTGGCGGAGGCGCAGTCGTGAACTATCATCCAGCCGCCGAACTGTTCCCGCGCGCAACAGAGGTTGATGTTTACTTCCACCAGCACCATGTCATTGCGTCGCCAGATGCAAAACAAACGATTCTTGATTGGTGTAAAGATCATATGGTTTGGCCGCAACTGTGCGATACGCCAACTTCGGCTTTCTATGGCGTGTGGTGGGCGTACATGAATTGCCGAGACTTCGTTGTTCATCCCGGATGGGAGAACTATCTAAAGCAGGCTGGTTATTTGGCGGTTACTGAATTGGGCGCGGCCTTATCCGAACGCGTGATTGAAGATGCAATTGTCGCAAAATCAGAGCTCAACGCGAAGCATCCCGCGCGCCAGGTGAAACTCGTAAGCGGTATTGCCGACGTGGTAACAGATAGCGAGCTTTACGAAATAAAGGCGTATCTGACACGAGACGCTGTATTGAAAGCTATCGGACAGTTAGAGGTGTACTCCCAAGAGTTACCTGGTCGCGCTAAGATCATCGTCGGGCGCACGGGTGATGGTGTTGTGTTGCGCGCGTTTTGTCAACGATTGGGAATTTCCATGCGGACATGGCGGAGGGCAAAATGAATGATCTCACCATTATCGAAACGTCTACCCTCACCCAGCACGAAGCAGTGATTGCGCGGGGACTACAGACGTTTGTCGAAGTCGGCGGCGCGCTCATGGCGATTCGTGACGCCAGGCTGTACCGCGCCGAGTATACGACGTTCGAGGATTATTGCCGCGGGCGATGGGGAATGTCGCGCCCTCGCGCGTATCAGCTTATCGAAGCGGCTGAAACGATGTCGAGTTTGTCTACAACTGTAGACATTTTGCCAATGAACGAATCCCAAGCGCGCCCGCTCACGCAGCTTGCGCCAGAAGATCAGCCTATCGCATGGCGGCGGGTGATTGACACCGCGCCCAATGGCAAAGTCACTGCGGCGCATGTGCAAGTCGTGGTGAATGACATGCGCCCCGCGCATTACACGCCACGGGAAGTCGCGCCCGAACCCCAAGAGACCGACGATGCAGACGATGCGCCCGACGATTACGAATTCAACCGGCAACAGATTCTTGAAGCGAATCGGCAAGGCGCAATGATCGAAGTCCCGCCCGCGAGTATGCCCCACGTCGCCCACAACAGCGGAAACAACGAATGGTATACCCCGGTGGAGTATATCGCCGCGGCACGGGCCGTCATGGGTGCAATTGATCTCGATCCGGCATCGACCGCGATCGCTAACGCGGTGGTGCAGGCAGCGCACTTCTACACGGCAGAAGATGACGGGTTAGCGCAGCCGTGGGCGGGGTGCGTTTGGCTGAATCCCCCGTATGCGAGCGAGTTGATTGGACAATTTATTGACAAGCTGGTAACTTCGGATGCTGTCACCGAGGCGGTCGTGCTGGTGAACAACGCCACGGAGACACGTTGGTTTCAGGCGTTGGCGGGCCGGGCCGCGGCGGTGTGCTTCCCGGCAAGCCGCGTCAGGTTCTGGAATCCGAACAAGGAATCGGCGACGCCACTGCAGGGGCAGGCGGTGGTCTACGTCGGCGCAACGCCGGGCTTGTTCTGCGAGGTATTTCAACGCTTCGGCTGGACGGCGCGCCGATGAACTTTCAGAACGCGTTACAGTTCGGGCGGCTCGGTGAATCGTGGATCGCCGGTTGGATCAAGGCCCAGGGCTTCCACGTCCAGCCGATTTATGAAAAGCAGACGGGCGATTACAAGGGGCCAACCTTGTATATGGCTGAGGGCGATACCTTGATTTTGCCGGATTTGTTGGCGTTGCAATCGCTCGGCAATGGACGCGTGCGAATTGCCTGGTGCGAAGCCAAGCACAAAAGCGCCTTTACCTGGTACTTCAAGCGCCAGCAGTGGCAGACGGGGATTGATGTCAGGCTGTACGAACAATATCAAGCGGTACAGGCGCGGTCGGCAATTGCTGTACATCTGTTCTTTCTGCAAAGCGGCGGGTTGGACAAGCGCGCCGGTAAGCTGAGTCCGGGCGGGCTGTACGGGAATCGCTTGGCGTATCTGGCGCAGCATGAAGATCATCGTGATGAGTTTGTTGAAGATAACGGACGGCGCGTGCCGATGGTGTATTGGAACATCACAGATTTACGCAAGCTGGCTGACTATCAGGAGATGCAGCCGTGAAAACAATCCTTATTCTGGTACTCTGTCTGTTGGTTTTGGCATCATGTAGTCCAACGACTACCACGACCGGCTATACCCAGTCCGGCATGGCGTCCTGTACCGGCTGGTTCTGCAGTGCGCGCGTGGAGAACGTCGTCTATGACGGTTCATCGTTGGCTCTGGCCGGCGCGTTTATCGCGCTGCTGCTCGCCGGCGCGGTGGCGGTGATTTCGGCGGCGGTGGCGGGCAGCAATCGTAATCAGGAGTGGTATAATGACCATAGATAGCCTGACGGTGATCCTGTTTTTGTTGTTCACGTTCGGCATGTACAAGCTGCTGACGCGCCGGAACACCTGTCCTGATGGCACGGATGATTCTGGCGTGCGCCGCGACCACCTGATGCAATGAGTCAACTCACCGAGGCCAACTGGCAACGCCTGGCCGCCGAACTACAGCGGCGGCTCGACGGCGGCCACACTTACCCCGATCTGGTGCATTTGCTGTTTGCGGCGCTCCTGGCCGGAGCGGATGAAATGAACGTGAAGTCCTGGCTCGATGCGTTGGAGGCGCAAAAGCTATGACCACTACCACCGCCAGCACGCCGCGCGCCCCGTTCGCAACGATCCTCATGGCGGCGGCGGTGTTGTCCCTATCGGCCTGTTTGTTGGCGTTTTTGGGGCGACTCTCCCGGCTCGACGGCGACCTAAGCGCGGCGGTGCAGTATGCCATCGGCGGACTGTTGACTGGCCCGGCGCTGGTGTTCCTGCTGTGCGGGTTTCTGCTGGCGCGCGAGGCGTTATGGTTAATCGAATCCCTGGCGCAACGTGACATAACGGGGGATACGCTTGTGGGCAAGCCCGCCTCGCCAGCGCCAGAACTAACGCGCTTTCTACCCACGTTCGCACCGCCGCAACTACCACGCTATGCGCTGGCGGGCAGTGAACGCAGCTACCAGCGCGGGGATCTGCAACATCTGATTCATCATGTCTACAGCGCGGCCAACTGGAGCGGCCGCGGCACGCTCCGGGGCATGACGTTGCCCTCGGGTGAGGTGCTGGCGGATTATGATCGGGATGTCGTACCGTTCCTGGAGCTACTGGAGCGGCATGGGCTACTCGTGGGCCGAGGGCCGGGCGTGCGCGGTACGGTGCAGGGCGAGGAGGCGGGCGCGCTCCTGGCGCTGCATCTGTGGCGCTAATTATGTCGAGTGCCGTTCTTGCCGTGCTGTGCGTACCGTCTGTACTGTTCATGGAACAGGGCGCGTAGGCGGGGAACGGCCGTGCGCCAGTGGGGGAGGGCAAAAAGGCAGAGGTGTGACATGGAGAGCGGTGTTTTTCCCCGTGAAGATATTGCGGCAATTTTGGCGGCCATCTCGCTATCCGTTGCGGCGACGCTGGGCAATTCTCCCCATGACGCCGCCTATCGGCGGGGTGTGGCCGTGGCGCTAGCAGCCGTGGCGACGGCGCTGCATATCGCACCTGGTGAAATTGGCGGCCGCTTGCAAGCCTTCGACGGCTACAAGCTGGCCGACACCCGGCGCTGACCGGGGCGGGCTGGCGCTGTCCAGCATCACAGCATCGCATTGGCGTTGGCGCGCATCGCTCAGAATGAAGATGTGTCCGAAGCGGCCAGCGTGCGGCGGCTGGCACGTCAGCCGCGCGTGGGGCTGGCAGGCCAGGCGGCGCCCCGCCCGGTCCATGGCCAGACTCAAGCAGACCGGGCAGACCGCCCCCGGCTGGCGCGTGGCCGTGACCGTCGCCTGGCGCAGTATAGCATCCACCGCGGCGTAAGAGATGCCGAGATCGGTCAACTCGTCCGCCCCAGTCGGCGTCGGCCCCACTGCCGCGCCCAGCCGCGCCAGCATCTCCTGCGCGGCGGCCGCCACGGCGGCGCGTTTCGGTTCAGCCAGCCGTCCGACGTCCAGATGCTCGGCCAGCCAGGCCAGTTCAGGAAAACCGTTAGTGGCAGACATAGACCCCCCTGGGGGGGCGCTCTTGCTTTTCACACCGCCTCACGGCGGGCCGGACTCGTACCGGCTGACCCCCGCCTGGCCGGTTGGACGCCGGCCAGGCGACCATTGCCGCCCTTAGACGAGCGGCTCGTAAAAACACTCCACCGGGACGACGTACCCATCCCGGTACGGAATAAGGTACTCCGGGGAGCGGCTAACGTTTCCACCAGAGAGCACCTCGCCCGTCGCCAGGCGGAGCTCCTTGTGGTGCAGAAAGCCGCCCTTCTCGACCCATCCCATCGTCGCCTCGACAACCGGCCCCGGCCGGTTGTTCACGATGCCGGCGGGGGCCTCACGCCTAAGCATCGGCACTGACACCTGAACCCTCGTAAATATGCTGTCTGTGAATGTCATTGACTCCTCCATTACGCACCCCACACCGCCGGGCTGAGTCCCGGTGACGGCGGCGGTTTGGGTGCGCTCGTCTCAGTCGGGCCGCGCGGTGTCCAGCCGCGCATTTGCCGTGCTATCTCAATTGGATCTCAATTCGCTCTCATGGATCAAGTCGAAATTCAGCGAGGCAAGCACGCCGTTGGCGGCCAGGCGCACCTGCTCACGCTGTGCGTCGATGGACTCGCCAGCCATGACGCTGCTGGCATGGGCCGCGATGGCGGCGATCAATTCTTTGCGAGCCTGTGCGTTGTCGACTGCTTCGCTTCGGGCGATGAAATCATGCCGCATCAGATTGAAGTCGAAGTGCCCCGTGGCCTTCGCTACCCGGATCAATCCGGCTTCGCTTTCGTGTAGGCGATCCACGGCTACGGCGATGGCTTCGGCCTGAGTGCCATAGCGGGCGGCCAATACCGTCAGCTTCGCCATTGTAGGTTCCGACATGCGGGCATTGACTTGCCTTTTCATCGTCAATTCCTTGCCGGGTACAAGGCCCCCGGCTGGCGCTACCGATCTTAGCGGCTGATCCACTCATCCATGAGGATCCCTGCATCTTCCGAGGAAGCCATCAGATGAAGGGCTGCGTGCCCCGTGCGATTGTTGAATTCCTGCGTGATTTTGATGCCGTGCGAGTTGCGGAGGGCCAAGACGATCTCATTGTTGCGGCGACTATTGGCGGTGTACTCGTCGGTCGTGTTGTCGGTGGCTCGGTATTGCGCCGTCTTGATTGCGACTAGTTCGTCCGCCATGGTGCTCAGGTTCATGGGATCGGTCAGGCTGTAGTTTTTCATGGCTGCGATCTCCTTTTGTTTTTTCATTCCGTCCATAGTATAGCACAGTGCTATACGTTTGTCAAGAGGTTTTAGGACAAGTTTTCAACGAGTTTTAGCGGTGTAGCTGTGAAATGTGGAACTAGCCCGCATACCCTGGGGGGGGTATACCGAAACTTGACGAGGTGCAATATGCTGACCGGTGCGATAGTAGTTGAAGTGCCAAAACGGCGGCACCTCGGACACTTGATGGAGCGATTGTCCATGTTGGCGTGGCTGTCGAGTTTATCCAAACTGCGGAGTGCCGCCAGGCAGGGGGTGTGAGAGTCGCTGTTATTTCGGGTGGAGCGGAGAAGAAATCTTAAAGTTTCCGCACAATCGCAAATTGGGTATTGACAAATCTATGATTGTATGATATAATAGCATTGTCGGCAGCAGAAATCACCGAACGTCAAACCACAACTACAGGAGCGCAAAATCATGAAGGCGCAATTCCCAGGCATCTGCAAGGCAACTGATAGGCATTATCCGGCCGGTACGGAGATCGAGAAAGGCCTCTATGGCTGGCAGATCGCCGGCGCCAAGTCGGCCGATCGCACAGTCCACCCCGGAGAAATCCGCATCGCTGAGGGCGAGGGATACGGCGGCGAGCCGTATCGTGAAGGACAAATCCTCCAACATGACGGGCAATGGTTGGTCGTCAGGGCCATCTGGAGCGAGTACTATCGCGAGGATGGACTTTCCTTCGGTGTAGGCGACGATTCGGGCTACATCTATTTTGCCGTCTGCCGACCGGCGACCTCAGATAAGTACATGCCGGTGTGGGAGAAGGAGCAACGCGAGTTCGAGGAGCATTCCAGACGGCGAGACATCAAGGATCGGTTTGCACGCCTGTTCAACACTGCCGACGGCGAGTATGTGTGGACGACGGATGAACGCCCGATTCGACTCACCGGCCGCTGGATCAAGATCGGGAAAGGTTTTAATATCTACGGCGGCGGCGAGGAAGCATTGATCGCGGATGACGGCGAGTATGTGTGGCGGGCGCGTGGCAATGGCGCGGACGGCGATAACTGGTCTCGCTCAAATACTTCGCATGGCATCGGCTACCGTTTCGCAGCGACGCCGGAACGCCTAGCGGCCCTGGCAGACTTGGCAACCCTGGCGCAATAACATCCACCGGCCCGCCGGGAGCCTGCATCAATCCCGGCAAACGTCAAATCAGCTCGCTATAGGAGCGTCAAACCATGAAGACGGAGTATAACCACGACGAGACAGCAGTCAGCATCATTGGCGATTATTCACCTCACGCAGTGGTCGCCGAGACCGTTGTGATCGATCAATTGGGCGGCATCGAGTCGGCCTATCACGAGATCAAGCGGCTGCAAAACTCGTGCCTATTGCCGCGCAGGGGCAGTTCGGTATGGCCGTTATCGGAGCGGGATCTGCGCTATGCACTGGACAACGAGCAGCGCGATCATCAGTATTGGCAATTCAAGCACATGGAGGGGCCGCGAGTGCGCGAGTGCACGGGCTATGACTTCGTGCACGGCTACGGCTATATGGACGGCAATGAGTTCGTTTTCGTCAACGGCCAGGATGTGCCGGTGTTCCGAGTGATCTGCGTTTGAGTGGCGAGGGCCGAGCGGGGATGACTCGCCCGGTCAAACCTAGAGGGGGACGGATGATCATAGCCTATCACATCATCGGCTTGTCGAGCTGGGAACTGGGGAGCTTCTTTAGCGCGCGTGCCGAACGCGACGACGTGATCGAGCGGGTACGAGCCCGCTATGAACAACTGCGGTATGCAGGCATCCTGCTGCCGCGCTGTGAGATACCGGCGTCTGTGGATCGGCCAGATCGTTCGACGGAGGAAGATGATCTGGCTGGCGATGATCGCTTTGTTTTCCTGTCGGTCGGCGAACGCTATTCGGCGGGCGATCTGGCGCCAGCGGCGTTCGGCTTTGTCTTCGACGCCGAAGAATTGGTCCAGGCCGGCGCCCTGTTGGGGATGTGGGACTTGGCGAGCGAGTATGGCGAGATCATCGGCGAAGCGGCTGAGGAGATCGCGGCCATACTACCGAGATTGCCAAGGATCGCCGACAGTGAGTTGGATGACTTTATGGCGGTGATGCAGGAAAGTGATCCTGGCTTGCGCGCGGCTGTCGCTGAAGGCTCTACTAATCCAGAGCCGGATCTGCTTCGGGCGATCCATGATAACAATCTATCATTTCCGGGCTGTGAACAGGCGATGACGGAGATCAGGGCGCGCATCGTTGATTTACACGGCCGTACGCGCCTGCAGGAGCAAATGGCGCTTGATTACCTGCGCAGTCATTCTGTGGATGGTCGAGCGGAACTGCTGTGGTCCGGCCCATTACCATTGAGCATGGCACATGGGCGTGTAGAACGGGGAAGGGTAATCATGCGATGACGCATCGGGTGTTTTTGGTGGATGTATCAGATCATCCCGAATCGCGACCGAGTGATTGAAACGCGCGCTGCCGCGGCGAGGAGTAGTGACCGAATGAACGACCTCGCGCTGACCATCTCAGCCGACACCGCAATCCGCCTCGATAATCTGGCTCGGCGCCTGGGTTTGCCGCTGGAAGAAGCGCTGGCGCAGATCACCGGCCGCACGGACGTGATGGATCGCATCGCAGAGGCTTTAGCGGCGCCCGTGGTGGAGCGGAACACGACGACCCCGCTGCGCCTGCGGCCAGAGCGGGAGGTCAGCGAGGAGATCGCCGTCATCACCGTGCAAGGCAATCAGGTCGGCACGCGGCTGCCGCACGCCGACGAGCGGTTCTGCGAGATCGTTAAGCAGCTGGGCTATCGCTGGGACGGCCAGTGGTGGACCCGAATCATCGGCAAATTTGCCGAGCCGGTGAGCGACCGCGCGGTGGAGTTGGGCGTACACATTCTGGCGGCCGGTTTTGCGGTGGAGGTGCGGGCGGCGGAGTTGTGGCGACGCATTGCTACGGGCGAGTATGCGCCAGAAGTGCGCAACCGGGTAACGCAGCGGACGGCAGGTCGGTATGCAGGGTGGTTCTGTATCCAGTGGGAGCGGGAGGGGCGGGATTTTTTCCGATCGGCCAGCCTGATCCGGGGCAGCCGGTGCTATCCGGGCGCGGCGTTGGTGCCGGCCGCGCGGTATGATGAGGTGTTGGACTTTGCGGCGGTGCATGGGTTTGCGGTAAGTGATGGGGCGCTCGATCTGGCGGTGAAGGCGAAGCGGGATCGGGAAGCGATGCTTCTAGTATCCCCAGTGATCCGGTGCCCCGACCCAGCGCCAGAACCGTCTATGGCTAACGACGAATTATCCGTAGAGGGGATCCTCGATGAACTTGCGGACGAGCCTGTTTGAGCATCAGCGGCCGGCGGTGGAAAAGCTGTTGCCGACGCGCGTCGGGGGCCTCTTCATGGACATGGGCACGGGCAAGACGCGCTGTGCGATTGAGTTGATCGCGCGGCGGTTTGGGCGGATCGACCGGGTGCTGTGGTTTTGCCCGGTGGCGCTGAAGGAAACGATCTGCCAGGAGATCCTCAAGCATACTGACGCCCGGCCAGCAGCTATTTGCGTCTTCGATGACCGCACCAACATGCGCAATGTGCCGGCGGCTGAGTGGTACGTGATCGGGATCGAGTCGTTGTCGAGTTCGGATCGGGTGGTGCTAACGGCAAACACGCTGATCACTGATCAAAGTTATGTGGTTGTGGATGAGAGTTCTTTCATCAAGGGGCCACATGCTAAACGCACAGAACGCCTGACGGTGATGGCGGAGCGGGCGCGCTACCGGCTGATTTTGACGGGGACGCCGATCTCGCAGGGGGTGGTGGACCTTTATGCGCAGATGCGTTTTTTATCGCCGAAGATTCTAGGCTTCAAGTCGTTCTATTCGTTTGCGGCCAATCATTTGGAGTATTCGGAGCGGTTTCCAGGCATGGTCACCCGGGCGTTGCGCGTCGAGCAACTAGCGGCCAAGATCGCCCCGTATGTCTATCAGGTGACGAAGGATGAATGTCTCGATCTGCCGCCGAAGATTGGCGAGGTGCGGTACTATGGGCTGACCCGCGAGCAGCGGGAGGCTTATGAGTATGCCAAGGATTTGCTCTTGCTCAGTCTGGCTGATGATGAGATTGACAGCTATGCCATTTTCAGGCTATTCGGCGCGTTGCAGCAGATCGTCTCCGGCTTCTGGCATGTGCGGCCGCACGTGCGCGGCGGCGAATGGCGGATGAACCGCTATCCGCACGTGCGTCTGGAGATGCTCAACAGCGCCATCGCCGGCATCCCGGACGACGCCAAGGTTATTATCTGGTGCAAATACCTGCTGAGCCTGGAGGAAATTATCAACCGTCTGAGCGCGGCGCATGGCGCGGGAGCAGTGGCGCAGTTTCACGGCGGTTTGTCCGAGGCGCAGCGCAATGCGGAGCTGGCCAGGTTCCGGGGTGACGCGCGTTTCTTCGTGGCGACGCAATCTACCGGTGGACATGGATTGACGTTGAATGAGGCGCACTACGTCATCTTTTACGAGAACGGGTTCAAATACTCAGAGCGGGCGCAAGCGGAGGATCGCTGTCATCGCATTGGGCAGACGCGGCCAGTAACCTACGTTGACTTGGTGGCCACGGCCACGATTGACGAGCGCATTCAGCGGACATTGAGCGATAAGGCCGATGTATTGGAGGCATTCCGCCAGCAGGTGCGGGCGGTACGCGGACAACGGGGCAAGTTGGAGCAGTTGGCCGGTGAGCTATGAGTAAGCTCTATTTGGAGCAGAATGTGCTGGAGGCCGCTGAAGAGCGGATGCGGTTCGTGTTCGATCACTACGACAAGATCGTGGTGTCGTATTCCGGCGGAAAGGATTCGACCGTGTTGTTTGAGCTGGCGCGGCGGGAAGCGGTGCGGCGCGGCCGGCAGATTCACGCGCTGTTTATCGATCCGGAGGCGCAGTATGCCGAGACGATCCGCCAGGTGGAGCGGGCGATCCTGAATGATCCGGTGATTGTGCCTATCTGGATTTGTGTGCCGTTGCTGTGGCGCAACGCCGTCTCGGTGTTTCAGCCGCACTGGCGGGCCTGGGATCCAGGTGAACGGGCGCATTGGGTGCGGCCGTTGCCGACGCATGACTGCGTGATCAGCGATCCAGCCATGTTCCCGTGGCATGATATCAACTTCGGGATTGACGAGGTGGTGGATGAGTTCCCGAAGTGGTTTCGCCAGGCTGGCGAGCGCTATGCCAGCCTGGTAGGCATCCGCGCCGATGAGTCATTCCACCGCTATACGGCGGTGAAGGGCAAGCGCAAGAAGAATTTCCTTCAGATCGGTGACCGGCGCGTGCATTGGAGCACGATTCCTGACGAGAAGGATCCGGACATTATCAACTTCTACCCAATCTACGACTGGCACGTCTCGGACGTGTGGCGCTTCATCCACGATGCCCAGATGTCATATAATCGCATCTACGATTTGATGTACCTGGCCGGCGTGCCGATGACGGAGCAGCGGGTCTGCCAGCCCTACGGCGACGAGCAGCGCCGGGGCCTCGATCTGTGGGCGAAGATCGAGCCGGAGACTTGGGCCGCGGCGCTGGAACGGGTGGCCGGCGTCAACTGGGGCGCACGCTATTCCGGCCAGAAGATGCTCGGCTATCGCGGTGGCATTGATCTGCCCAACGGCCATACGTGGAAAAGCTACACTTTCTTCCTGCTGGCCTCTCTGCCGGATACCGTGCGCGAGCGCTACATGGCGAACTTCGCGATTGCCATCGAGTGGTACATGAAGGAGCGGTACGTAGACAACATCGAGCATATCGTGGACGATGACACGCCGCTGGAGAATCCGACCGGGTTCAATATCCCGTCGTGGCGAAAGTTCTGTCTGGCGGTGCTGAAGATGGATTTTTGGGGCACGACGCTGGACATCGGCGTGACGAAGTACCCGATGCGGGACATCTATGAATCGGTGGAGCGCAACGGGACGGTGAAGGTACGTGTTTCGGTGCGGCCGTTTTATGAGTATATCCGCCAGCAATACGAGGCATACCTGGTCAACGGCATCACCGCCGTTGATTTGGACTTCCAGCATCCCACGGCGGTGGGGCCGGTTAAGGCGATGTATCGAGATTTGTGAGGGTGAAGATGGACTTGTTTTCCATGACCGCAACCGAACGCATCGAGGAACACGTGCGGGCGATCTGCGAGCAGCTTGCGGCGCTGCCGTTGGCTGAGCGGGTGACGATGCTCAACCAGGTGCGCACGGCCTTGCATGCAGTCAGTCCCTTCGCGGCTGAGCCGGTGGATTGCGTGCTGTGGCTGCCGGTCGGGAACGTGCAGGCGAACGACTACAATCCGAACCGGGTGGCGCCGCCGGAGATGCGACTGCTGGAGATCTCCATCGCCAGCGACGGGTACACGCAGCCGGTGGTCGTGTATCAGAACGGGTCTGAGCAGATAGAGGTGGTGGACGGTTTCCACCGGGTGCGCGTGGGGCGCGAGTCGGCCCGGGTCCGGGCCCGTGTCCAGGGGTATCTGCCATGCAGTGTAATCCGGCCGGAGCGGATCGGGCGGAATAACCGGATTGCGGCCACCATCCGCCACAACCGGGCGCGCGGGGTGCATGGCGTCCTGTTGATGACGGATATCGTCGCGGAATTGCTCCAGCGGGGCTGGACGGATGATGAAGTGGCGAAGGAGTTGGGGATGGATGCCGACGAGGTATTGCGGTTCAAGCAGAATACCGGTCTGCCTGAACTCTTCAAGAACGCCGAGTATTCTCGGTCATGGGAATGAGATATGAAACTGATTCACGTGGATGTGCCGATCGTGATCGGCGTGCACGAGTTGGAAACACCGTTGGCGACCGATAACGCGCTGTGGCTGATCCAAACTGGCGAACAGACGGTAGACGGCATCCGGCGCTACTACTACACCGGGCAGCCGCCGCGGCGCATCCTGATCGTGATGCGCAACGGCGAGCCGCTGGAACGCGTCGAGCCCGACGATCTATGGCTAGCCTTGATCGGCTGGGACGATGGTGCCAACTCGCACGTCCCACTCAGTGACGCCAACAGGTACCACACGAGGATCAACATAGATCGGGTACTGCGCCTGGCCGAGGCTGACGCCGGGCGGGTAGCCGAGATGTTGGACGGCGCCGGGACGCCCAGCGTGCGGCTATCGGAGATCGTCGCCCGGTCTTCCCGTTCGGGTCGGGTCGGCGGCTGGCGTGGCGACATCGGCGGGCGGCCTCCGATCGCGCCTGGCGATCCGACGGAAGCACACGCCGTCACCCTGCCTGCTTCGCTTTGGAGAACGGTCGAGGCGGCCGGCGGCGGCAACCGCAGCCTGGGTTTACGCCGACGGCTGGACACCAATTAGTCATAGATATGGCAGCCTATGCTTAAGCGCCGCCGAATTGCGTACATTGCGAGCCAATTTTGGGGTTTGCAATTTCGTGCAGGTTATTGTATAATTTTGACATGTACGAAACGCGTGATGATACGACTATGAAATGGATTCGGCTCGTTCGAGAGGCGGCCGAACAATTGTTGCGGTTAGGGGACAATTGGAAATTGATCGTGAACGGTTCGGCAGGTAGAGATGTGCGAGCCGTGATCG
>ERZ1292629.2804-Hain-H43-01um-R1-2804-length-14183-cov-19_pt1 | contig 14183 bp, 18 predicted proteins | sample MGYA00564399_ERZ1292629 | MGnify/ENA primary metagenome ERZ1292629 (study PRJEB36523, sample SAMEA6512636) | groundwater metagenome | collected 2019-01-08 | study: AquaDiva: Metagenomics assemblies of 32 groundwater samples
GGGATTAAATATAAAGACGAGGTCATAATCAAAAAAGCCGGTAAGAAAGCGGTAGCCACCGGCACTTAATTTTGAGATTTATGAAAACTTCCAAACTACAATATAGAACAAGAAGACGGAATAGCATCAGAGCTAAGATAAGGGGTACCGTTGAGATTCCGAGAGTTTCCGTATTCCGCAGTAACAGACACATGTTTGTACAGATAATTGACGACTCAACCGGGAAAACGATTTTAAGCAATACAATTGAACCGAAAACGAAAAATAAAGCAAAGAACGCTAAAACCGAAACTGCCGCATTGATCGGCGAAACAATCGCCCAAAAAGCTAAAGAGGCCGGTATCTCTAAAGTTGTATTTGACCGGGGAGGTTTCAGATATCACGGCAGAGTTAAGGCGCTGGCCGATGGTTTGCGAAAAGGCGGATTACAATTCTAATTTTAAACATATGGAAGGAACAAATAATCAAAAAACTAATAGCGGCGTTGGCGGGGGTTTTGGACACAGAAGGGGGCCGTCTGGTGGCGGGCGGGGATTTGGCGGAAGAGGCAGATCTTCCAGATTCCCTAAAGAAAAATCGGAATTTGACTCCAAAGTTTTGGACATTGCCCGCGTAACCCGCGTGACCAGGGGCGGTAAGAGATTCAGTTTTAGAGCCACGGTGGCCATAGGCGACGGCAGGGGGAGGGTTGGCATAGGCGTGGCCCAAGGCCGCGATGTTGCGCAGTCTGTTCAGAAATCAACCAATCGGGCGCGTAAAAATCTCGTGGAGGTGCCGATCGTGAAGACGACCATACCGCATCAGGTTATGTTTAAATATCACAGCGCCGTCGTAATGTTAAAGCCGATGCCTCCGGGGAGCGGTGTTAAGGCCGGCGGACCGGTGCGTGTTATCGCTAAGCTGGCCGGAATAGAAAATATCACCGCTAAACTTATTGAGCGGACGAATAATAAAATTAACATTGCCAGAGCGACTATCGGAGCTTTAAAAAGTTTAAAATTAAAACATGCAGCTTCACCAATTAAAACCAACAACTAAACACAAGAGCCGGAAACGCGTAGGCCGCGGCGGCAAGCGCGGCACATTTTCTGGCCGTGGCTCCAAAGGGCAAAAGTCCCGCGCCGGCGCCAGGATAAGGCCGGGATTTCGCGGCGGCGATAATCCTATTTGGAAACTTTTCCCAAAACAGCGCGGCGCCACCAAGAAGGTGGATATTAAACACGCGAGATTTAGAGTGGCTAAAAAAGAGTCAGCAGTTATAAATCTAGGGATATTGAATTCATTTTTTCAGGATGGCGATAATATTTCTTCCAAAATTCTTGTGCAAAAGGGTCTTGTTGACGCCGGGAAACGGGTAAAAATTCTGGGTGACGGCGAGCTGGATAAAAAACTGAATTTTTCAGGAGTTGTGTTTTCAAAGCAGGCCCGTGATAAAATACTAAAAGCGGGAGGAACGATAAAGTAAAATAACAATGGAGCGATTTCTTAAAATTTTTAAAATAAAAGACCTAAGAAACAAGGTATTTTTTATCCTGGCGCTTTTAGTCGTATTCAGATTTGCGGCGGCCATCCCGATCCCGGGAGTTGACGCCATTCGTCTTAAGGAATTTTTCCAGAATAACCAGCTTTTCGGATTGATCAGCACTTTTACCGGCGGCGGGCTTGATAGTTTTTCAATTGTGATGCTCGGTTTAGGACCCTATATTACCTCTTCAATCATAATGCAGCTTTTAACTATGATCTTCCCCGCATTGGAGCGAATGTATAAATATGAAGGTGAGGCCGGCAGGCAGAGATTCAACCAATATTCCCGCGTTTTGACTGTTCCGTTAGCTATGATCCAGGGCTACGCTTTTATGATGATACTCGCGCGGCAGGGCGTGCTTGGCGGTATGACTTTGTTCAGTTGGGCAAGCTCGCTTCTGGTTATTGCCGCCGGTTCCGTATTTTTGATGTGGCTGGGGGAGCTGATTTCCGAGAAGAATCTGGGCAATGGCGTATCTTTATTGATCTTTGCCGGAATAGTCTCCGGATTTTCAACGAGTCTCGGCCAGACCGGGGCCGCTTATGTATCCAGTCAGTTATTTACTTACGTCGCCTTTGCGATAATTGCCCTTATCGTGATAGCCGGCGTAACTTATCTCACGGAAGCCCAAAGGAACATACCTATAAATTACGCCCGGCGCGTGCGCGGATTCAGAGTGTTCGGCGGTGTTTCAACCTACTTGCCGATGCGCGTGAACAACGCGGGAGTAATGCCTATCATATTCGCCTTATCCCTGCTTTTGTTTCCGGGAATGATCGCGAATTTTTTCAGTACGTCAAGCGTGGCGTTTGTCGCTAACATCGCGAGAACCATCGGCGGTTTTATTCAGAACCAGCTGGTCTACGGCATTCTCTATTTCTTGCTGGTGATCTTGTTTACCTATTTTTACACAGCCGTAACTTTTGATCCCAAGTCAATTTCTGAAAACATCCAAAAACAAGGCGGCTATATTCCCGGCATTCGCCCGGGTCAGCCGACATCCCAGTTTTTGACCCATCTTCTCAATCGCGTAACCTTGGTCGGCGCTATTTTCCTGGGTTTGATCGCCGTCCTGCCGCAGATCGTTCGCGGTGCGACCGGCATAACCGCCTTTACCGTCGGTGGCACATCAATTCTGATCGTGGTCAGCGTTGTTTTGGAAACGATGAAAGCGATAGATGCCCAGCTGTCTATGTACGAATATTAACTCGAGCGATATGCCAGTTTCGCTTAGTCCTCGCCTGCGCTCATCAACTCATTCAAAACAGGATTTGTAGCCATAATTTTAGGTAACCCTCATCTGCTCCGCGACGCTCTCGACCTAAAATTATTGGACAAATCCTGTTTTTCTGTTCGTTGATTCGCTTGGCTGCGAGGTCGCTCAACCGGCATATCGCTCTCGCGGCGACTTTTTTAAAAACCGCCGACCGGCGGTTTTTGTCAACTTGAATTTTATTTTAATTGGCGTTAATCTTTGGCAAAAGCAAGTAACCATAGGCAAGTTTAGGAGGCGACATGGCCGCGCAACGAAGCCCTTTGAAACATAAAAGATTGCTTCAGCTCAAGGGGGCCGGATTAAATACTGTTGATTTCCTGTGCTATCCGCCCGGGCAGCTAAATATAAAAGAGATCAAAGAACTTTTCAGGAAACATGGGCGTATTTCATTTAGGCAGTTTGTGGCCGATTCTCGCATCGGTAATATGCGCGAAAAGTTTGACATGACCGATTTAGGAGAGTTCTTCGCCTTTGTCAAAGCAAACCGGAGTCCTTACGGGTATGCTCTGATAAATCAGGGCGTTGATTTGGAGGCTAACACGATCCGGGGTTGTCTTTGGTGGCTGGATTTATACAAATTCAGAATTGAATGTTTTGTGGGTCCTGGCAGTCCGAGATGGATTGAGAAAAAAGGGAAAGAAACGTTAATAGAAATACCAGGCGACGCAGACGAAGGTTTCGGCCATACTCAAAATTGGAACGGCGATTATTCCGGCTTATTTAAAGAGCTTATTATCCAAACGCGCGGTTTTCTAACCGATATCCGGCCGCTCATTATTGAATTTGAATGGCATACAACACCATTAGGCTGGAAACCCAGCCATTGGTTATTCTGGGAATGGCGGCTTGCTCCGGTGGATCCGAGAGATGAGCAGGGCGCTGAAATGTGGGATCTGATTAATAATCAAATAAGACGATTGAGGCAAATCTAGATCATGTCGATAGCAAGGGGTATCCCCCTTTTTTATTACGGGTACTGGCTAGTTGGCTGGAAAAAATAGTAGAATGGAGGTATGGCGAAGCAGATCGTGATTTTTATCGCGCCGCCGGGGGCGGGCAAGGGAACGCAGGCGGATTTACTGGCCGAGAAATTCGGCTTTGTTCATATTGAGACATCCAAATTAGGCGAGGCAAAGATAAACGACCCGGAGCTGGCGAAAAAAGATTCGGAAGTTGCCGAAGCGAAAAGATTATATGATAAAGGCGAGCTTTTTCCTCCTCCCTGGACCACCAAGTTGGTCATTGAAAAAATGGGAGAACTGGCGCGGGAGGGCAGGGGGGGCGTTTTCAGTGGTTCACCCCGGACGCCCTATGAAGCCGAACATGAATTGCCGGAGTTTGAAAAATTATATGGCCGCGACAACATAAAGATTTTTTATATAACCTTGAGCGAGGAAGAATCGGTCAAGCGCAATTCGGAACGCCGCATTTGCGAAAAGAACCGTCATCCCATACCCCGTTCCGAATACGATCCGAAATTTAAAGATATAACGGTATGCCCGTGGGATGGTTCGCCGATCATAACCCGACCGGTGCTTGATAAGCCGGAAATAATAAGAGAGAGGTACAAAGTATTTTTGCGGGACACGGCACCCGTGCTTGATTATTTTAGAGAAAAGGGTTATAAAATCGTTGAAATAAACGGCGAACAGCCGATAGAAAAAGTTTCTAGCGATATTTTGGAACATTTTGAAAAATGATTTCTATAAAAACAGAATCGGAAATATCAATAATGCGGGAGGGCGGGAAAATATTGGCTGAAATTATCCGGAAGGTTTCCCAGGCGGTAAAGCCGGGCATTCCCACCAAAGACCTTGAAAGGCTCGCGCGCGAGCTTTTTCGGTTTTATGGCGTTAGGCCGGCTTTTTTAAACTACAACGGTTTTCCCGCTTCGGTGTGCGTTTCTTTAAATGATGAGGTCGTTCACGGCGTGCCGTCCGACAGGATAATGAAAGAAGGCGACGTGCTTAGTTTGGATTTAGGCATAGTGCACAAAGGATTTTTCACGGATAGCGCTGTTACCGTGCCGGTTCTCGGCGAATTGACCCGTGAACAATGGGCGAAAGATGATCCGAAATTAAATAAACTCATTGAAACTACAAGAGCGGCCCTGAATGCCGGTATCAAGCAGGCGAAAGCCGGAAATCGTCTGGGGGAAATTTCTAATACGATACAGAGTGTCGTGGAAAAAGAGGGGTTCGGTGTTATCAGAGAAATGGTGGGGCATGGAGTGGGTAGGAAGCTTCATGAAGAACCGCAAGTCCCTAATTACGGCAGTTTTGACGAAGGGCCAGTGCTTGAGGAAGGAATGGTCCTTGCCATTGAGCCGATGGTCTCAATCGGCGACTGGCATTTAATTCAGGATGGCTTGGTCTACAAAACAAGAGACGGTTCTTGCGCCGCTCATTTTGAGCACACGGTGGCGATAACCAAAAAAAGCCCCCTAGTTTTAACACGGTTATAGTTCTGCTATAATTTTAGGCATGCATCTTTCCGTAATAATCCCCGCTTATAATGAAGAAAAACGAATAGAGAAAACGCTTTTGTCCGTGAACGAGCATCTTTCTAAACAAGCGTATGATTACGAGATAATGGTGGTTAATGACGGGTCCAAAGACAAGACGGCGGAGATAGTCAATGGCTTAGCAGGCGAGATAAAAGGCCTGAAGTTGATAGATAATAAGGAAAATCATGGCAAGGGCTGGGTTGTGCGGCAAGGCATGCTTTCGGCACAAGGTGATTACCGGCTTTTTACGGACGCGGATAATTCCACGACGATTGACCACGTGGAAAGATTTTTTCCGTTTTTTGGGCAAGGCCTGCCTGCGCAGGCAGATTACGATATTGTTATTGGTTCCCGTCGGCTGAAAGATTCGGTTATAGCGGTAAAACAGCCGTGGGTCAGGGATCTTTTAGGCGGGATTTTTCGCTTGATCGTCCATGCCTTGGTGCCGCTCGGAATCGCCGATTCACAGGCGGGCTTTAAAATGTTTTCAAAAAAAGCCACGGAAACGATTTTTCCGAAACAAACCATTTTCCGCTGGGCCTTTGATGTTGAGATACTGGCAATCGCAAAAAAATCCGGGTTCAAAATAAAAGAGGTCCCGATCAAGTGGATCAACGATGCCGAGAGCCACGTAAAATTAAGCGGGATGGTCAGAATGTTATTTGAAGTTTTGCGCGTCAGGTGGAATTTATGGACGAATAAGTACTAATGCGACACCAATACACGAATCACACACGAATTACACAAATAATTTAATCTTCATTCGTGTCATTCGTGCCTATTAGTGTATTTGTGTCGGGTTCAGCGAAGCGATGTTAAACGAATTTAGAAAAGACCTTATTTCCGGCGAGTGGGTTCTTTTCGCGACCGGACGGGCGAGGAGGCCGGGAGAGGGGCAAGAAGTGAGAAGATTATTGCAGCCAAGGGAGAGCTGTCCTTTTGAAAATCCCGAAGAGTCGGGCAATGAAGTCGTGGCGACATATTTAAACTATGCCAAGACCGACTGGGTCGCCAAGACCATAAAGAATAAATTCCCGGCGGTTGCGGAGAGGGAAAACGGAAACGTGCGGCAGGCCGGGCCGTTTGAGGCGCTTGATGGGACGGGTCTGCACGAAGTCCTGGTATTCAGAGACCACGAGCGTGATTTTTATGATTTTTCCGGGGAAGAAGTCGCTGAAATTTTCAGAATATATCAAAAATGCCACCTCGCGACGCTGGACGGCGGTTCCAGAAAATATACCCTGATCTTCCATAATCACGGCCTTCAGGCGGGAGCCACCGTTCAACACCCGCACTCACAGATCATTTCAATCCCGATTCTGCCTCCGGATGTGGAAAGAAGCATCAGGGGTTCCGAAAATTTTTATCGCGAGCACGGGAAGAAGGTTTACGATGTAATGCTGGAATGGGAAAAAAAAGAAAAGAAAAGGATAATTTACGAGAATGAAAGATTTGTTTCTTTTTGCCCGTTCGTTTCAAAGACGGAAAATGAAGTTAGGATCTTTTGCAAAGAGGGCCATGCTCATTTTGAAAAGATGCCGGAAGAGACCTTCGCCGACTTAGGAGACGTATTCAGCGCGACCTTTAAGAAAATAGGCAAGGCGCTGGATAAGCCGGATTATAATTTTTTCATTCACACTTCGCCGATTGATTCATCTTCGGCCAAAACCCACGAGTTTTATTCCTGGCACATAGAGATTTTGCCCAAGGTAATGTCGGTAGGGGCTTTTGAATTGGCTAGTGGAATGGAAATAAACGTAATTGATCCCGATGAAGCGGCAAAATTATTTAGAGAAACGGAGATTTAATTGTTTACTATCGTTGAACAAATAATCGGCTGGGCGATGGGATTGGTGGAAAGGTTCGGCTATCTGGGCATATTTTTGACGATGGCGCTTGAAAGCGCGGCCATCCCCATCCCCTCGGAAGTTGTTTTGCCTTTCGGCGGATTTTTGGCGTCGTCGGGGCATCTGCATTTCTGGCTGGTTGTTTTTGCGGCGACCATTGCAAATCTTGCGGGCGCAACGATAATTTATTTTGTCGGGCTTTTTGGCGGAAGGGCGCTTTTAGAGCATTACGGAAAATATGTTCTTGTTTCCGCGGAGAGCATTTCAAGAATGGATAACTGGCTTGAACGATACGGCGCCCATACGGCATTTTTTTCCCGTCTTCTGCCGGGCGTCAGGACATTCAGCTCGCTGATAATCGGCGCGGGCAGAGTGAATTTTGGCAAATTTTTCGCGTATACTTTAGCCGGTTCATTTTTGTGGAATCTTCCGCTTGCCTACGTCGGCTTTGTCGCCGGCAAAAATTGGGACTTTTTGAGGCCGTATTTTCGGAAATTTGAACTGGTGATCTTGGCCGCAATTTTAATTATCGTAATTTTATTCGTTTTCAGACAGATTCATAAATTTAGAAAATTCAACAAACATCCCTAGCTATGGGCAAGATCATCGTTGCAAACTGGAAAGCCAATCCTTCAACTCTGGCCGAAGCCCAAGAGCTTTTTCGCGCGGAAGTCATTGAAGCGGCTAAATATGAGAATGTTCAGACGGTAATCTGCCCGCCATTTGTTTTCATTGAGGAGCTGGCGAAGATTAACGATGCTAATTTAGGGGCGCAAGACGTTTTAACGTTTAAAAATTTTAGTGTCAGCCATGTTTTAGTCGGCCATTCAGATAGGCGTTATAAAATAGGCGAAACGGACGATGTAATCAACGAGAAAATCAAGGCCGTTCTTGAAGCGGGCGTTACCCCCGTCCTTTTGGTGGGCGAACGCGAGCGAAACGATGACAGGCGGGAAGCTTTGGAAAAACAATTATCGGCCGATCTTGAGGGTCTGGATTCGGGCCAGATTTCAAAAATCCTAATCGCTTACGAGCCGGTATGGGCGATCAGCACGACTCCGGGCGCCGAACCTGATACTCCGGAAAATACTCTTGGGGCAATAAAAATTATTTCTGATTTTTTGTCTACCAACTACCAACTACCAACTACCAACTGCTTATACGGCGGCTCGGTAACTGAAAAAAATGTTGCCGACTTCCTCTCGCATCCAGAGATTTCCGGCGCTGTAATCGGCGGCGCCAGCTTACGGAAAGACGAGTTTGCGGAGATGCTAACGATTGTCTCAAAAATTAATGAAAACTATTGACCAACTGGGAAAAAACGAATTAAACGGCAAAAAAGTCCTCTTGAGAGTGGATTTTGACGTGCCAATAGTGAATGGAAAAATTGCCGAAGATTTTAGGGTCAAATCTCAAAAAGAAACGATTGACCATTTAATTAATAATGGAGCAAAAGTATTATTAATCGCTCACTTGGGCCACGATGACCCGTCGGCGACCTTCAACCCGATAGTTGATCAAATCGGAGAAATTTTGGGGCAGAAGATTGTTCTTATTCCTCTCAAAGATTTTCTTTCTACAAACTACAAACCACAAACCACAAACTTGTGTTTGCTTGATAATATTCGCCAAGACCCGCGCGAAGAGAAAAATGACAAGGGATTTGCCGAAGAGCTGGCGAAGGGTTTTGATTTTTATGTTAACGATGCCTTTGCCGTCTGTCATCGCAATCACGCGTCAGTTTCGGCTATCACCGAATACCTGCCGTCTTACGCGGGATTTTTGATAAAAAAAGAGACGGAGAACTTATCAGAAGCGCTCAAAGCGCCGGTGGCGGGCAAAATCGTGATCTTGGGCGGGGCCAAAATCTCAACCAAACTGCCGGTAATTAAAAATTTTCTGGACAAAGCCGAAAGGATCTTGATAGGCGGAGCGATTGCCAACAGTTTTTTTAAGGCAAGAGGCATTCAAATCGGAGCATCGGTTGTTGACGATGCCGCTGTTGATATTTCCGACCCTAAAATAGTTTTGCCGGAAAGCGTTGTTATTTCCGAAGACCGGACCGGAAAAGCAGAAACGACCAGCAGGCCGGTTGGTAATATCGCTCCAAACGAAATGATACTTGATATTTGTCCAGAGTTCGCCGAAAAATTTGCCAAGATAATCCAAGATTCAAAAATGACGATTTGGAACGGGCCTATGGGCCTTGCCGAAGTTGAAAAATTTGCCCAAGGAACAAAAATCATTGCTCAAGCGGTTGCCTCGGCGCCTAATTCAATTGTCGGCGGAGGCGACACCATCGCCGCCGCCGACAAACTCGGCCTGCTTGATAAATTCAGCTTTGTTTCAACCGGCGGGGGCGCGATGCTGGAATTTCTGGCCGGCGAAAAACTGCCCGGCTTGGAGGCCCTAGGCTACTATAATTAATGGATTATCACCTTTATTTCCACAATGATTTTGACGGCATAGCATCAGGGGCGGTGATGCTTGATTTTTTAAAAGGCCGTGGAGACAAAATAATTTCGTTTAAACCCGTCAATTATTTTGCCGAACTCCGAAAGAAATGGCCCGGATTTAAATTCAGGGAGCCCTTCATGCTCGTTGATTTCATGTATCATCCGAAGGCCGCTTTTTGGTTTGACCATCATTCGAGCACCTTCATCAATAAAAGTTGGCAGGAAGATTTTGTCAACGATAAAGCCCATTATTTCGCGCCGAGATTCAAATCTTGCTGTAGCGCGATAATTTCTCATCTGGGAAAACAATTCGGTTATCGACCGACACGGCTCATTAAAGAATTGGTAAAATGGGCCGATGTGGTGGACTCCGCTTCGTACAAATCGGCTAGGCAGGCCGTAGAGCTAAAAGAACCCGGCTTAAGATTGGCTCTGTTTCTGGAAGGTTGTTCGGACGCATCATATCGGAAAGAGATAATCAAACGGCTTATCTCGGAACCGATCTCAAAAATAGTAAAGTCGCCATTCATAGCAAGAGAACTTAAAAAACTTGACAATGAGGCTGGAAAAGCGAGGGAGTTTTTCAAAAACGTTTCGGTTTTAAAAGGCAACATAATGCTCGTGGATACGACTAAAACAAAATTTTTTATTTCCCGATACATGGAATATTTTCTGCACCCGCAAATCGGATATTCAGTAAGAGTTGAACGGGCCGGCGGCGACTATCATTTGAGCGTGGGCAAAAATCCTTGGCGAAAAAATAGAAACGCTCTTAATGTCGGTAAATTATTGTCAAAATACGGCGGAGGAGGGCATGAAGGGGTTGGCGGTGTGGACAGGAAGTCCAAATCGGAGATTTTGAAAATTACCGGGGAAATTATAGAATATTTGAATAAGTATGGCTAAATTTATCATACATACCGACGGGGGGGCGAGGGGAAATCCGGGGCCGGCGGCGATAGGCGCGGTCATTGAAGAAGCTGGCGGAGGATTGAAGAAGGGATACGGTGAATATATCGGCGAAGCCACCAATAACGAAGCCGAATATCAGGCGGCGATTTTTGCGCTGAAAAAATTAAAACAACTTGTCGGGAAAAAGGCGGCGGGGGAAGCTAAAGTTGAAATTCACGTTGACAGCGAGTTGCTGGAGCGGCAGATGAACGGGCATTACAAGATAATGGGCAGGAAATTGCGGGAGTTGTTTTTAGAGCTTTGGAATCTAAAGATTGATTTCGGAGAAGTTGTTTTCAAACACTTATTGCGCGAGAAAAATAAAGAAGCCGATAAGCTGGTCAACGCGGCGCTGGATAAGGAATTGAATAAGTTGCTCTAAATCAAAACCCCCGCCGAAGCGGGGGTTTTGATTGTCTTGGTAAATCTATAAGCCGAATTCTGTGTTTGTGTGATTATTTGTCTGGGCCAACCATTACTGGCTAGCTCTAGCGTGCTAACTTTTCGGGCTCCAGCAAGAAGGAACTTGTCCTGAGCTTGCCTAAGGACCTGTCCTGAGCTTGCCGAAGGACGCTGCACTTGCACCGGGCAGGGTTTGGCATGTTCCTATGTCGCCATAGGACAATCCCGTTCGGGAACTTTTCACCCGTGGCCCGCTTGCGCGGACTCGGAATAGTCTCTGTGCCACTTTCCCTAAGTTTTAGTCAATAACTCTTGTCTTAAGAACAAGAACCATCAACCTTATGTTTGGTGGCCGTTAGCCACTGCCTTCTTCCCGCCTCATCGGCAGGGGGTGTTCGGACTTTCCTCCCCGTTTTTAGCGGGGCAATCACCCGATTTACCAAGAACCAATACAATTATAGCAAACCTTAGTATATTTGACAAGTTTTGCGGGAGTTGATACTATAAAAGGGCTTTTATTTGGTACATTAAAAAGGAGATAAATAAATGGATAGGCAGATGCTTTTGACTAGCGTTCCAAAAGATCAAATTCCCGTCATTGTTTATGATAGTCCCGAACAGGCCCAAGAGGTAGCCGCGAGAGCCATCAATTTTTTGAGATTCGGCCATCCAGCTGTTCAGGTTATTGTTAATAATCCGCGGAAGTTACAGGAGATATGTTCGGGAACGATGGAAATTATGAGAGAGGCACTTTCTGATGCCGTTGAGGCCCTCTCCGTCCTTATTGATCACGAGACCCCGGAAATTAAAGAGAATGAAGTTTTTGGAATCAGGCCCCCCTGTGAAACCGACCCCAAACAAGGATTCTCTGGTAATACAAACTATGTCTTTCTGGTTTACAGAGCTTAACTTGCCCCGCCGCTTCCCGGCGGCCTGCCCCGTTGTCGTACGGCGACTTTACGGGGTTTTTGTTTTCATTGAAAAGGAGGGAGTTTTGGAGTAGATTAAGGACGAAATGAAAAAAGGCGAATTGGTATTCAGCGCATTGCTTTTGCCGGTTGATTTTGTAATGTTACTGGCGGCGGGAATCGCGACCTACTTTTTGCGTACCCGGATCCTGTCGGCTTTCAGGCCGGTTTTGTTTCAGTTTAATTTGCCTCTTCAAAGATATTTTGTTCTGGTACTTGTCGTCTCTCTTTTGTTTATCGCGAGCTATGCCGTTTCCGGCTTGTATAATTTGCGGAGCACAAGAAGCGCTATCAGAGAATTTTCGCGGATAGTGGTTGCTTCATCGGCCGGCATAATGGTGGTTATCATTTACATCTTTTTGCGGCAGGAACTTTTTAATTCAAGATTCTTGGTTTTGGGCGCCTGGTTTTTAGCCATCGTTCTTGTCTCCATAGGCCGTTTAATTATGCGCCGCCTCCAGAGAGTATTCATCTCCCAATATAATTTTGGCGTGCACAAAGTCATGGTGATCGGCGGGGACGACGTGACTAAAAAAATTGTCGGCGAGATCGGGGCCAATCCCGCTTCCGGTTACCGCATTGTGAAACATCTTGCCAATCCCGAACTTGAAGAAATTAAAACCGCCGTGGGCAATCCGGGCGTTGACGAGGTTATTTTAGCTAATCCCGATTATCCCGCCGAAAAAGTGCTGGACTTGGTGGACTTTTGCCACGAGAACTACATAATTTTCAAGTTCGTTCCCAATTTGTACCAAACATTAACGGCCAATTTTGTGATTGATACTTTTACCGGCGTGCCCTTGATAGAACTTCGCCGCACGGCGCTGGACGGTTGGGGGAAGATCATAAAAAAGATTATTGATGTGGTCGGTTCGTTTCTCGGACTCGTCATTTTGTCGCCGTTGTTTTTGGCGATCGCTTTCGCTATAAAATGGGAAAGCGAAGGGCCTGTTTTTGTGGGACTGGAGAGAATTAGCAGAAACAGATGTCTCAAGCTTTATAAGTTCCGCTCAATGATAAAGGACGCTGAAAAATATAAAGAGCATCTGTGGCAGTTTAACGAGAGATCCGATAGCCCGCTTTTTAAGATGAGAGATGACCCGCGTGTGACTGGGGTGGGCCGGTTTTTACGCCAATGCCGCCTGGATGAGTTTCCCCAATTATGGAATGTGCTTCGAGGCGACATATCCTTAGTCGGACCGAGACCTCATCAGCCGGACGAGATTGCGAAATACGAAAAGCATCACAAGCGCGTCTTGGCGATCAAGGCGGGCGTTACCGGTGTGGCTCAAATTTCAGGAAGTTCTGACTTACCGTTTGAAAAAGAAGTGGCTCTGGACACCTTATACATGGAGAATTGGTCATTAAGTCGGGATTTTAAGATTATTTTTCTGACTATTCTCAAGCTTTTCCGCGACCACTCCGCGGTTTGACAAGAAAATGGTTTTTTGGCAGTATAATAACGGATCTTTAATAAGGAGGGTCGGTTATGACCGAACATAAACTTAGCCCGGGATCCAAAGTTAACATAGATTATTCCGATGGAAGTGAAAAGCACGCTACCGTAATAGCCGTCGGAGGGGAAATGGTAGAAGTTAAAGTGAATGGAACCAATGAGCACCTGTTTATGATGGTCAAGCCTGATGGCCACGGTGGTTTTAAATTAAAACCCAAAACGCGCACTCTCTCTTGTATAACAATATAAGGAGGAAGGAAGAATGAAAAAGGGGAGTGAGACGAAAAAAGAAGAGTTAAAAAAGAAACTATTAGATCTAGTAAAATGGAAACCAGAATCATGGCCGGTAACATCAAAAACGCTTCAGGAAATGGAAGAATTTTGCGGTGAAGAGATTGATCCAGAAGTTCCATTCTTTTGCGAATCGTCATTATATATTTTATTAGGAAAAGAAGATGCCAGAACTCTTTTGGCCAAATTGAGAAGAATTGGGGAATTGGCCGGAATATATAATTAGATATATAACCAACCCAACTGCCATACCGCCTGGCCAACCCAGCGGTTTTTTGTTAAGTTGGGGCGGGATTGCGGTGTTGTTTTGGGCATTCCATCGAGCAAATTGCTCGGTTAATTTTTGATATAATATCTCTTCATCAAAAATTAAATTTGGGAGATGAAATAGCGAAGCCGCCGCTGGAGCGGCGGAGCGTGCCCAGAACAATACCGCAATCGAGCGGCTATGGTGATAAATAATAAAATTTGCTAAACTTTGGGCGATGAAAATAGCTCTAGTTCA
>ERZ1292629.2805-Hain-H43-01um-R1-2805-length-14175-cov-6_pt1 | contig 14175 bp, 20 predicted proteins | sample MGYA00564399_ERZ1292629 | MGnify/ENA primary metagenome ERZ1292629 (study PRJEB36523, sample SAMEA6512636) | groundwater metagenome | collected 2019-01-08 | study: AquaDiva: Metagenomics assemblies of 32 groundwater samples
TGTGAATGTGATTACCGTCTACAGGTGCCTATCAACATCCGATAGGCCACATTCATAATGCTCCGAGCTCAGGCGAAGTAAAAGAGCTTCCCTCTTTTTTAAAAAGTTATACACAGGCAAGATAGTTGACAGATAGGGTATAGGGGTATATGGTATACATAGGTCGATATTAATTATCAACACTTAACAAAAACTAAATGCTAGACAAGAAACTAAAAAAAAGGTCAGTGCATCGGGCAAAAATAATCAAGGGGCAGCTTAATGGTCTAATTAGGGCGATAGATGAAGAAGAGTACTGCATTGACCTCATGACACAATCCCGAGCGATTCAACTGTCGCTAAAGAGTATGGATAGAATGCTCTTGGAGAATCATCTTCGGGGTCATGCGAAGCACATGCTTAGTGATTCAAAACAAGAGAACAAAGCTGTTAAAGAACTTGTAAATTTGTACGCATTGTCAAATAAATAACATACTGTCGAACATACGGACGGCACGGCATATTACTTTTGTTCAAAATCGTGCAAGGCAAGATTCATTTCATCAATGATCCTGAAAAATATATCGGTTAATCAAGTAATTTAGTTAAAAAATATGAAACTATCAAAATTAATGCATGTTATCAGTGTTGTCGCGGGGCTTGCCGGAGTGGTCACATTTGCGTCAGCCGTCCTTGGCGGTGTTAACGACCTTATATTCGGGCTCACAAAAGTAGACGCTTTGCTCTGCGCCGGAATCCTCCTTCTTATTGCAGTTTGGGTCCAAATTGCAACGATTCATCACATGATGCTTGAAAAACGGGGAGAAATTGTTTAATCAATAATTTAATAAATTCAGATTTATGACAAAACTATCATTAAAATCATATAGCTGGAAATGCGTTCTTGGGGCCGAGGCGGCATACATTCTTTGTGTTTTGGGTGGATTCCTGCCGCTCCGTAGCGCGCGAGGCATTGAGCTTCATCACACAATTTTCGAAACCCTTCCCGGCTTTACATGGATAAGCCCCGACAGTTTCGTACTTGGCGCGGTTTATATGCTTGTCTTTGCTTCCATTTTTGCAGCCTACTTCGTATGGATGCACAATTCAAGCCTAGTTCGCGAATAAAATAATCTAATCAAAAATATGCATAATCACGACGAAAATAAAAATAAAGGTTCCTCGGGGCAAAGCCCCGAGGTATTGGAGGAACTCGCTTCGCTCGTGCAAACGCGCGGCAAGCCGCGCGGTATTGAACCTTTAATTCGTCTTCGCTCGGACGGCATGCCAAGAGTACTTGGCGCGCCGCTCCTCGCTAGACGAAATAAACAAGATTCAAAGATGATGTGGGTTATGATGCTCTGTTGCGCTCTACTCATTGTATTTATTCTTGTTTTTGCGGCAGGTGGCAGGGCGCTGGGAGCTTCAACATGGGTGATTTTGGGCGGAGTCGCAGCAATGGCGGTGATTCACTTCTTTATGATGGGAAAATCTCATAAACACCCCGATGAAAAAGAAGAAACAGACGAGGTGTCCGGAGAAGGAGATAAAAATAAAGGCAGTAAGGATAACAAGGACGACAAAACTCATTCCGGCCACGAGTGTTGCCGTTAATTGAAAGTCTAAAGTCTAATGATATGGAAAACAAAATTAAATCATTAATTAAAAAATTGAGCAGACTAGGATTTAATGTTAAGCCAAAAGAAGGCGTTCACACGGACCCGGTGTGCGGGATGGAGTCGTCAGGCGACCTGTTTAAAACCGATTATCAAAGCAGAAGCTATTATTTCTGTTCGGACCACTGCAGAGGACAATTTGAAAAAGACCCAAAAAGTTATGTTAGTAAATAACATGCAAAAAACTGCTATAAAATCCATCGGCTCTGGCATAGGAGCGGCTCTCGTACTGCTTTCAATCTACTTTCTTACACTGACGCTGATTTCCGGCTGGGGATTCGCTCAAAGCCAATTCGCGGCCTATTGGTATTTTATTATCAGTTTAGTAGTGGGTTTCGGGATTCAGATTGCTCTCTACCGATACATTAGAAATCTGGTACATAGTGGACGGGGCATGGGTAAAGTAGTCGGTGTGTCCGGAACTACCTCTACGGTGAGCATGATTTCCTGTTGCGCGCACTATTTAGTGAATTTGATACCTATTCTCGGAGTGACCGGATTTGCTACATTTGTCGCTCAATATCAAATCAAGATTTTCTGGGTCGGCATTGCTTTTAATCTATTCGGCATCGGATATATGATAAGTAAAATTATTAAATTCAAAAAACACAGGCGCGTCCCGTTAGAAATTTAATGATGGCTGATTCAAGGTGAAAGTAAGGCATTATCAATTTATAGAATTTTGACACGTATAAAGATGTGAAAACTTCTAATGGGATTAATAAAATTGCAACGATATCCATATTGGCGCTTGTTTTTATTGGAGGATTTCTTGTTTTCTATAAGCTAAAGCCTGTTTCTGATCCGACCAAAGAAAGTTCTTCAGCCTCGAACGCGCAACAAAAATGGGAGACAAAGACCGATGAACAGGCGAGTGTTACAGTTACCGTCACGCCAATTGTTGATATTTCACTACAATCAAAAGAATGGAAATTTGATGTGGTTATGGATACCCACTCGGTTGAATTGGACCAGGACCTGCTAAAAATAACTGTTCTTGTTGATGACCGGGGCAAAGAGTATAAACCGCTTAATTGGGAAGGACTGGTCGGAGGTCATCACCGAGAGGGTATGCTTACCTTTAATCAAATAACGCCGTTGCCAAAATCTATAGAGATAAAAATTTCCGATGTCGGCGGCGTTGTGAGAAGTTTTATGTGGCAACTTAAATAAAGGGTATTAAACCCTTTGATGCGACTTCGCACCACAAGAGTACTTCTTGTTTTATGAATAAAACAAAGTCGCTCGGACGCCGTGTGAGTGAGCACACTTCCACGCGCTTCTCGCTCGACGAAATATAACTATATGAACTCAATACACGAACCGCAACTCGCTTGGCTTTTCTGGAGTTTAATTCTGATTCTGATTTGGGCGGTTATTTATGCGCTCCTAAAAAGCAAAGAGAGTAAAAAAGAGATGCTTCTAGTGAGCTTGTGGACTGCGCTTTTTGGGCTCACGGAGCCGTTTTTTGTGCCCGCGTATTGGAACCCGCCATCGCTTTTTGATTTGGCGCACCGGACTGGTTTTGACATAGAAAGTTTTATCTTCTCATTCGGCATCGGCGGCATCGCGGTAGTGGTATATGAATATATCAACCGCGTTTCCCACGAGCGTATGGAAACGCACGAACGCCACTTGTCGCGCCACCGCTACCACTTGCTCTCAATTCTCTCTTCGCCGCTTATCTTTCTCGCGCTCTTTTTTACAGCTTCGCTCAATCCTATTTATTCGGCAATAATTGCCATGACGATAGGAGGTTTTGCTGCTTGGTACTGTCGGCCGGATTTGAAAAAGAAAATGATTTCAAGCGCTTTCGTATTTTTAGGGATTTATTTTGTGTACTTCATCACCCTCATCGCTCTCTACCCCGGATATGTGGAACAAGTATGGAACCTCAAAGCTATTTCCGGTATTTTAATTTCAGGCATTCCTCTGGAGGAACTTCTCTTTGCTTTTAGCTTTGGTTTTATTTGGTCGAGCATATATGAGCACTTTACGTGGCGTAAAATTAAAAATCTTTAAGCATGAAAAAAGAAAAACAAATTATTGCGCTTGCGGCGTACGCGATTGCGATGGCTTTCGTTGAAGCTGCAGTAGTGGTCTATCTCCGAGAACTTTATTATCCGAATGGATTTCTCATCCAGACAGCGGCCGATATTCGCGTTATTCCATGGGAGATTCTCTGGGTGGAGGTATGGCGCGAACTGGCCACCGTGGTTATGCTCGCTGCTGTCGGGTTTTTGGCTTTTGAGCGGCTGAAAGAAAGACTGTGGGCATTTATTTTTGCGTTTTCGTTATGGGACATCGGCTATTATCTGTTTCTGTATATTTTTCTGCGCTGGCCGCCGTCGCTTGGCACCACGGATGTGTATTTTCTCATTCCGTGGGCGTTGGTCGGACCGGTGTGGTTCCCGCTCTTGTTGTTCGCCGTTCTGGGTGCTATTTCTTTACGGCAACTTTTTAAATCGCCATTACTACATATCCAATCAAAATAACCAAAAAAATATGAACCACGATCGCCACAACTCGCAAGAAATAATCTACACCTGCCCCATGCATCCGCAGGTTAAGAAACCTGAACCCGGTCGCTGTCCGGCGTGCGGGATGGAGCTCATTCCCTCCGTCGCTAAAGCTATGGAGGGCAGACCAGAAAAGAAAGCTAATAAGCGCGATGAGCGCGATATGCAAAAAATCAGTCACGCTGACCATGAGACAGCAATGACCAATCCGCAAATAGCCAAAGCGATGGAAGCGGATATGCGCCGGAGGTTCTTTATTTCCTTCTTGCTTGCTATCCCGATTTTTCTTTATTCGCCGGTCGGCGTTAACATTTTCAAATTAAGTTTACCGACGCCAATTCCGATTAACCCCGCCTTCCCTGACGGCGGGGTAAATTGGCTTTTGCTGATTCTCACAACCCCAATCGTCTTTTGGACCGGCTCCATCTTCATCACAGGCACCTACTATTCGCTGAAAGCCAAAAAACTGAACATGGCCGTGCTCGTCGCCACCGGCGTTTTGGCGGCGTATCTCTTCAGCGCACTCTTGACGCTCATACGGCCCGGAACCGAGACGTTCTATGAAGCGGCCGCGCTTCTTGTCACCTTTGTGCTTTTCGGCCACTGGATGGAAATGAAGTCGCGGCGCGGCACGTCCGACGCGCTCCGCGCGCTCTTTGACTTGGTGCCGCCGAAAGCCAATGTCGTTCGCGCCGGAGGAGAAGTAAACATTCCGAGTGCGGAGATTATTCACGATGACATCGTCGTCCTGCGTCCCGGCGACAAGGTGCCGGTTGACGGTGAAATTATTGAAGGAGAAACCTCAATTGATGAATCGTTGGTGACGGGAGAATCTATGCCGGTAACGAAGACCATCGGCGCGAAAGTGGTCGGCGGTTCGGTGAACCAAACTGGCGCGGTGAAATTTAAAGCAACGCAGGTCGGTTCCGAGACGGTGCTCGCCCAGATCATCAAAATGGTGGAAGCAGCGCAAAATTCCAAAGCCCCCGGCCAGCGCATTGCCGACACGGCGGCCGGATGGCTGGTTGTTGTGGCAATTGGCTCGGGACTGGCTGCGTTCTTCGGCTGGTATTTTATAGCCGGAGTAGGGCTTATAACAGCCCTTACTTTCGCGGTCTCGACAGTGGTAATTGCCTGCCCCGACGCGCTTGGCCTTGCCACTCCCACGGTCGTCGCAGTCGGCACAGGTATAGGCGCTAAAAATAATATTCTCATCAAAGATGCCGCGACTTTGGAAAACACTTCTCGTTTAACTGCTATTGTACTTGATAAAACAGGAACACTGACGGAAGGTAAACCAAGGGTGACTGACGTCATTGCTTTTAACGGATTTACCGAAGAGGAAGTTGTAAAATATGAAGCGACCATTGAGTCTGGTTCTAATCACCCTATCGCAAAAGCCATTACTGATGAAGCGAAAAACAGAAACATTGAAGTTACTTCGCACCAGAATTTCCAATCAATAGCGGGACATGGACTGACGGCAATTATTGACGGCAAAAAAATATTGACAGGAAAAGAAAAATTATTAAATGACAATGGCGTTGATATCGTAAAAGAGAAAATAGTTTTTGACCGTTTGGCAACCGAAGGCAAAACTGTCAGTATCTTGGCGGTTGATGGAAGGGTTACGGGGGTGATAGCTGTAGCGGATACAATTAAACCAAATTCCAAAAAGACCATAACTGCTCTCAAAAGTCTCGGACTTGAAGTAATGATGATTACCGGCGATAATCAACGTGTTGCTCAAGGCGTTGCAACGGAGCTTGGCATCGAGCGTTTCTTTGCCGAGGTTTTACCGGAAGAAAAAGAAAATTATGTTAAGAAATTGCAGAATGAGGGCAGGTTTGTGGCAATGGTCGGTGATGGTATAAATGACGCTCCGGCTCTGGCTCGTTCGGACATCGGTATTGCTATCGGCGCCGGGACAGATGTGGCTATTGAAACAGGAAATATTGTCCTCATGAAATCAGACCCTTATGATATTGTGGCCGCCATTCGCTTAAGCAAAGCAACCGTCATAAAAATGAAGCAAAATTTGTTTTGGGCGGCAATTTATAATGTGCTGGCAATTCCTGTCGCCGCCGGTGTTTTTTACACAAGCTTCGGGATATCCCTTCGTCCGGAAGTAGCGGCATTGCTTATGTCCGTTTCTTCCATTATTGTCGCTCTCAATGCGGTTTCTCTCAAACGCGTTGAATCAAAATTAAAATTATAAAAGGTATTAAACCGCAGGGCAAGCCCTGCACCCGCAAGGTGCTCGCTTCGCTCGCCCGAAATCGCGGCAAGCCGCGAGGTATTAGACCTTTTGATTCGCCGTCGCTCGGACGCCGTGTAAGTGATTACACTTCCACGCGCTCCTCGCTAGCCGAAATAAATAATTTGAATTAACATTATGAATAAAAAATCTATAAAATTTGATTACACCACAACCACAACTAAAACTTTTGAAGAGGCGGTTCAAAGCATACAAGATGAAATCGCCAAAGCCGGTTTTCGGGTTTTATACATTCACGATGTATACGGGACATTAGCTGAAAAAGGATTTAAAATCGAGCCGATGAAAATTATTGAATTTTGCAACGCAAAGTCTGCTTTCACTGTCTTACGGGAGGATGTGAAAATTGGTCTTTGTCTGCCATGCAAGATACTTGTTTACACAAAAAATGGCCGGAATTCCATCTCTGGCATGCGGCCTACCGTCTTGCGCCAGTTTTTTCCGAACGCCGAACTAGGCGCGTTACCGGAAGAGATAGATGGCCAGATAGAAAGTATTATTAATAACTCAAAATAACTATTATGGAAAACACGCCGCAACAAGAACCAATCGGGAAAAAAGAGCGTTGGGAATTACGCAAACAAGAAAAGCAAAAATTTCAAGAAGTTCGGCAAAGAAACAGGTTGATTAAGCGAATTAGTTTCTGGACAATTGCCGCGCTTATTGTCGGTTCTTTGGGGTATGGAATCGTATATTTGGCAACTCGTCCGGAAAAGCCCAGACCCGGAGTGGCAATATCTATTTTAGGACAAGAGCACATTCCAGTCGGGACATCTCATCCGGAATATAATTCCAACCCGCCCACTTCGGGCTCGCATTACGCGAAAGAGGCCGAGTGGGGAGTATACCAAAATGAATTGCCGGACGAACAGCTGATTCACAATCTTGAACACGGCGGCATCTGGATTTCTTACAAGCCGGACATTGATGCGGCGATAAAGTCTGAATTGGAATCAATAGGAAATAAATACAAAGGGGCAGTTGTGGTTGCTCCGCGGGCCAAAAACGATTCAATGATTGCCCTGGCTTCTTGGGGTCGGCTTGAAAAACTGGACAATTTCGATGAAGTTAAAATTACCGCCTTTATTGGCGCGAATAAAAATAAGTCTCCGGAGCCTTTTGCCAGATAATTATGGAAACAACGTCAGATTATGGATTATGGTGGTTGGTGATACTGAATACGGCTATATTTCTTATATTCGCTTTCAGCTTTACTCGCCCAAAAACAAAAAGAGACTGGAGATCGTTCGGGGCCTTCTCGGCGTTTATCGTAGCGTTATTTACGGAAATGTACGGCTTTCCTTTAACCATATATTTATTTTCCGGCTGGCTTTCTACAAAATTTCCCGGTATTGATTTCTTGGCGCATAATAGAGGACATCTTTTTGAAGATTTTTTTGGCTGGGGAGGCGACCCGCATTTCGGGCCGTTCCACATCGCAAGCTATATCTTGATTTTTTATGGCTTCATACTTCTTTCAAACGCATGGAAGATTCTTTACAAAGCTCAAGGTGAGCACACCTTAGCAACTACTGGTCCTTACGCTCGCGTTCGTCATCCGCAATACATTGGTTTCGTTCTCATCATGTTTGGGTTCTTTCTTCAATGGCCGACACTCCTCACTCTTATTATGTTACCGATTCTCGTTTGGATGTATACACGTCTTGCGCGGAGCGAAGAGAAAGACGCGCAAAAAGAGTTCGGGGTTTTGTGGGGTGAATACACCAAGAAAACCCCCGCCTTTATCCCTAGACTAAAGGAGTGATAAATGCTACCCTTAATAGTAAAGTATTATGAAATATATTGTTTTGCCGCTGATTATAATGAGTTTTGTCGGGGTAGCAATTTTGGGCTCTACTCTTTTTGATATGAACCCCAATCATCAGGGAGACTGCATTGCCTCTGTCATGAGCGGGACTATGTGCCCGACAAATATCACCGACCTTGCCGTACAACATATTTCTGCCTTGCAGTCACTTATACAAGCAGTATCGCCGTCAAACCATAATTGGTTTTTACTCCTTGTTTCTCTATTTTTTGTATCGGTTTCTATTTTTCTATCATATAAAAATTTACTATTATCAAAACTGGGATTCTTGCCAGAGCGTTTACGGGAACTAACACTTCATTCTCTCTATAGCAAACAAAGGATTAATTCCTGGCTTTCTTTATTTGAACTTAGTCCATCCCTGTAGTAACAGCACGCATTAAGCGCAATGCTTTTTTCGTGCTGTTTCTAATATCTTTTTGATAAGGATATTTTTGTTATTTGCTAACCTAAATTAATACAATATGCAAAAAATTATATGGAAGCACTTGTAGGAACATCATTAGTAGCGGCGTTCGTAGCTGGAGTTGCCGCGCTTTTTGCCCCATGCTGTATTACGGTTCTTCTACCGTCTTACTTGGGGAATATTTTCAGAGAGAAATACAAAATCTTCTTCATGACTTTTGTGTTTTTTCTGGGAGTCGCGACGGTTTTTCTGCCAATTGGATTGGGGGCTTCTTTCTTGGCCCAGTTATTCAGCAAATACCACAACATAATCTTTACTGTCGGCGGAATTTTCTTGGTTGTTCTTGGAATAACTATGCTATTGGGTAAAAAATTTGCTACCCCGACGTCCATACGTGACGGAATGAAGCGGCATGTTTCCTCCGTTTATGTTCTGGGTATTTTCTCGGCCATAGCCACCACTTGTTGCGCTCCGGTCTTGGCCGGGGTACTCGCGCTATCGGTGGCGAGCGGCACAATTCTTTGGGGCGCGCTCTACACCTTGGCTTACGTACTCGGCATGACACTGCCGCTCTTCATTATCGCCGCGTTTTTGGATAAAGCGAATCTGACTGAACGGTTCACCAACGCGAAAAAAACCGTTTCAATGCGAATAGGCGGTTTCAGCTGGAGGATTACGATTTCGGAGCTTATTTCCGGCCTCATCTTTCTCCTCATGGGCATATACATAACTTACTTGGCTTTCAGCAATAAGTTGTTTGCTCGCTCGGATTATCAGCTGGAAATGAACCTGTGGAACGCCAAGTTCTTGGGTGCAATTAATGGTTTTGTAACTTTAATTCCGGAATACATCTGGGCGCTTCTGTTCATCGGAATAATCGTATATGTATCGTATGTGTTTATTAAACAACTTAAAAAACAAAAAAATGAACAAGAATAATAATGGAAAAGTACCAGTGCTTACGATTGTCGTCATTTTTGTAGCGGTTATGGGTTTAGGGTATTTTCTGTTTACAAGTTCCCCGCAGAATCCAAAACAAAATCAAAGCTCGGCTGTTGCGAATATTGACAGCATGCATGGAGGACCGTCGGTAGATACCAACAGCGAAACGCTGAACTCTCTTGTCGGCAAACCAATGCCAGACATTCAACTGGCTGATAAAGACGGGAAAATATACACAGTTGCCGAGTTCAAGGGGAAAAACACAGTTTTGTTTTTCAATGAGGGTCTTATGTGCTATCCGGCTTGCTGGAATCAGATGGCGGCGTTTGGAAGCGACGAGAGATTCAATAGCGATCAGATTCAGGCGATATCAATCGTGGTTGACCCCGCAAAAGACTGGCAAAGAGCGATATCTAAAATGCCGCAACTGGCCAAAGCGACAACTATGTTTGACACAAACGCCAATGCCTCGCGGGAGCTCGGTCTGTTGACCTTGGCTTCCTCAATGCACAAAGGGGCTTTGCCCGGGCATACTTATGTGGTTATAGACAAAAACGGGGTTGTGAGATATGTTTTTGATGATCCGAACATGGCTATAGCAAATGATATGCTTTTCAATAAGATCGGGGAGTTAAAGTAACAAATTAAAATTACGGACCCCATTAGAAGCCTGGATGAAATCGGAGGCTAGTAGGTAGATGGTTGTTATTATCAGCATTAAATTAAAAAACAATTATGAAAACTTCTAACGGGGCAAGCAGACAACCGACAATGGAAGAGCTTATTGAAAAAATAAATAAGCTGAAAAATACGGGCGGACTTGACCTCTCAATGGAGGAAGATTTGAGCATTGCCGTCATGAACCTTATCAGCCTGGAAGAACATTTTTATTTTACCGCCGAGAAGACGGGGAATAACGGGTACTTTGATTTGATGGGGCAGACCAGGGAAATAAGAAAAGAGCTTCTGGCAAAGATGATTGATAAGCACGAGGGCGAAACTTGGTGCATTGCCAAGCATTTGCTTGCCGCGACAATGAGGATGATGGAAGTTGGCACTAAGCTTCAATCAACGGGTAAAAAAGAAGAATCACAGGACATGTTCAAGAAGGCTTATGAGGTATACTCGCTTTTTTGGGCATTACGGTTGAAATTAATCAGCGTAGACGGCGTAAAAAAGGTCGGGGATAATAAATTGAATATCCACGACAAGGAAGGGTTGGATAAGCCCATGACAAAAGAGGAATTGATAAGTAAATTAATAGATTGTTGCGAAGAATAGAAGGTAATCATAAAAACAAAATGACGGACAAAAATGAAAATACAGTTTCTGCGCCGGAGGCGGTTTTGGTGTTAATCGCGCTTGTCGGGGTATGGTTTATGATATTCGTGAACGGGAATCTTTTCAAAGACGGTCCAAACAGGTCGCTACTCGGCAAAGAAGAAGCGCTTTCGCAAACAGCAACCCTGCTGATTCGTTTTGGGAATTTGGGCCCGGAGCTAGTGTCGTCCGGAGTAATTGACAGAGAAAAATTTATTAAACTTTACGACGGCAACGATACCTTCAAGAAAGAGGCTCAAAAACTCTTAGACGGGACTGATAATGGCGATTTTGTCGTTACGGAAAAAAACGAGCCGGTCGTGTTGAATTTCCTTTGGGCGCTTGGTCTTGGCAATAAGAATCCGATTTTGGAAAGAGGGCCGATGACAGACCCCCGTTATGGAGGAGCGGGAAATTTTGCTTCAACCGGAGGCTGGACGATTGCCCGGGGAGACGCGATAGAACATTACAGCATGCACTCATTTATTGTGTTAACGCCGGAAGGACAAGCTCTGGTAGAGCGTGTTGCCAAAAATATCTATCGCCCGTGTTGCGATAATTCCACATACTTTCCCGATTGCAATCATGGTATGGCGATGCTCGGATTTTTGGAACTCTTGGCCAGTCAGGGAGCAGGGGAGGAAGAAATGTACAAAGCCGCTTTGACGCTTAATGAGTACTGGTTCCCGGGCACATACGAAATGATTGCTCGATATATAAAGGAAAAAGGAGCAAGGTTTGAAGATATGTCGCCTAAGGAAATCCTCGGGGTAAAATATTCAAGCGCCTCCGGTTCTAGAAGGGTAGCTTCGTGGGTGGCAAAAACAGGCCAAGATAGCGGAAGCAGTTGTGGCGTATAGTTAGTCGCCAAAAAACCTCAAGGACGGTTTTCGCAACCTCAAATTAGACGCTTTTCCGTGTTAAAATTAATTCATCGCCAAACATTCAGGGTTTTAAAAATTTAGAATATGCCGAAAGAAATAAAAAGGGTACTTATGTTAGCGGCTGGGGTTGTTTTTGTGATTCTCGGTGTCTTGGGTTTAGCATTGCCTTTTTTGCAGGGGATTCTATTCCTCGCCATCGGTCTAATCTTTCTTTCTCTTGCCTCGTCCAATACTCGCATATGGATTGAATCGCATACAAAACGTTACCCAAAACTTCACGCTTTGGCGCAAAAAACCGAGAAGTGGGTAACCGGCATTATTGGAACCGTTGATCAGGATAAAAATCACCAGGATTTTGATGCCAAGAAATAGGCGTGTCAAGGTTTCTCGGACGAAGACTTATACTTATTCCAAGGACTCCCCTCGGAAGTTTTAATGCGATCTAAATCGCGTATTTTTAAATATGGCCATTTTTCCTCACTTGCAAAAAGAGCTATCGGGCAGTATATCAAAAAATTCATTTTTTACTAGCCTTAAGAGTGACAAAAGATTTGACGGTTTTGGCGGATAAAACAACCTCTTGCTCGGAGTCGGGGAGGGTATTGATAATTTGCTGCAATTTTTTCATATCCGGCGCGAGCACTTCATTCCATAATCCCAATTTTTCCAAAATAGGTTTTATTTTTTCTATGTCAAAAGAGACGCGCTCTTGAATTGTTTTAGTAATATAGCCTTCACCGCCGAAAACACGGCCTAGTTTTTGGCTGTCCATATAAGTCAAAATTTTTCCGCGCAATTCGGAGATTTTTTTCTTGTTTTCATCCTCGCTTGACTTCACGGCGAAATATTCCCGAATAGCCTCCGCCGCTTCTTCGTCCGACGGCGTTTCCGGTTTCTTGTATTCGTGCGACCACATCGGGCACATCTTCCGGAATCCGCACCAATCGCAAAGCGGTCCCGGGGTCGGGGGAAAATTACCGGTTTTTTCCATGTCTTCAATTTCACGAATCGTGGTTAAAAGGGCTTTTTTGGTTTTTTCTTCCCGTCCCGCCTCCGGCGTGGCGGATATTTTTTCGTTATGTTTCAAAAAATAAAGAGAAATTTTTATCTTTTCCGGCTTAATGGACGGCCAGCGATTTACAAGCGCCAAATGATAAACATTTAACTGCAAATTTTCCGCAAGCTTCTTTTCGGCCGGCATTTTTTTGCCGGTTTTGTAATCTATAATTTCATAACTTCCGTCGGCTTCATTTTTGTCTATGCGGTCTATTATGCCGGCCAAAGTATGAGTAACCCCTTCTTTCTCATCCGGGATTTCAAGGGCGAATCTGCTCTCAAGTTCCAGAGCGTTAAAATTCCACGGTTGATTTTTGTGATAGAAATTTTTGATTAACTTCACCCCTTCATCAAAATAAGCTTTTTCGTCCGACTCCTTTCGTTTTTCGTCCGGCCAGATTATTTTTTCGGATTTTTCGTTGAAAGCCTTGGTGAAATAATCAATCACTTCATCTGCGGTGGGGTAGAGCGGATTGCGTAGAAACATATATTTAAGCGCCGAGTGAAGAAGCGTGCCAAAAACCGCTTCAATCCGTTTCGGCGCCCGAAGCTTGTCTATTGCTTGATATTTATATTTGAGCGGACAGGTTTTGAAAGTGTCCAAGGCGGAGTATGACGTGCGCATGCGTCTATTCTAGAACGAAGTTGAAGAAAGACCAAAATATGATAAGATTTGGGCATACGATTTATCGAAAGCTGGAAGATCCGTCTTAAAAGTATGGAAAAAGTAAACAATTTCATTAAACCAATCAAGTCGTTTGCAATGCGTCAGCCGTGGATAACGGCAGTTATAATCATTGTTTTAGCGGGTGGCGGTTTTTGGTATTACAAAAACAGGGTTAATCAGGAGGAAATAAATTTCGCGGAAGTAAAGCGTGGAGAAATTTCCCAGATTGTTTCGGTAACAGGCAGGGTAAAGCCGGCCAAAGAAGTCGGGCTTTCTTTTGAAAAAAGCGGGCGAGTATCGGCTGTTTATCGCGATGTTGGGGAAAATGTCGCCGCCGGTGAATTTTTGGTTTCACTTGACGGCGGAGAGATATCGGCCCAATTGGCGCAAGGGAAGGCCGTGGTGAAAACGCAAGAGGCCAAACTTGAAGAATTAAAAAGCGGTACGCGGGAGGAGGATATAAATGTTTCGGAAGTTGCGGTGGACAATGCCGTAAGCGACTTATTGAACGATATAAAAAACGGATATGTAAACGCCGATGACGCCATTCGCAACAAAGTTGACCAACTTATGTCAAATCCCAAAGGGCCAACTCCCCAACTTAATTTTATCGTGAACGA
>ERZ1292629.2806-Hain-H43-01um-R1-2806-length-14170-cov-8_pt1 | contig 14170 bp, 11 predicted proteins | sample MGYA00564399_ERZ1292629 | MGnify/ENA primary metagenome ERZ1292629 (study PRJEB36523, sample SAMEA6512636) | groundwater metagenome | collected 2019-01-08 | study: AquaDiva: Metagenomics assemblies of 32 groundwater samples
CGGATGGCACTGGCAAGATCGTAGCCACGAACGCTTCCGGTGCTACCGCGCTTTCTGCAATCACAGCCGCGACCGGAGCTAATGTCATCACCAATCTGGATTACAACCAGACTTGGAAATGGAGTATGTCGAACGCCTCAACAGGTTTGAAGCTTTCCGAGCACGCGGCGGGAACTGGCCAAGGCTGGTTGCTTTACATCGACACGCTGCCTGACAGTCTGGTGCATGGTTTTGCCAATGACGTTCGTGGGTTCAACGTCATGTATGCGAGTTCTTACACGAACCAATGGCTGTTCAACACCAACGGTCCAAGTTATCCGGTGATCGCGTCCCAGTTTTCCACCAACACCGGCATCAGTTTCAATGGAGATTCGATGGTGGTCTCGGCTGGCGCAGGCGGCAACATAGTCGCTACGTTTACGAACACTGCATTGATCGCCACCAACTACCTTTCGCCTTGGGCGACTGAACTCACTTACACAGGAGGAACCAATGTGGTGATTCCACCGACAGCCAATGCCTTTCACTTGCTTGTCACTAACACCACACACATCAGTCTTTCCAGCGTGCCGAGCCGCCTCTGGACAGCCTGGGTAGAAATCGAGCAGGCGAGTCCGGGCGGATTTGCGGTGACGTTCACCAACACGTTTGATTTCTCCGGCCAAACCGCACCCACGATTACCACCAACTCTGGGAAAATGGATAATCTGGAGATCAAGTCCAATTCCAGAGGCACGAACGTTTCCGCTTGGGTATCGCAAAACCATCAGCCATGAAGCACCTGGGTCACATCATCGCTGGACTGCTGTTCTTGCTGTTGATTACTACGGCAGTTGCGCCTCCCTTCCTGTTCATTCCTCCGACTGAACAATCGTTTTTGCTGGCTTACTTCAAGCTGGATGAAGCGAGCACGGGAGATCGAACTAACGTTGTTTGGACGGATTTATTTAACATTCCAATCAATTCAACTACTTGTGTAGTGACAAACGGCACCGGCTGGAGCACGCCATACGTAGCCGGCAAGAAAGGCAACGCAATCAACCCCAATTTCCTCTCCTCTGGTTTGGTGAATGGCAAATGGTTCGCTGGCGTGGATAATGGCCCTCTCTTTCTGGCCATGACCAATCATTCTTACACGTTGTCTTGCTGGGTTTATCCCAACAACGACGGTATGGGAACCGCACCGCCGTATGGTGTGTTTGGCAAGTGGGATGAGGCAACCGAGATGGAGTATTGCATCTTGATCGATGAAAACAGCAAGGTGAACTTTCGACACTGGGGTGATGATGGCTTTGGAACTCCGGTTGAATATGGGGTGATAAGCTCTACGGCAGTTTATTCCAATGACTGGAACTTTGTGGTGGCCACGTATGATACCAATACTATGACTATGAGTCTGTGGGTGACAAACAACAACGCAGTTGGTTCATTCACCCAGGTGACCAACGTGACTTCCAGTTGGAGTTACACAGCCACCAACTCTACGACTCCATTCTATCTCGGCACGCTCGATTCGATAGTTTACTGGCAATTGAACGGCTATCTCGATGAAGTGGGCATCTGGCAGGGGTATGCGTTCACGGATGCCGATTTTAAGTTCATGTGGAACAACAATGTTGGACGCACCTTCAGCGCTAATGCGCCGCGCCGGCCAGGAGTTGGGAAATTCCAATGAAACTCTGGCGCTACATTCTATGCTTGGGTTTGGTGCTGGGGTTTTGCTTTAGCAATCCAGTTACGAATAGTGTCAGTGCACCGCCGCTCTTATTTGTTCCAGCAAAGCAACAAGGTGGTGCAGAAGACCCTGCCGCAACTTCGCTGACCAATTTCGTTGCGTATTGGAAAACGGATGAAGAAAGCGGCACTCGATTCGACCAATCTGCAAACGATCAGGCTTTGACGGATAATAACACTGTTACTTTCGCGGCGGGAGTTAAAGGCAACGCCGCTTCATTTGCTAGCGCAAGCAGTGAAAAACTTAGCCGCGCCGATTCTGCAACACTATCAATGGGTGACATTGACTATTCATTCTGTTGTTGGGTTAAGTTCACAACCTTAACAAGCAATGCGGGAAATGGTCGTGGAATAATGGGCAAGTTCGACATTGGTGCTGGTGAACGAGAATGGTTGCTTTACTGGAACGACTACGAAGGCAGCAGCTTGTATTACGTTCTATCATCCACTGGAAATGTTGCTGAACAAACTGCCTTACGAGCTTCGTCTTTTGGTGCTCCAAGCACAGGCGTTTGGTATTTCGTAGTTTGCTGGTATGATGCTGCGGCGAACACCGCAAACATACAAGTAAACAATAGCACGGTGGATTCTACATCTTATACAGGTGGGTCAAATAATGGAGGGGCTGTATTCCTATTCGGTAAATATGCCAATAGTTCAATTTGGGACATTTACCATAACGGTCTGATTGATGAGGCGATGGTGGCAAAGAGAGTTTGGACGGCGGCAGAACGAACCTACCTTTACAATTCCGGCGCTGGCCGCACCTACAACCCAGGAACCGGAAAGTTTGAATGACGCCAGAACTCAAAGCACAACTTAATGCCCGTGTTGCGGAGTTGATCGCGGCCATGACGCCAGCGCAGCAACAACACGTTGCTGAACATAAGCGTTATCAGCAGGTGCTTTGGACTGTGGACACTGGTTGGACTGGTGACGGGACACTTGAATATTCGGTCACGGAGTATGTTGGGCCAAGCGAATTGCAGGAAGATAATGGCGCAACCAAACCTGGCGCGGAAGGCTTGGCGAAGTTCACCGATATTGACGGATCAATCTGGATTTTCAGCCGGGATTTCTCCACGCAACCAAGCAGGAACCGAGATTGGACGCAGGTGGTAAACGCCGTGTTTTAAGCCAATGAGAGAGCAGCCCAGGCAACTAACATGAACCGTCAACGATCAAAGACACTCCGCTGCGGGAGAGCACAGATCGGGAAACGTTACCGGAATGCGACGTGATATGGGAACTACATCTAAAGAGCGTGTTCAATGGTGGCTGTCGATTCTGATCCCCATCATCATATCGCTTTTTGCCCAGGCGGTGCTATACGGGCAGTTCACCGCTGGAACCGCCGCTCGGATCAAGAGTCTTGAGGATGCGGATGCCGGCATTCGCACTGAAATGATGCCGATGGAGAAGCGGATGGAAGTGTTCTTCCCGCGCAAGGAGGCAATGGCCATGCAACGCGAGATCACCGACATCAAAACCGATGTGAAAGAAGGCCGAGTCGAGATACGCGAGATCAACTCGAACGTGAATTTGTTGCTGCGTCAGTCAACCAAATGACAACAAGCAAGCATGAACGAACTCATCAGCCAGATCGTGGAAATGTCGCCGGCCGCCCTGTTTGTGCTGGGCTTCAACGGGCTGGGCCTGGCGCTCAAGAAATCCCCCGTGCCGGACTGGACCATCCCCTATCTGCTCGGCCTTTTGGGCGCGCTCCTCTACCCCTGCATCACGGACCCGGCCAAGGTGTCCTACACGATGGCCTATCCCGTGGTTTATCAGGCGATGACCGGCGCGGTGCTGGCCGGCGCCAGCGTCTATTTGAACCAGATCACCAAACAGTTCCTCAACCGCAACAACCCACCCCCACCCAACCCATGAACAAGCTCCTGAACCTCGCCTGCCTCCTGTCCCTCTGCGCCTTGACCGCTTGTGTCTCCGGCGCACGCACGTCGCTGGACGAATCCAACACCTACACCGCCGGCAAGAAGATCCGGGGGCCGCGGGTGAACGTCGGAAATTTCCTGGGCGTCACCCTGCTCTCCATCGATACCGGCCTGCAATCCGCGTTTGAGGAGCCGACCGTCGTGGCCGGCGGCTCGGTCCTGAGCAAGACCGGGATTGAAGCGTTGAACGCCGCCACGCGCTCCGAGCGCGGCGGGATCAAGACCGTGGGCTACAACGTGAAACAGGCCCAGACGGACGTGAGCACGAACGCCGCCCCCACCGTCGAAGCCCTCGGCGGCGCGGCGGGTAAACTGATCAACAAGGCCGCCGGCGCGCCTTGACGAAGCCGGGCAATGAAACCACGGAAGACACGGAACACACGGAAGCGTCCAAACGTTTAGACCACTGACTACTGACCACTGACCACCGACCACTGATGAGCACCCGCCACCGCGCCTACTACCCCATCGATGACGCGCCCTTGCGCGCCGGCGACGGGTTTTGGATCGGCGTCGATGAGAGCCTCGCGCCGGACCTGCTCCCCGCGGGGATGGTGGCCAGCGCCACGAACAAGCGCTTTGTCAAGGGCCAGGCGCATGACCGGTTGGGGAACATGATCCTGCCCCTGGGGCCGAGCAATGGCGCGTTCGACGTGAGCGCGGGCGCCGTGCGCGGGGCCGGGCTCTACAGCGAGCCGGGCGGGGAGGAGTGGTGGCTGGTCGCCGCCGCCGGCAAGGTCTATCGCTGCCGGCCCAACAACCAGGCCGTGGAGATCGCGCTCAATGGGGTGGCGCTCACCGATGAAGTCGCGTTCACCCAGGGCAACGAGCAGTTGCTCTTGGGCCGCGGGTTCGACGCCGCGCCGCTGCGCCTGAAAACCTTCGACGCCGGCTTTGAAACCATCACGCAGGAGACCAGCGGCGCGGGCAATGGCACGGGCACGCTGCCCCTGCCCAACTTCCGCTACGCCGCCTACCTGCAAAACCGCATCATCGCCGTGGGCGCGCAAGACATCGGCTACGTGTCCGACATCCGCAACCTCACCCGCTACTCGATCCTGAACGCTTTCCGCGTGAACACCGGCGACGCGGATGAGCTGGTGCGGATAGTGCCCTTTGGCGAGCAGGCGGTGGTGGCCTTCAAGACGCAGAGCATCTACCCGGTCACCGGGCTGTCGGCGGACGGCAGCGGGGATTGGAGCAACGCAGTGCTCGGGGACATCACGCGCACGCACGGCCTGGCCGCGCCGCGCGCGGTGGCCCAGGTGGGCAACGACCTCTGGTATCTGGGCACGGGCGGCCGGCTGACCAGTGTGCGCCTCAACGAACAAAACAAGCTGCAGTTGCGCGACGTGCCGTTGACCGACCGCATGAGCGAGACGATGGCGCGCGTCAATTCCGCCTACCTTGACAAGGCGATCCTGCTTTACCTGAACAACAAGACGGACTCGAAACTGTTCCTGTTCCTGCCCCTGGACGACGCGCGGACGCTGGGGGGGAATGTTGCGGCGGGCACCTACTCTGGACTCGGCCAGTTCGACCCGGTGTATGGCACCACGTACTACACGCTGACGATTTCCGGGCTGACGGCGGGCGTGAAGTATCGCTACGAGCCGGGCACCCGCGAGGTGTCGCTCGTGAATGGCGCGTCCACGCACTACGGCGCGACGGACTTCACCGCCGCCGGCACTACGGTGGAATTGCACGGCACCGCCGGCGCCGCGACGGCCACCATCAAGCCCGTACTGTATGAGGGGGTGTTGAATGCGGTGCTGGTCTATGACTTCAACGCGCCCACACTGCCCGGCCAGGACGTGCCCGGCCAGTGGATGGGGGTGGACGAGCAGGACGGGCTGGCCATCCACTCCGCTTGGATCGGCCATTACCACGACCAGCCGCGCGTGATCTCCCTGGGCCACGACGGCGTGATCCGGCTGCATGAGGAGGGGTTTGAAGACCAGACCCTGGCGGCCGTGGCCACGCCCTATGTGGATCTGTTGGTCAATACTCCGGCCGCCGCCGGCCAGACGTTGCGCGTCAACGGCGGCACCATCCTGACCGTCGCCGGCAGCAACTCCATTACCGATCCCCCAACGACGGGTGAGTGGGGAGCGGGTGCTCCGCCCAATTACGTCACCATCGCCGCCACCAACCTGTGGCATACGGTTATCAGCTTTAACCCCGCGGCCACCTACCAGTGGACCTGCCCCAACACCACACCCAGCCAGATCGACCGCGGTGTGCGTTTCACCAGCACCAACGGCGTCGTGCCGGAGATCAAGATCAACGGCACGCCCGCCACCGGCTACGCGGGTGCGTCCAACTGGGCGTACATCGACTCGCACAGCGGCACGGAGATCGCCTGCGTGCCGATTACGAGCAGCATGACGACGCGGGGCTACACCTGCGACCAGGACGGCCGCAAGCAGTTCCTCCAGGCCAAGCTCGATCTCTCGCTCTGGAGTCCCAGCCTGACGGTGACCGCGATCGTGGATGGGGTGAACGAAACCTCGGCGCTGCTCAGCGCCCTGACCAAGGACCGCACGGCCTTCACCACCTGGCAGGCCGCCGCCTACAGCACCGCCAACCCCAACGACGACGCCACGGACCCCTACCGCGAGGATTACAGCCTGCCCCTGCCCGCGCTGGGGACGGACCTGGGGGATAACGGCGTCTATACCGACGAGTTGCAGGACCACGAGGAGCCGGTGCGCATTGCCGAACGCGGCCGGTACGTGCAATTGAAGCTCGCCAACACCCAGGGCCGCGCCACCGTGCGGGCCTTAACCATCGAGGCGCTGGCCATTGACCGGGCGCTCGTCGCCCGCACCTGATATGGCACAATCTGTTTCCGTCACGTTCCGCAAGCTGCTCCAGAGCGGCGAGAAACTGGTCAACGCCAAGCTGAACCAGATGCTGGACCTGGTGTTCACCATCACCGGCACGGTGGAAACCAGCGGCCTGGCGAACCTCGCCGTCACCAGCGCCAAGGCGGAAAACTTCGGCGCATGGTTTGAGGGGGTGGACACTGGCACGGCGACGGACCATTACGTGACGGTGACGAGCGGCATCAGCGCGCACGCGACCGGCATGGCAGTGTTTTACCCCGTGGCGGTCACCAACACGGGCGCGGTCAACGTGGTGATCAAGCCGACCGGCACCGCCCTGGCCAGCAAGGACCTTTTCCAACCCAACGGCCAGGAATTGTTGCCGGGCATGTTGCGCGCCGGCAGCTACGCGCTGATCCGCTACGACGGCACGCGGTTCCAGTTGCTCGGTTGCACGGACCTGCCGGCCACGCGTTACGTGGAGACCACCGGCAGCGCCAACGCCTACGTGGCCACCTTCGGCGCGGCGACCGGCTATCCCACCGCCGCCACGCTGGCGCAACTGGAGGGCCGGTTGTTGCTGCTCAAGGCCAGCTTCGCCATCACCGGCGCCGCCACGCTCGCCGTCGATGGCCTGGCCGCCAAAGCCATCCGCAAACACAATGACCTGGCCCTGGCCGGCGGTGATATCAAGGACGGCCAGATCTTCGCCGTGGTCTATGACAGCGCGGCCAACGGCGCGGCGGGCGCCTACCTGCTGGTCAGCCCCATTTCCGCCGCCACGCCGCCCACGCTGGTGGCGCTCTCCCGCAATCTGGTCATTCAGAACAACGCCGGCACACCCAACAGCCAGGTGGATGTGGATGCCGACGACGTGCTGCTCGTCAACAGCGCCGGCGCGGGCTACAAGGCCAGCGCCGTGAACCTGACCATCGACATTGCGGTGGGCGGGGCCAACGGCCTGGACACTGGCGCGGAGAACAACGACGCCTGGTATTACGTCTGGGTGATCTACAACTCCACCACCGACACCGTGGCGGGCCTGCTTTCCACCAGCAGCAGCGCGCCCGTGCTGCCCACGAACTACGATTACTACGCCATGGTGGGCGCGGTGCGCAACACTAGCGGCAATTTCGTGGCGGCCATCCAGACGGACAAGGACGTGAACTTTGCCATCAGCAATGTGTTCACGTCCAAGGATAGCATCACGACGTATGCCGTATTGAGCGGCGCGGACCTCACCGCCTTCCAGGCGCTCGTGCCGCCGATTGCTAAAACGGCCGTGGTGACGGTGGGCCACTCGTCCCCCATCGCAGGAACTGATGCTTATGCGTTCGCGGTGGCGAGGGACGCGAATGGGTTGGGCGAGCAGATGGTGGTGTTCCAGCCGGCTGGCTTGAACACGGGGATGGATAGCTTTAGATGGGGCGCCACCCTGAACCGGGTGCCGTTGGCTTCCCAGAATCTCGCCTGGAAGACGGGCGCCGTGGAAGCGGGTGACTTCCGCATGTCCGTCTCGGGTTACACGCTATGAACCCGCGCCTTAAAGAACAGCAAGCGACCAGCGCCGAGGCGCTGTTGGGCGAGGTGCTGGCCTTCTGCCGGCAGCACGGGCCTAAGTGCGGCGTCTCCAACTGGCCGGATTGGTGCAGTCGCGAATACCTCGCCTTCCACGCGCTGAATAATTCGCTGGCCCTGGTCCGGCGCAATGGCCGCGTCGTTGGCATGGCTATCGGCTGGCAGTGCCGCGAGGACGAATTGGAGAAGCATTGGGTGGTGACCAATCCGCTGGGCGATTGCTTCTACTTCGCCAACCTCGTCGCCAGCGAGCGCAACGCGCTGCCGGAGTTGATCCGCATCTTCATCACCCGCATCCCGGCCTGGCGTGGCCTGCGTCTCTTCGCCAACCGCCGGGGCAAGCTGATCCCCTACACCGTGCGCCACCTCCAACGCCTGGACGCCCAAGGACGGAAATGAACCATCAACCTCCAACCTTCAACCCTCAACTCCTCTGGGCGGCCTGTGTGGCTGCCGCCCGCGCCATCGTGGAAGCGCACGCCGCCGAGGAGGAGAGCCTGGGCCTGCCGCGCGGCACGTTCCGAGCGGACCTGGGCGGCGATCCCGGCCCGCCCCAGACGGTGAATTATGCCGAGACCCTGGCCTCGCAATTCGAGGCGCAGAAGAAGTACGCGCCCGACCAGTTTGGCCTTTACGAGAAATACCAGCCGCTCTACGCGCAGGCCGACCAGCGGATCGCGAACGAACTGATCTTTGGATCGAAGGGCGGCCAGCGCGAGGAACACTATACCGAGTACGACACGGAGCCGGTCCGGATCACCGGTTATTTTGACCCCCGCACGGGTGCCACCTACACCGCCCAGCAATTCAAGCAAATGGGGCAGACGGCGATGGGCTTCGAGACCAAGGGCTTCCAGGCCATCTACAGCACGCCCGCCACCCGCGCCGTCGAGCGGTCGCGGATGGTCGATGTGCCGGACGCGCCCGGACTGCTGGACACGTTTGAGCGCGCTCAGCCTCGGCTCGATGCCCTGAAAGCCGGCAGCACCAGCCGACAGCGCGCCAGCGAACTGGCGGACATCGAGACGTATGGACCGGGCTACCGCGAGGCGTTGCGCGGGATCAACCCGGAACAGACCCGGTTGCGCGATGAACTCTTTGCCCAAGCCGAGGCCGATCTGGGCCGGCGCGACGGCCTGGACCCCTATGACGAGCGAATGCTCGATGAATCGATAGCCAGCCGCTTCGCCGGCACGCCCTTTGCCAACACGCCGCGCAGCGAGCTCTCCGCCATCATGACCAAGGGCGACCGGGGCCGCGCCCTGGAGGATCGCCGCCGGGGCTTTGCCCTGCAAACCATCGGCCTGGACCAATCCTTGTACGGCGATCCGTTCCTGCAAATCACCGGGCGCAGTGGCGGCAGCGTGCCCCTGGCACAATCGTTCTTTGGCAACGCCCAGGCCAGCAACTCCGCCGCCGGCCCGCGCAATTACGTGGTGCCCGACACCCAGGCGTTTGACATCGCCGGCTACAACGCCAACGCGCAAAACGCCGCCAACATCGCCCGCGCGAACAATAAGGTTGCCGGCAACATGGCCTGGATTGGCCTGGCCGGGGACGTGCTAGGTGGTGCGGCTAAGGGAGCGGCCATGTGCTGGGTGGCGCGCGAGGTGTTTGGGCAGGACAATCCGCAGTGGCTCGCCTTCCGCCACTGGCTCACCACACGCGCGCCGCGTTGGTTCCACGCGCTCTACTGGCGCCACGGCGAGGCGTTCGCGTCGTGGATTCACAACAAGCCGTTCCTCAAACGCATCATCCGCCGGTGGATGGAGGAGCGCATTGCCACGCTGACCAGACCCCAGACCCCAGACCCCAGACCCCTCCTTTGTTATGGCGATCAACTATAATCCCGGCATCCAGAACCGTGGCGCCGAAATCATCATCGCCGGCATGAGCCGGGCCGGCAGGGGCATCCGCGATGCCTTTGACGCGTACGAGAAGCGCAAGGCGCGCGAGAAGGGCGAGGCCAGGGAGGCCAAGAGCCTGCGCGGTCTGCTCGGTGGCTACGATCCCGAAAACAAGGACATGTACGAATCCTGGAACCTGGATGCGTTGCGCCAGGGCGCGGCCGAAAGGGGCGCGAAATTCCAAAAAACCCGAGAAGAGGCGCAACTGAAGCGCGAGGCCGCCCAAACGCGCGCCGCCGATTTGGCCGCCACCGCCAGTGAACTGGGCATTGACGAGAAACGGCAGGCGCTCAAGCGGGATGAGGACTTCATCCGGCAGGTCAATGAGAACTCCGGCGGGATGCCCGTGACGGGACAGGAAACATTTGGCGGCGAAAGGCAGACCCTGAACCCCGCCGGTGATCCGCAAGCGGGCCTGGAATTGCTGCAACGCGGCGGGATGCCCGGCCCCGGCCGCCCCGGCGGCTTGGTGGACCCCCGCCTGGCCGCCAGCCTGGCGATCCGGACGGGCATGGTGAAAGGCCGGGACCTGCTGGGCGCGGTGGAGTTGCTGGGGGGGAAGCCCGCCGGTCCTGTCCCTGGCGCACGCATGGACACCGACTTGGGGAGCTTCATTGTAGGGCCGACCGGCAAGCCGCAATGGGTGCCCAAGGACGCCGACAAAACCGGCTGGAACCTCAAGCCCGGCCAGGAAGTGCCGTTGCCCGGCGGACGCACCGGCGCCGCCTTCACGCCCAACAGCATCCAGGAACTCAAGACGCCGGAGGAGAAACAAGTCGCCGCCAATTACCCCTGGCTGCTGGCGGATGATGATGAGGCTTACACCGCCGGTTTGCGCAAGATCGCGGACCCGGCGGAACGGGATCGCGCGATGAAGGCGCGCACGCTGTTCAAGTCCTCACAGAAAACCCAGGACGATTTGCGCGCCGCGCTGGCCCGGATGCTGAATCCTGGCGGCGTAGCGCCCGGCAAAACGCCGGGCGCCATGAACCCCAAGGATCCGCTGGGCATTTTCAAATGAGCGTCCTCGATGCCGTTCGCGAGAAATATCCCACTTACGCGGATGTGCCCGACGATAAGCTGACGTTGGGGATCGGCGACAAGTATCCCGTCTATCTGGAGCAGGATCGCGATTTCCAGCGCGAGTACCACCGCCTCAGCCTGCAACGCTCCAAGCAGGATGATCTCGCCGCCACGGCGCAACGGGAAGCCCGCAAGGCCACCGCCTACGGCGTCGCTGAACAACTCGCCCGCGGGGCCACGCTGGAGCCAGTCCTCAAGCCCGTGGGCCAGGCGCTCCACACGGCTGGCCGCATGGCCACCGGGGCGGTGCAGGACATCGCCGTGGGCATGGCTTCGCCCAATGAGCCGAATGAAGTCAGCTTCGGCGAGAACCTCGCCGCCGCCACGATGGGCGAACAAACGCCCTTCGAGCGGCAGACGGCCGACCTGACTTACAAGGAGGATTTCCTGCCCAAAGCGCTGGCGCAGACCAGCGGCATGATCTCCGACATGATCCCCAAGCTGGTCGTGGCCGGCGGCGTGGGCCGCGTCATCCAGGCGGCCGGCGCGGCGGAACTGCCCGCCAGCATGGCCGGCGCGGGATTGACCTTTGGCACCACCCCGGAAGGGTTTGACCCCGTGCAAGGCGCGACGATGGCGCTGTTCCCGGCGGCGTCCAAGGCCGGCCAGGCCATCGTGTCCGCCACGCTCGCCAAGCTGGGCGTCAAGCTGGGGCAGGGCGGCCAGCAGGCGTGGAACATGTTGGGCGGCCTGGCGGGCGCGCAAGCCTACATGGAGGTGTTGAACACGCCGCAATACTTGAGCGGGGAATTGAGCAAGGAAGACAAGCAAGGGCTGTTCTTCACCGGCCTGGCCTTGAACCTGGGGATGCACCTGCCCGGCATCCCCGGCCTGGTCAAGGGCACGGTCGATGCGGCGCGCGTGCGCAACGCCCTGCGCGAGGCGGTCGAGGCCGCGCACCGGGAGAGCGCCACGCCGCCGCCGCCCCGCCGTGGTGAACCGGCGGAACCCATCGACGTGGAGACGCCGGAACAGGCGGCCAGCATCATCGCCCGGCAAGTCGAGCCGAAGCTGACCATTGCCCAGGTGACGGCGCTCCAGGCCGAGCCGCCCGCGGTGCAGGTGGAAGTGGCCCGCAGCGCCGGGTTGATCCGCACCAAGCGCGATTTTGGCCAGGTGTTGACGGAGGCGAGGGAGAGAGTGGGCGCTGAGCCGCCGCCGCCGCCAGAAACACCCCCACCATCCAGCCAGCCCCCGCCGCTGATCGTTCCACCTGCCTTAATTGGTAACGATAAAGTGGAGGCTGTGGTGGAGGCCACCGAGGAACGCGGGCTTCAGCCTGCTCCCCCGCCCCCGCAGCCTGAAGGCCGCGTTCCGGTGTCCCCCGCCGCCGATCCCCTCGGCCAGGGCATGGCCGAGATGGAAGCCGCCCGGCAGCAGAACAAGACGGACGTGGCACAATACGAAGCCGAGCGCGCCAGCGAGGGCCGTGGCATCAACGCCATCATCACCGAGAATCAGCCGACCGTGGCGCCGGAAGCGCCCGCATTGAAGAGGTTCAACGAACTTATGAGGCAGGAGGTTCAGGCTGAGCCGAATGCCGCTGATCCTAACTCACCTGTTGGTAGGTCGGCGATGCAACGCGCATTTGCTCAGGTAAAAAAGGAAATGCCGTGGGTGAAACAGTACAGTGATTTGGATAGAATCTCGCCGCCAAGGGAAGCCGCCCGGCCGGGTGATGCAAGCGAAGCAACGCGAGCAGAGCAGCCTGCACAGCCGGGCGTCGCTACCACCGTCGAACCGCCCGCTGCGGAAGTCAAGCCCCCGCGTGTCGCCCGCGGTCTCACGGCGCGCGGTCGGTTCAACCGTGAGACGGAAGCCAACGGGCCGGACATCCTATCCTTTATCCAGGACCAGATGCCGCTGCTCAGCAAGGGCGCGGCGCGCAAGAAGTGGGGCGCGGAGAAGTTCAAGTTGAATCAATCGTTGTGGGACGATGCCCCCGCCAGCCTGTCCTCGCCCACGCACAATGTTATTTACTCGCCCAACGGCTCGTTGCCCGACGTGGTGGCGCAGGCGGCCTTCGAGGCGGGCGTGTTGAAATCGCCGTCCGTGAATGAACTGTGGAGCGCGATCAAGTCCGCCAGCGCGGGGCGTGTCGAGGGCAACCGCCGGACCAAGCGCGAGGAGAAATGGCTCCAGGAAGAAGAGCAGGCGCACACGGATTGGATCAAGGCCACGGACAAAGGCGCAAAGCGCGTCAACGCCGACACTTTGAAGGTAGGTGACTCGATGGACGTGGAAGGCGAGCGCGTCGAGGTGACCGCCATCGATCCGGACACCGGCGACGTGACGCTCAAGGACGGCCGCAAGTTTGGCACGCAAGTCTTGCGTGAAGGCCAGAGCATCCACGTCGAGAAGCTGGACAGCGGCGAGCCAGCCAGCACTGAGTTCGTCAAGCCCACCGGTCCAGACCTGTTTGCCGGCTCGGAAATGCCGTTCAACCTGGAACAGCAAAAGGCGGAGTTCGTCGAGCCGACCCAGACCAAAACGCAGTTCGGCGCGGAGACATTGACGCAAACCGACCTGTTCCAAATTGAGAAGGTGGTCAGTGAAGTCGATCCCGGCAAGTCCGCCAATGCCGCGCAGCGGATGTATGGCGGCGCTTCAGCAGCGGCCAAGGTGATCCGGCGACAGCTCGCGGTGATCGACGGCGATAAGAAGGTGGCGAAGACGTTCACCAAGGAACAGCGCGGGCGGCTGAAGGAAGTCCTGGCGATGCTGGAGCAGCGCTCGTCAAAAGGCGAAACCCTCGCCTCGCCACCGATCCTTGGCAGAGGCGGTGAACTGGGCACGGAACCGCCCCGGCCGGCCGACAACCCCAAGTTCAGCGTCTTTGAGGCGTCCCCGATGGAACTGCCCGAGGCCGTCCGCATGGTCAAGCTCCTGACCGGCGTTTATCCCAAGATCAAGGAGAAGCTGGCCAACGCCTTTGGCACGTTCAACACGGGCACGGGCGAGATCAAGCTGCGCGCCGATATCTTCGACCTGCTCACCCTGGAGGAGAAGACCGCGCTCAAACAGCAGGCCGATGATTACGCCAAGGCCACCGCCGAGGCGGGCGACAATGCGGAGAACATCGCCA
>ERZ1292629.2807-Hain-H43-01um-R1-2807-length-14167-cov-11_pt1 | contig 14167 bp, 24 predicted proteins | sample MGYA00564399_ERZ1292629 | MGnify/ENA primary metagenome ERZ1292629 (study PRJEB36523, sample SAMEA6512636) | groundwater metagenome | collected 2019-01-08 | study: AquaDiva: Metagenomics assemblies of 32 groundwater samples
TACCTGAGCGGGGCCTACCTGAGCAGGGCCTACCTGAGCGGGGCCTACCTGAACGGGGCAGACCTGAACGGGGCCAACCTGAGCAGGGCAGACCTGCCCTTCCACGTGCTCCAAGTTGGTCCCATCGGATCCCGTGCGGACTATCTCCTCTACCGTTTCGACACGGCGCGCGTATCGACTGGCTGCTTTGCCGGTACGCTCGACGAGTTCGCCGCGGCAGTCGAGACAACCCACGGCGATAATCAGCACGGACAGGACTATCGAGCGGTAATCGCGATGCTGAGAGACATGATTAGCCGCAGTGCACCGGCAGCGGAGGTTAAGGAGGTGGTAGTAGCCGAGCAGGAAAACTGAATAGGACTAACTGAAGGGAGAAGAGATAGCCGGGCAGGACAGCAGAATACGGGGAACGAAATACAGACTGAGAGAAAGAGAAGGACACGACGGGAGAGCATTCAAAAATACGCTGGGGAGCTAGAGGCGAAGACCTGATAGCCGCCCAGAACCAGGTCGACGAGGACCTGAAGCAACTCAAACAGGACATGGAGATACTCTGGAATCTCACAATACTGACACGGAAGCAGGTAACAAGCGGATGTCTCCACGAGTTAATACACGATCAGTTGAAACAGGCATCCTAGAGACAAATGAAAAGCCCGCTGGGACTGTGAATCCCGGCGGGCGACCGACCAGAGGAGAAGTGATGTGACCTCAATCATAGCACACAAACCCCAAACTGTACAGGACATCGAGGAGGCGTCTTGCCCCTGTGGCCATCCATTGACCGTCGAGTGGCGAAAAGTGGAGCCTGACCCAATCCGACCGCACCTCGTCTGCCCGGCCATGGGCTGTCGGTGCGACTTCGGCCCCCTCAGCGACGAACTCTGGCGACAGTGGATGTTTCACCGGGAGGCCGTTGACGAGGCCAACCGGCACTACGTGGCCCGACTGGAGGCGGAGTATGACGAGATGGTAAACGCTGAGAATGACGATTTCGACAGGTGGTACGAGGAGATCGTCAATGATTGAGCAATCTGGCTGCACCGGCTGCCGCGTCAACGTGCCCGGCTACTACCGGGCGAGCCTGGCCTGTGCTGCCTGCCTCGGCGGGCCTGACCCTGACTGGCCAGAGACGTGGGCGAGGATGGGGCGCGAGTGGGAAGAGACATATCGCGCGGCAGGCCCTGATTTGCCGTTCGACATTGAGGAGGGGAAATGAATCACAGGCGTGCATTTGACCCGTGGCCGTACGTCATTTTGTTCTGCCTGCTCTGCCTGGTGCTACTCATCACGATGCAGCCCGCCGTCTGGTCGGAGTGGGGGTGATGATGCGGTTGGCATGGGCGATACAGCGATTGCAAGCTGCCCAAACCTGCTGTTTCGATGACAAGGGGTGGCAGTGGATTGAGGACGTGGTAGCCGAGCTAAAGGGCGAGCAGGCGGCGTATCGGGCGAAGGCGGAAGAGGACTGTAAGACCTATTCAGTACAAAAGCAGAACAGGAAGGAAGAACTAGACCGTAAAAAGCTGGAAATGGCCGAACAGAACCACATTTGGCTGAATGCTTTCCAGTGCGTCCATCCGTCGGTGGAATTTCGACTAGCGCTAGCAGATACAATTATGCGCTGGCTAGATAACAAGGAGAGGCTACTACCGGCAACCACTGGCAAGCTGGGAGCACTAACGCCAGCACTCTATCTGAACATCAACAAATCCTAGGAGGAACGAGAGGGGATATGAACGACCACAAGGAACTGACCATAGTCGAATCTAGGGAGTTGGCGACACGGGTTAGCCCGATGGATGCATTGGCCGTGATGAGTGATGCCGAGTTTCGACAGCGGCTAGACCAGATGAAAACGGCGCAAAAACGAATGGAGACCGTCCAGCGAGAGCTGATGACCGCCGAGGTGGACTACGGGGTCATTCCCGGCACTGGCAGCAAGCCGACCCTGCTCAAATCTGGTGCAGAGAAGCTGGCTAAATTCCATCATCTGGTGCCCACCTTCAGCCAGCAGACGATTCTGGGTGACGGCGTCACTGCACCCCACCTACGGGTGCTGAGTATATGCAGCCTCCATGCTGAGACTGAGGACGGGCCAATCGTGGGGCAAGGCCTAGGCGCTGCTAACTCGTGGGAGAAAAAGCACCGCTACCGAGACACACAGCGACTGTGCCCGATGTGCGGACAGGCAACTATCTTCAAGAGCAAACAGGACAGAGGCTGGTTCTGTTGGGCCAAGAAGGGCGGCTGCGGCGTCACCTTCAATGTGGGAGACCGGAGCATTGAGGACCAGACGCAAGGGCAGTCAGAGAACCCCGATCCCTTCGACGGCGAGAATACCCTGGAGAAAATGTCAGCAAAGAGGGCGTATGTAGATGCCACCTTGCGAGCCACGGCGACGAGCGGCCTGTTTAGCCAGGATTTGGAGGACATGACCGAGTCCGAGCAAAGAGCGGTGCCAACGGCCAGAACAGCGCCAGCCAAAAGCGCATCAGATGCACCCAAGCCTGCAACAAAGGCCAAGCCAGCCAGCAGCGGGACCTTCACCGATGAGGATGTTGCCGACCTGGGCCATTTCCTCGGTTGGGCCTACAAGACCACGGGCGTCAAGGCTGTGGGCGACCTGCTCAGCCTCCTTGGCGTGGCAAATCAGCTGAGCATCCAGGCGCAGTACGGCGGCTTCCGGAACGCTGCCAACGCCTTGCTGAAGAACCTGCCGCCAAGCGAGACGCCAGCGGAGGGCGAGCACAAGGAGGTGGCGGAGAATGCCTAGATTTGTGGAGTTTCACTACAGAACTGGCAAAAAGTGTTGTGCTATCAATCCAGAACTAGTGGCAGCTATAGGCCATGACATGACGGCTGGCGCAGCAGGTGGCGCATGGATACAGGTCGCTGGGACCGGTAGCGATGAGAACCTAATTGACGTAGCCGAATCCTACGAGGAAGTCAAGGCCAAACTGGAAATAGCCTAGCATTGGGGGCATCCTTCGGGTTGCCCTATTTTACTGTCCTATAAGCGTACAGGCCCAAGGAAGGCAATAGCACAAGGGCGGACCAAGAGGAGGTGATAGCAGCGAGATAAAGCACCGGCGGCTAGGAGACTCGAATAGGGTTGTCTGCATCCTAGCCGCCAAACATGGAGGCGATAGTGCCAGGAGGCACGCTGGGAGTGCGGGGTGTCACACACTGCCGAAAGGGAGTCGCACCGCTACCCCATGGAGGCAACGCGACGGCGACCTTCAGGAAAGCTACACGTGACAAGCCAGTTCGACTCTGGCAGCCTCCACCGGGGATGGACTCCCGTAGCAAGTCTCCACACTCTGGGAAGACAGGGCGTTTGCCGGTATCGTAAACCGGCAACATGGGATAGTGGCGAAGGGGTAAAGCCGACTTCCGTCAAGCACGGGTCGATGTGCAGGTTCGAGTCCTGCCTATCCCACCCATTATGAGGCCCTGGCTGGTGGCACAACCGGGAGCCGAAAGAGCGACGACAGCAGGCAAGCTATGACCGCTTCATCATGCCGAGTGAGCAAGAATCATGCCATTAGGGGACTAGATGCTTATGTTGACAGGTGACACGCGCAGCCACAAAATCGTGGCCATGCTCCGAGAAATGGGCTGGGGCCGCATCTGGATAGACCAGCGGCCCACTCCCTATCCGGGCGAGCCGTGGGGCTTCGACAATGGGGCCTTCAAGAACTGGCGAAACGGGACAGCGTTCGATGAGGGCGTCTATTTGACTCGACTGGAGAAAGCTCACGCTGTGGGCCGTCCCTATCTCGCCATTGTGCCGGATTTGGTAGCCCGGGGAAAAGAGAGCCTTGAATTCTCCCTATCGTGGCTACCGCGCTTGCCATCAGACTGGCCATGGTATCTAGCTGTTCAGGACGGGATGAGGATAGCTGATGTCGAGGCGGTGACAGACCGCTTCGCCGGGCTGTTTCTCGGTGGCTCTAACCGTTTCAAGTCGACGGCCTACTATTGGTGCCAGTTGGCGCACGCGCACGGCAAACTGTTTCACTATGGCCGAGCAGGGACCAAACGGAAGATTTGGCACGCTATCGAAGCAGGGGCAGATTCGGCGGATAGCGCCTTTCCGTTATGGGAGGCCGATAGACTCGATAGGTTCAGGCGGAACTTTGCCCTACCTGTACCGCAGATGTTCTGGAGCATCGAAGCGACCAGTCTACATCCAGATTGTTTCAAGGAGGCTCACTAATATGCCAACGTGTCCCGATTGCAACGGACAGGGCGAGACCTTTCGATTTGTCGACTACCGCGATGGCCACGGCGAGCACGGATATTTCCCCTGCGACGAGTGCGGCGGAACTGGCCAGGTTTCCGAGGAGCGCATCAAGGCCAGAGCTGTGGGAAAACAGCTGCGGGACTGGCGAGTACACACCCTCCACATGAGCCTGAGAGACGTAGCGCCGCGCTTCGGGCTGACGGCGGTGGAGCTATCGCACATGGAGCATGGGCGGATACCGATTCCCGATGTGCTCTGGGAAGCGGCAGGATTTGGGGAGCGATGACCGTGAGGATATTGGTTGGCGACGTGAGGGAGAGGCTGAGGGGCCTGGCAGCCGAGAGCGTGCATTGTGCGATGACTAGCCCTCCTTACTGGGGGTTGCGGTCATATTTACCAGATGATCATCTGAACAAAGCACACGAATTAGGGAGCGAGAAGACGTACCCTGAGTACATTGATAATATGCTGGCAGTATTTCGTGAAGTATGGCGAGTGCTACGACCAGACGGTTCACTTTGGCTCAATCTCGGAGACTGCTATCATTCAGGCGACAGAGGCGGCTATCACGCGGATTGGGAAAGGGGCTATAAGGGCGGCGAAATGCAGCTGGGGAATAAAGGCTCTTTAGCTGCTGGCTTGCAACCTAACCGTTTGCCACAAAAAGGCTTAAAAAAGAAAGACCTTGTTGGAATGCCTTGGCGAGTCGCCTTTGCCCTGCAGGCTGATGGGTGGTATCTGCGCCAGGACATTATCTGGCATAAATTAAATCCCATGCCCGAGTCGGTTCAGGATCGCCCAACCAAATCCCACGAATACATTTTCCTCCTCACCAAGCAAGAGCGCTATTTCTACGATACTATGGCCATCATGGAAGAGTGCTCGGAGAACACCCACTCTCGAGGGCCAGACTATCACCCTGCGAATAAAACTGCCGAAGCAGGGAGCGGTATCAAGAACAACGGCAGCTTTTCGGCGGCTACGTGGGGGCCAGTCTCGAGGCGGAACAAGCGCTCTGTCTGGAGCATCACAACGGGACCGTTGGGTCTCTCTCATTATGCGGCCTTTCCCACTGCGTTGGTGAGGCCGTGTATTCTCGCCGGGACCTCAGAGCGGGGCGTCTGCCCGAAATGCGCCAAGCCATGGCGGCGCGTGGTCGAAAAGCAAGCGGGCAGCCCCCCTAGTCATCATGGATCAACCTTTACTAGCGGCAAAACAGGAGCTGTGCATCCTAATCGAGGGCAAGGGCCTCGTTACGTGAACGTGGACACAGGGAATTGGCTCCCCTCGTGCAAGTGCGCGGCCGGCGCTCCCGTGCCAGCCACGGTTCTCGATCCCTTCGGCGGCAGCGGCACCACGGGCCTGGTTGCCGATCAACTAAGGCGGGACGCCATTCTTATCGAGCTCAACCCCCAATATGCGGCCATGGCCAAGGCGCGCATTGAGGCCGATGCGCCGATGTTTGCGGAGGTGAGCGTTGAAGAATGAGGCTACGTGCCTGGGCTGTCCGTCCCTTCGCCTGCTGAAGGACTCGCCTACTTTGGCCCTCGTCTGCGAGCGGTACGGCGGCAGCAGCAAAGGGCCGCGGCCAAACGAGCTAGGCAAGGGGCTATGCAAGAGAAAGGGGAAGAGGAATGGCTAGAGACGAAGATGGACGACAGGAGGACGAGGCCGAATGGGACGACTTCGATGAGGACGCATGGCAAGAGTGGCACGCGGACGATGAAGAAGATTGGCTCTGCGAGGAAGAAGGCGGCACGGGAGCTTGTCGCTTGATGGACTGTGCTGACTGGGGCGGCGATGGCCTATGTTTCTTGGCGATGGGCGGTTATTCAGGAAGAAAGGAGAGGAAATGAGCGGAGAACTGAAGCAATTCTGCTACCAGAACCCCTGCCCCAAGTGTGGACAACGAGAAGCTAGTGTGACGTGGCCGGTGAAACGATACCTCTGCTACGGTAGGGGGGAGCAGGTGGTTGAGCGCATGGAACGCACCTGCCAGCGTTGCGGCTACACATGGCACGAAAAGCCACTGGACGCGGAGGAGAGGGAATGAGCGAGAAGCGCGTACCCGCCGAGGCTTTCCCAATCGGCTGCCTCATCCTCGAGGAGATGGCGGCCCGTGGTTGGAACATGGCCCATTTCTGTGAGGTGAGTGGTTTTAGTCTTGAGCAGGCAGATGCCATCATTGACGGGAGGGAAGCACTAACCGACCTGACAGCCCTCGTGCTGGGTTTGACGTTTCACGTCAGCGCTCAGTTCTGGCGAAGTCTGGATGATCGCTATGCCGAGTGGCGACGGCGGCAGGACGCCGAGCCATGACGCCGAACGACACCGATTTGTTGACATCCACGAAATGGATGTCAGTGAAGGACGGCGATCCCCGTGCCCGCGCTATCTATCGCCGACATTACAGCTGCTATCGCTACGTCGATGGCCGCAAGCCCGCGCTATTCGTGGGGCCGGGTGAGAAGATGGTGCTTATGACGGTGGAGTGTGCAGCTCTGTGGGTGTGGCGCAAGTTCATCAATGATTCTGGCCAAACAGGCGTCAATAATGCCGTGTTTCGGCTGGAGGACAGGGGGCGCTATCTGGCCAGCGAGTTGATACGGGAGGCATGTGAGATCGCTTGGCTACGCTGGCCAGGGGAGCGACTGTACACCTACGTCAATCCAGCCAGGGTGAGACACAAGCGCGACCCGGGGCGGTGCTTTCTGAAAGCGGGGTGGCGCCATGCCGGTACGACGAAGGGCGGCTTGCTGGTGTTCGAGGTGACGCCATGACTAGCTGTTATTGGACGCCACCCGCGAGGTGCAGTCAGTTCACTCGCCATGCAAACGGCATCATAACCGTAGATGAGTGGTATCGCTTTGCACTATTCGGAGGGGGCTTTCTGGACTGCGTGACAAATGACAACCTGTATGGCGTCATTTGGGAGCACTCGCAGAACACAGTAACGATTACGGTAGCGAATGGGCGTGCAGTGTACCAACTCACGAAGCCCGACTGCAACGGCAACTGGCCGGGCATACTGATAGAGGCAGCGTTGGATATGCCGGAGGCGGAGCCATGACCGACGGGCTAGGGGAAGGGGAATGAGGAAACAAACATGCTTTGTCTACTGCCCAAACTGCCGGCTTGAACTGTGTAACTCAAACTCAGAATGCACAGACACCGACCTAGTGAGATACATATGCAGCCAGTGCGGTTGCCGTTCTAGCTGGGACTTCGACAGCCCTGCGCCTATCCTGGTTGAGGTGACGCCATGACCGACGGGCTAGGGCTTGGGAGAGGAGGAAATGGCAGGATGGCTATCGGGCGAAGCATCCAGGGCGATATTGGGAGCGATTCAAGGAGGACAGGTTGAGAGACAAGCACAGTCCGATACCGTGGCAAGTCGTACCGAGTGAGTACGACGATGACGAACTGGGGCCATGTTGGGACATTGAGGACGGCAAAGGGCAGATGCTCGTTTGCCTCGTCCAGAGCAGGCTCGATGCTCTGACTATGGCGGCATCTCTCGATCTACTGGAAGCGTGCAAATGCATGGCGGAGACCCTGCATCAGTCCATCATTGCCGCTAAGTCTGGGCAAAAGGTGTCCATCAAGCAATGGCGAGAGGCAATGAACGAAGGCCACAAGGCAATCGCAAAGGCCGTGGGAGCCAGTGTAGAATGATCCCTTTCGCGCGGCCACAGGGGCTAGGGCTTGGGCTTGAGGGCGTCGATCTGGCTCTTGGGGATGCGGGCAGGCCCATGCTTGCCGAACAAAGGGTGCGACTTTTCGATAGTCAACTTCCCCTCTTTGGCGAGGCGGTATATGACCTGGCGGGATACGCCAAGTTCTCTGGCTGCTTGGGTGACGCTCATATATTCCTCCATACAATTCATTATAACACAACGGACAGGAATTGCACTAGAAACAGTGCGGACAGTTGCGAAATTGTAACGGATGTGGTATTATACACCTAGTACACCACGTACAGCAAGGACAGTTTACGAAAGGCTCGGTATTTATGCGTTATGGCTCGATCACGAAACATTAAGCCTGGATTCTTCACCAATGAAATTTTAGTTGAACTCCCATTCGCGATCCGTCTACTATTCATTGGGCTTTGGACTCTTGCTGACAGGGAGGGCCGATTAGAGGACCGTCCGAAGCGAATCAAGATGGAGTTGTTTCCATGCGACGAGATTGACGTTGACGCCAGCCTGCAATCGCTGCATGAAAACGGCTTCATCAGGCGCTACGAGGTAGACGGCGAGCGGTACGTCAGCATCGTGAATTGGCACAAACACCAGAACCCCCATGTAAAAGAGGCGGCTAGCATCGTTCCCCCACCACCAGAGCACCATACTAGCACCATACTAGCACCATGCCAGCATGATACTGGCACCATGCCAGCCGTGCTGATTCCTGATTCCGGGATCCTGATTCCTGATTCCGGGATCCTGATTCCTGGTGCCGCTGCTTTCGCAGACGACACCCCCGCTGAACTTCAGGAAAAAGGAAAGTTTAAACCTGAAAGCACGGTAAAAGACAAACCAGAAGGCTCAACTATTCCCAAGCCGCGAAAGCCACCTAAAACCCTAGAAGAAATTATTGCCAGTTATGGCGAGGATAGCCCACACCGCGCCCTGAAAGAGATCGAGATATTGTACGGCGACCCTATCCCATATTTTGAAACCCAAGCGAACCACATGAAGCGGTTGTTGGCTACGAAGAAATGGACATGGCAGCAAGCCGTAGACTGTTGGAAGTTCAAAAGCGATCAGAAGAACGGCTGCTGGATTGAAATAGCATTTGTTGCCAAGGATATCGCTGACTTTGTTGCGGGCCGACTGCCCGGCCAGAAAGGACAGATCAATGCGACTAGAGGACGATCCGGTACTGAGGAAATATCCCGAGTTCCTGGAGCAGATGCGGGAGCCCAAGCGCCCAACCGATCTGGCAACGTTGCTCGCGAAGCTCCGCGAGACTTTAGCCGGGAGAGAGAGCTCGCCGCCAAGTTCGACCGAGCCAGAGAAGAAGCCGGGGTGTCCTGACTGCCATGATAAAGGCTTTCATCCCGTGCTACCCGGCGACCTTACCGGGCCGCATGAAGTGTGTCACTGCATGGATGAAAGGCGACACAAGGCAGTCAGCGCCAGGCTTTGGGCGGAGGCCAACTTTCCTGACGACATCGAGAAGCAAGCCCTCGAGGGTATGGATATGGCCCACCCTGACACGGTGGACATGGTAGGAGCGGCCAAAGACTACATCAAGGAGCAAGAACCACCCATCTTGGCCTTTCTCGGCAGCAACGGCAACGGCAAGACGCGGGTTGCTTTGGCGGCAGCAAGGGCCATCCTGCTCAATGAGGAGATGCCAGTTTACTTCGCCTATCTGCCGGTATTTCTCAAGGCATTGCAGGGCGGCCAGTTTACCGGGCGAGGCTACCAGGGGCAGGACCATTTCGAGTTATACGCCCGGGCCACCGCGAAGGGTTTAGTAATCCTCGACGACCTTGGCCTTTACAAGGCGACGGAATGGGCCGATGTGCAATTCGACGGCATTATGGGTTGGCGTTATCTGATGGGCTACCCGACCATCGTCACGGCGAACGTAGCACTGGGGGAGTTGCCAGTAAGGATGCAGAGCCGCCTGTCCGATCCCGCCAAATGCCGGGTTGTGGTGGTGGAAGCGCCGGACATGCGGGCGAAGAACGAGCCAAGGACGAGGAAGGGACAATGGCCTTAACCAGCGGCAGTTTATTTTCGGGAATCGGAGGGATCGATCTGGGCCTCGAAAGGGCGGGAATGCGGGTAATCTGGCAAGTCGAAATCAACGAATGGTGTAGAAAGGTTCTGGCCAAACACTGGCCAGAGGTGACGAGATATGGCGACATCAAAGCAATCGACTGGGGAGTTATCGAGCGCCCCGACGTACTCGTTGGGGGCTTCCCCTGCCAACCCGTCAGCGTGGCAGGAAAGCGGAGAGGGCAAAAAGACGAACGCTGGTTGTGGCCAGAGTTTGCCCGAGCCATTCGCCTACTACGACCCCGATACGTGCTCGTGGAAAATGTCCCAGGGTTGCTTCGACTCGGATTTACAGACGTCCAGAATGATTTGGCCAGATGCGGGTATGACGCGGAATGGACGAGCCTATCGGCGGCGGCGGTTGGCGCCCCGCATATCCGTGAGAGGATCTGGCTTGTGGCCTACCCCAACGAAAACCGACAGACTCAGAACCAAGTTCTCTCTCGAAAGCCACATGAAATGCGCGGCAAATCACAAACGCCGTGGACAGTACAAGACGCGAGACCTGTTCTTGGAAATAGCGGACGAGTTTTCCTTGTTCCCAACACCGGAGATGGTGGAATGGCTCATGGGGTATCCGGAGACATGGACCGATTTGGAGGACTCGGCAATGCCGTAGTACCTCAAGTAGTGGAGTACATAGGCGGGCTAATTGTACAGCACTCGGAGGGCCAACATGATGGATAAACTACCTCCATTCGACGCCGAAGGGGAAACCAGCGTGATCGGTTCCCTGCTCATCGACGATACCGCAATCGTCCGGGTGTCCCTGATCCTGGCGGCGAAGGACTTCTATCGCGACCAGAACGCCCTCACCTATGCTGCCTGCCTCACCCTGTACGAGCGGGACGAGGCGATAAACCAGATAACCGTCGCCAGCGAGCTCGAGCGAAAAGGCAAACTGGCTGAAGTGGGCGGCGCGACCTATCTAGCCGGGTGCGTGGCCTGGGTGCCGACCAGCCTCCACGCCGAGTACTATGCCAACATCGTCAAACGAACCTCTACCATGCGCCAGCTCATTCAGGCAGGGGCGAGGATCGCCCAGCTCGGCTACGAGAACAGCGCCGATGTGGCCAAGGTGCTGGGCCAGAGCGAGGAGCTACTCTACGCCCTGCGGGAAGGGAGCGCCAGTCAGGGCTTCGTCCACTTGCGGGAAGTGCTGGAGGGGTGTGCTATGGAGATGACAATCCCTAAGGGTGAGCGGCAGGAGGGGGCGAGGCTGATGACCGGCTACCGGGATTTGGACAAACTGCTGGGTGGCCTCCACGCTAGCGACCTCGTTCTTCTCGCCGCCAGGCCCTCGGTAGGAAAGACCGCACTATTGCTCAACATCGCTGAGCAGGCAGCGTTGTACCGCGGGGCTAGAGTGGCCATCTTCAGTCTGGAGATGTCGAAAGAGCAGCTGGCTTATCGCCTGCTGGCGAGCCGGGCGGGCGTAGATTTGCAGCGTCTCACCCTCGGCCAGCTGGGCGACGGCGACACGGCGAAGGTGACGGATGCCTTGGGCCGTCTGTCGGAACTGGCCATCTACATCGACGACGCCGCGGGCCAGCGAATGGGGGCCATGCGCGGCAAGGCCAAGCAGCTGGCGAACCAGTACGGCATCGACCTTATCGTGTTAGATTATGTTGGCCTGGCGCACAGCGGGCATCGGAACGAGAACCGACAGCAGGAAGTGGGGGAAGTGGCCAGAGAGCTAAAGGCGTTGGCCAAAGAGCTAAACGTCCCCGTGCTGGCGGCGGCACAGCTCAGCCGGGCCATCGAGCAGCGACCGGATCATCGACCCATACTGAGCGACCTGAGAGAGACCGGCCAGCTTGAGCAACACGCTGACGTGGTGCTGTTCATCCACCGCGAGGATAAGTTCATGGACGCCGACGAGTGGCACCGGCGCCACCCGGCCGAGAACTATCCTAAGGGTATGGCAGAGATCATCGTGGCCAAGCATCGCAACGGGCCGACCGGCGCCTGCAAGCTTCTCTTTCAGGACACGAGCGCCCGGTTCGTGCCGCTTGAGGAGCAGAGGACAGACTATTACTGGCAGGAGTAGGAGGCACAATGAAGCGAACAATCGAGCAGCAACGGTACATGGTAGCGAAGTGGATCATGGGGTGGGAAAGGTACAGATTCGCCTGTGAGGACTGGTGGGCAGAGCCAGAGCGCCCGAATGCAGGCATGACTAGGGTACTTGGCCCGCCCTGTTATAAATGGCACCCTGAGGCCGACCGCGAGCAGGCCATGCAGGTAGCCGAGGTAATCAGGCAGAAGGGGTATAGTTACCAGATATATGCCTATTCGAAGGATGCAATTAGTGCCTATCGACATCAGTACTGTTTCCTGTTGAGAGATAGGCCAACCGTGTTTGAGTGGGCAGACACGCTAGAGGAGGCAGTCTTTTCGGTGGCCTTAATGGTCGCAGAGATGCTGGAGAAGGAAGGAGTATGAAAGGAAAGATGACAACAGTACAGTTTCGACACTGGGAGTGCGTGCCCGTTATTGGTGCCTACGGCAATAAGCGGCCGGCATTGGCCCTCATCGATGCCATCACGGGGGAGATAATCGCTACGGCCAGCATCAATATGCCGGAGGTTCCGCTGGACGAGGGCGAGATCATCATCAAGGACTATAGTGAGAATGTCGGCATGCTAGCGGCCCTTCTGGCAGTCGGAATAATCGAGGAAACTGAGCGGGCTGTGCAGATGCCCTATGGCGACCCGGCGCCTATTTGCAGGCTAAGGGCAGACAAGGCATGAGAGACTACATCATAAGTCAGGGCATTGGTTTCGACGGGCCTTGGGGTGTGTACGAACGGCGCAAGTCAGGGAGCCTGAGATGAATATGCAGTCCAGCATTACCACTCAGGCCCACCCGGGAGGAATCGGAGGCGGATTTGGTGGAATGGCTGAGGAAGAAAAGGGTGAGAACGTGATGAACCGTAACTGTGAAACCTGCAACTGGTGGGATGAGAAGGAGGGGGGCTGCATACGTCCAACCACAGCGAAACTGGTCCACCTGATGGGTCGGGATTGCTGGCAGCCTACAACCGAGAAGGAGGAAGCGGTGTGAATGCCATAAAGAGGATCTATTTCGTCAGCGATACAGGTGCGGTCTATGCTACTAATAGCGATCGCCATGGCGCAAGAGAGGCGCTTATCGCTCGCATGAAGGCGCTGGGATATGAGCCAGCGACACGAAAAGAGTTTGTGCGTAAGCGAGCGTGGCAGCGACGGCAGGAGAAGAAGGAAGAACCAATGGCGCTTGGACCGCGGAACGCCTAGGGCGGAACTATGAGTGATTGAACGAGAGGGAGAAGAGGGATGAGTCTAATCCGAACGCGCATTGAATGGACTAAGGGGCCAAATGGAGAACTCGGATACACATGGAATCCCATAGTCGGCTGTGACGGCCCCAACGGCGTACCCTGTCCCTATTGCTACGGTAAAACCTTCGCTAGCCGCCGCATGGGCGAGTACGGGAGGCAGCCGAAGGGAGAGGAATTCAAGCCGCGTTTCTTGCCCGAGCGGTTGGAGGATCCGTTGAAGTTGAAAAAGCCTGGCCGGATATTCGCCGGCAGCATGACGGACTTGTTTGGCGAACAGGTTGACCCCGAATGGGTGCGGCGGGTGTGGGATGTCATGTGGCAAGCGAACCATCACACCTTCGTGGTGTTGACCAAACGAGCCGACAGGATGCGTGACTGGGTGAGGGAAAATGCTTCCATGCGACATTTCGGGTGGGGGAAGGTGGAAGAATGCGCCCCCATGCAGCCGGGTGATTTAATGCCGATGGATAGTTTGTACCACCGGCAGCGGTGCGGCTGGGCTAATGAAGCCGAGCCTTACAGATGTGACCATCCTGATCAGGAATACAAAACACAGGAGGAAGAAAACTGCGTCGACCATAGTTGCCCTATAGCCTATGCGGCTTATCGGGAGGACATACAAGAGAAGGACCCTGATCTGTACGCCAGCGATTATGAATCATATCCTGACGCTGAGCCAAAAGACTGGGTTGTGCTTCACTCCCGTCCGCGTTATGCCTATGCCCATAATGTCTGGCTAGGAACATCCATCACCAATCAGGCCGATGCCAATGAACGCATCCCCTGGCTGCTCAAGACGCC
>ERZ1292629.2808-Hain-H43-01um-R1-2808-length-14161-cov-5_pt1 | contig 14161 bp, 18 predicted proteins | sample MGYA00564399_ERZ1292629 | MGnify/ENA primary metagenome ERZ1292629 (study PRJEB36523, sample SAMEA6512636) | groundwater metagenome | collected 2019-01-08 | study: AquaDiva: Metagenomics assemblies of 32 groundwater samples
AACCCCTTCAGGACCCTTAGTCATGACGAACACACCCCCTATTATTTCGTCCATGAATTTGAAAATATCCGTCTCGTTCTGATAATCGATGCCCGTTAGCTTGGCTGCTTCTTCTTTGTTCATTATCACGATGGAGAAACTTTTAAGCAGCGGCTTAAATTTTTCCAAGCCATGGTCAAGTTCCTTACCGCCAGGGTTAGTAGCCAGCTTGACCCCGTTCGCTACCGCCCAATTCGCGGCTTTCTCGAGCAGGTCAAAATGTCCGCCCAAGCTGTTCAGGAATATCCATTTGGTTTTGATTCCCTCTAAGTTTATCTGGCTGGCGTCAAAATGCTGGCCTTCGCCTTTATGCGAAAGTATGGTTCGTTCTCCCGAGTCATGGACCAAAATTACCGAATAAGCAGTGATGCCGTCGCTGTGCTTTTGAAAATATCCGGTTTCTATCCCCTCGCCGGCAAGTTCTTTGATCACGTCATCTCCGTTGAAATCCTGCCCCACGACACCGATACAAGCGGTCTTCAGGCCCTGGCGGGCAAAAGTGACCGCCGCGTTGGTTGAACCCCCGCCAGACGTAAAAACGATCTTTTTTATCTCTACTTTTGAGCCAAAAGGAAGGCACATTGCCTTTCCGGTGGAAAAGTCAGTCGATCTGGTTACTTTAAACTCTTCGGCCCCGATAAGAACGTCCCGAGTCGCGGAACCGATGGCAATGATATCGAAATTATTACTGGGCATACTGTTTATTTTCCACCATCGTCTTCAATTCTTCAATGGCCTTACCCACATCTTCAGAAGAAAAAATGTAGCTTCCCACCGCAAACATTGATACGCCGGCCGCAAGAAGCTTCGGGATCGTCTGGGGATTCACTCCTCCATCGACCCCGATAGGTATTGAGGGATATTTGATGTGAAATTGTTCTATTTTAGAAACGACTTCCTCTCTGAAGTCGGCGCCGTACTGGCCCGGCTCTACGGTCATGAACTGGACAAGATCGATATCATCCATGAATTCCTGGATTACCTCGATGGGGGTGTCGGGGTTCAGGACCAATCCGGCTATTTTGTTGTTCGAGTGTATCTGGTCGATGATCCCCTTCAGGTCGGCTTGGCTCTCGACATGGACGAGAAACCTGTCGGCAGACGCGATCTGATACCAAAAATACATCTGGTCTTCCGGGTTGTTGGCCATCAGATGGACGTCAAAGTTTAATTTTGTCTCCATCTTCGATATCTCCTCATAGCCGCTTACCGTCTTATTGGGAACAAAAACGCCGTCCATAACATCCAAATGAACGCGGTCAACATACGGCTCCACCGTTTTAAGAAACTTTTCCATGTCTTCACGTGAATTAGCGATTATAGCGGGTATTATTTTATTCATATGTTTTTCGTATATGGCTCATTGCGTAATCAAAACTTCCCGCTTGTCCTGATCCTGTCGAAGGAACTTTTTTTCCGGGATTAAATATATTTTGCGGGTCGAAGATCTTCTTGGTCTTTTCAAAAAGTTCCAGGATCTCCGGACTGAACATTTTTTTCAGATACGGCGTTCTTATCAACCCGTCGTTATGCTCGCCGGTTATCGAGCCGCGCATGGAAGCGATGAGCTCGTAAACCTTCTCCGAAAGTTCGGGAATGGCCCTGCGATTCTCTTCTTTGCGGAAATCCATCAGAGGGATGACGTGGAAGTTGGCATCGCCCGCGTGTCCGGCGATAGTGTATGTCAGGCCCTTGTATTGCCCGACCAGTTCGTTAAGTTTGGGCAAGAATGCGGGCAATTGTTCCACGTGGACGACCACATCGTCTATGAACGGCGCGGTATGCTTGTCCCCGACATGCTTGCGGAGCAAACTGAAGCTTTCCCGGCGTATCGTCCAATATTTTTCGGACTCGGCAGCCGTATGGGTTATGAGTGTTTTAACGTTAAACTTAGACCTTACTTGCGACCGGACTTCTTCCAGTTTTCGGTCTATCTCCTTTTCGTCGTCACCGGTGAATTCGGCTATCAAGACAAGCTTGGGCATTCCCCCGGTCAGGATCATAAGGGCCTCGGGGATGAACCGGAAAAAAAGAGAGAGTGCGTTACCTTTCAATTTCCTTACCATGTCCGGAAAAAATCTGACGGCCAATTTCAAGGTTTGATCGTCATACGCTTCAAAGCTCTCCGGCTTGAATTTCATTACCTCGTTCACCAGGTCGCCTAAGGGACTTAAGTCCCGGAGAAACATCACGAAAAGCTTGGAATGTTTTTTGGCGCGGACAAGGCCAAGCTTTATCTTCGTCACCAGGCCGAGCGTTCCCTGGGAGCCGACAAATAATTTGGTCAGGTCGAATGTTTTGCCATCCCAGACGTTCCAAAGATAGTAACCGGCTGAATTTTTTGACACATCGGGCTTGGCTTTTTGTATAACGTCGTAATTCATTTCCAGTAGTTCGTATGTTTTACGGTATATCTCCCCTTCAAAGTTGATCTGTTTCTTTTTTTGTTCCAACTCGTCAACGGTCAAGGGTCTGAAAACGTATTCATTCCCATCTGAAAGAACAACTTCCAGTTCCCGGACATATTTTTCGGTTTTGCCGTAACTTAATGACTTTTCTCCTCCGGCATTATTAGCAACGATGCCGCCCAGCGCGCACAAACTCTTTGATGCGGGATATGAAGGAAAAAGAAGGCCTTTCTTGAGCGCCTCGTTCTCAAAGTCACGATAAAAGACACCGGGTTCCACGATCGCGTAGCTATCGCCTATCTCGTGGATCTTATTAAGGTGCGCCATAAAATCAACGATTATCGATTCATTCAGAGGCCCTCCGCTCATATCCGAACCGGCGGCCCGTGCGGTTAAAGACAGGTTCGGCCGGGACTCTTTTTTTTTCGAAACGAAAGAGACCAGTTTTTTAATGTCGTTTACGTTCTTCGGTTTTACGACAAGTTCCGGTTTGACCTCGAAAATACTGGCATCGTGGCTAAATAAGTTTAAATCCGCCTCTGTCGCGGATACTTCCCCTTCAATTAGATTTTTGACTTCTTCTAATAACATCTAATTTGTTTCTTCTATTTCTCCTATCTCTCCCAGCCGGCGATTGAATCTTTCTTCATCGGCAAATTCGGTTTTAAGAAATGCCCTGACGATCTCCTGCGCGTCTTCCTCGGAAGTAAAATCCGAAGCGATAGCGAGGACATTGATGTTGTCGTCTCTTCTGGCCGCTTCTATCTGTTCTTTGTTAATGGCCAGGCCGGAACGTATGCCGTCATATTTATTGGCAACGTCGTCCACACCCACGCCCGACCCGCAAATTATGATCCCCCGATCGTCGGGCTCGGTCATGCTCTCGGCAACCCTGGACGCGTAGACGGGATAGTCGTCATTTTGGTCGTATTCAAAAGCGCCGACATCATGGTGATCGTAGCCCCATTCGGTCAGCCACTGTTTTACTTTTTCCTTGAGTTTAAAACCCCTATGGTCGGTTCCCAGATATATCATTTTGTTTTATTTAAATATTGGACGGCGCTCAATAGCGCGCAAGTGCCCTGGGCGGCGGCCAATACGATTTGTTTGAAAGGCACATCGGTCACATCTCCGGCGGCATAAAGGCCAGGGATGTTGGTTTGGCAGTTCTTGTCTACGACTATCTCTCCTTGGTTATTTTTCTGGACATCCTCGGCAACAAGGCCGGAATTGGGAAGCATTCCAATGTGGACAAACACGCCGTTCACTTTAAGTTCTTTTTCGCTCCCGCCTTCTTCATATTTGAGCATTGTCACGAACTGCTCTCCCGTTATCCGGCTGGTTTTTGCGTTGTAAAGAAATTCCGCGTTCTTTTTGGTTTTCAAATTATCAAGCAAGATCGTGTCTCCCTTGAATCCGGGATTCTTGTTGACCATGTAAACTTTGCTGGCGATATCCGCCATCATCAGACCTGATTCCAGCGCAGAGTTTCCTCCACCGACAATAGCCACCGCCTTGCCCCCAAATACGGGTCCGTCGCAGACGGTGCAGTAGCTGACACCTTTATTTCTGAATTCCTTCTCTCCTGGAACGTTCAGTTCGCGCGGATGAACACCCGTGGCAATTATTACGGCTTTGGCGGCATAATTAACTTCCGCGCCGTCTTTAGCGGCAGAGATCAAAAAGGTACCATCGGCCTGCCTGGTTATCTTTTTAACTTCAACCCCTTCTTCCGGTGTGACTCCGTAGTTGGCTAAATGACCCTTGAACTTGTCGGCCAACTCTATGCCGTTAGTCCCCGGAATGCCCGGGTAGTTGTCCACCTCGCCCGATGTTGCCACCTCGCCGCCGAAGTCCTTGGTAACGATCTTAAAATTAAGCCCCCTTCTTGCCGCATAAATACCGGCTGCGGTAGCCGCCGCCGATCCTCCGATTATAATGAGGTCGAACATATCCTATTATTTTACTAAAAACACGAATAAAAAACAAAAAGGCCTTTTGGCCTTCAAAACCTTATGGCAATCCTTACATTGTGGGTGCCGGCAACCGAGTGCGCGGCTGTAACAACAACAGGCAAAAGCCACCACAACTTTTTGTCTTCCTTTTTCAGCTTGTAGCTGGCGTAAATTATCCCGGCATCGAGAGAGCCCTGGATAGCATAAAGTGCAGGCCTGCCGGCTTTGACAAACGGCCTCATGAGCGGGTTTCTTTCTCTGCACCCGTTCCCGCATTTATCGAGAGCGAAGTATGTGCTTTCCATGTCGTAGATAGTGGAACCGATAAGAAAGGTATTCACGGTCCAGAATTTTTTGTCAGCGACAGATTTCCCTACGAGTGGGCGATGCCCCACTCCAGGAACATCTTGGGCACTGGCGGTCAACGGAACAGAAGAAAGGATCAAAAGAATTCCCAGCAAGGTTTTCATCTTTCCTCCTGATTTTCAAATTGCTAATATGGATTAATTATCCCATGAATACAAAGAAGTCCTTGTGGATACTTTTGGGAATAGGCCTCGCGACCCATTTTTTGTTTTTCGGACATCCGAACCAGACCGTTTTTGACGAAGTCCATTTCGGGAAGTTCGTTTCCGGTTATTATACCCACGAATACTACTTCGATATCCATCCCCCGTTGGGCAAGCTGCTCATCGCCGGTTTTGCTAAGCTATTCGACTTCAAACCGGAATTCAGCTTTGCCGAGATCGGTGACGAATTCCCTGACTCCAAATATATGGCCCTGCGATTCCTGCCTTCGTTGGCGGGTTCTCTGATGCCTGCGGTTATTTTTCTTCTTGCCTTACAGCTCGGTTTTTCCCGCCGGGCGGCCTTCGCGGCGGGTCTTTTGATCGCGCTTGAGAACGGCATTCTTGTCCAGACCAGATTTATACTGATGGACGGATTTCTTATTTTATTCGGATTCCTGTCCCTGATTTTTTACTTTAGAAAAAAGCCGACTCCCGCCGGAGTGTTTGCCGGACTGGCCGCGTCGATAAAATGGACCGGATTGACTTTTTTGGCTCTTATCTTGACCGTTGAAGCGATAAAGTTATTCAGAACAAAAAACTTAAGACAGATTTTTTCTTCCGGATTGAAATTGACTATAATTCCTCTGGCTGTTTATTTTTCCGTCTTCGCTTTACACTTCGCGTTTCTTTCAAAGCCCGGCCCGGGCGACGCATACATGTCCCAAGAATTCCACGAGAAAAGCGTTTTAAACAAGTTCGTCGAACTCAATAAAGAAATGTACAGATCAAACCAACGACTCACGGCTGACCACCCTTATTCGAGCAGGTGGTATTCGTGGCCATTCATGGCTCGCCCCATGTTCTATTGGGTGGATGGAGACGCGAGAATATATTTCTTGGGCAATCCGATCGTCTGGTGGGCTTCGAGTGCTGGAATTCTTATGGGCCTGGCCTTGACCTTCTTGAGAAAAGCCGACAAAACAATATTTCTTTTGACCGGAGCGTATTTACTTAATCTCCTGCCGTTCATGGAAATAAAAAGAGTCATGTTTCTTTACCATTACATGACAGCGATGATATTTGCCGTATTGGTGCTTGTGTATGTTGTTGAAAAAACATACGACGGCCGCCGGGCAAAAATAATATTTACCGGCCTTGTTTTAGCGTCTCTTGCGTCGTTTCTTTATTTTGCTCCGCTTACTTACGGCCTGAGATTGTCTCCGAAAGAATATGAAAGGCGGGTCCTGCTCCCGGGTTGGAGGTGATAAAACCTCCGGTCACGACGTAATGGGTCCTTTAGATCTCATTATTTTTCGTCTATTATAGATTCCGATGCCCGTCATCACGAAATAAAAGGTCGCGATGGAAAAACTGGCCCAAGCGCCGTTAACAAAGCTGTCTAACGCTTGAGCTGACTGACCGATCATAAAACAGCCGTTAGCGATCATATAATTTTTATGCGATACCACGCCGCCTTTTGCCTGGAACCAAAGATAAGCCGCCGATTGAGTTATGATCATTCCGAAAAATATAGCGGTAATCATCTTTGACGATGTTTTAATCGAGTGAATATTGTTTCGCTTTCTGGTAGAGTTCCTCTATTTTATCCCAGTTGAGATTGGCGAAAAAGTTGTTTATATAGGCCATCCTATCAGAGCCGGTATCTATGAAATATGAGTGTTCATAGACATCCAGAGCGACTATCGGGATACAGCCCCAGACCCCGCCGTGGTTTTGGGCATCGCAATTATACTGCATTAGCCGTTTCTCATTCATGTCCCAGCACAAAATAGCCCAGCCGCGGGCAGCCATCCCGCAAGCGGAAAAATAATTCTTAAACTCATCAAAGGAACCCCATTTTTCTTCGATTGCTTTTAAAATTTCGCCTCTTGGGTTTCCGTCCCCACCCAAAATAGCAAAATAATTTTCATGCAGATACATTCCATTCCTAGCAAAAGTTTCGCCAAGCTTGAGACCCCTTAATTCACTGTGGATCTGGTTACCCTCAACTTTGCCGCTTTTTCTTAGTTCTCCAAGTTTCTCCGAGATCTCGTTGGTTTTATTAACATAACCGGCATAAAGTTTTCCATGATGGACTTCAAGGGTCTTTTGAGAAATTCCTTCTAAAGAATCAGGGGCATATGGCAATAGTTTGATCTCTTTTTTCATTGTATTCCCAAGTATTCGTTTATTTTGGGCCTATCGAAACCGACAACTATTTTTCCGTCTATATCGATAACCGGCACACCCATTTGGCCGGACTTTTTGACCATCTCTTCTCTCTTTGGAACATCCGCCATAACGTCATACTCGGCGTATTCCAACCCCTTCGACTTAAAATATTCCTTAGCCATCTTGCAGTAAGCGCAATACGGAGTCGTATAGATGGTTATTTTGCTCATTGATTCCATAATAGCACATGTGATTTAAAATTGAAAAATATAAAGATTCTTGCTACTATAAACCATCTTGTTTTTTGAAAAGAACACATCCATGATGAGACCAGCAGCCGTGGCCGCAGTTTTGGCTCTGCTGTTTGGTCAGCCAGCGCTTGGCCAAACACCAGAAATACAGGTAGATGCCAGCACCGGCGAATTCATCATCAAGACAGTGCTGGAAAAAACCACCGAGAACGAGCCCCTCAAAAGGGAGCAGCTTACCTACAAACGGGTCTATGATGTCTACAACCTAAATGAAAACGAACAGGTGCTCAACCGGGCTAAGGAAGAGGTCGTCCTCATTGAACCGGGCGGCAGAGAGCGCCTGATAGAAAAAGACAACAAACCGGTCAGGGGCGGAAACGTCTCGGGCCAGAAATTCAACCTGCTGACGGTTTTTAAGGCACTGGTTAAGCTTCACGACTTCCTGGTCATCAGAATCGAGATGCTCGAGGAAAGGCCTTATTACGTCATCAGCTTCTGGCCCAAGCCGAACCAAAAGAGCTCCGGGGACGTTGAGAACGTCATCGTCCGCTCAGAAGGCGTGATGTATGTGGATATCGAAAAGTTCTACATCAAGCGTCTTTCCGCCCGGACCTTAAGGCCCTACTCTCCATGGAGAGCTCTAGGCGGGTTCACCCTTAGCCGAGCCGACATTGAAATGGTCCAGGAAGAGTTCAGCGGCATCGTTGTAATGAGCTCCGTGACCATCACCGACCGATATTGGTCGTTGACAAGAGGGGGCACGGTCTTCGAAAAACAAACCTATGCCTACAAGGACTACCGGTTGGTTGAACCGAGGTAGTTCCGGGGGACGTGCGCGTCCCCTTTTGAATATCTAACATGAGCAGAGCAAATTTCCAAATTATAAAAAAAGATTTCCAAACCCGGGCCCGCCTGGGTGTTTTAAAGACGCCTCACGGCAATATCCAAACACCCGCTTATGTGTTTGTGGGGACATACGGCAAGATACGCCACCTTTCTCCTGTGGATATTAAAAAAACAAAAACTCAGGTCATTATAGCCAACACTTTTCATTTGTGGGAAAAGGCCAATGAAAAGCTTTTAAAATTCGGTAAAATTCCGACCATGACCGACAGCGGCGGATTCCAAGTCCTGTCGCTGGCCTTTGGAGATAAAAACGGCATCGGAAAATTTCTAACGACACGGGGTGTCGTTAGTCCACAGGTTGTCAACAGTAGGAAGAATATAAAAATCACTTCAAAGGGTGTGTATTTTAAATGGAACGGGAAGACGAAATTTCTCGGTCCGGAATTATCCATGAAAATTCAGAGTAAAATAAGGGCTGATATAATTTTTGCTTTCGACCATATTACCTCTCCCCTTGATGATTTTGAATATAATAAAAAAGCCGTAGAGCTGACAAATTCTTGGGCACAAATATGTCTTAAAAAACATAATGAGGACCAATTGCTTTTCGGAATTGTCCAGGGAGGCATCTATCAAGAATTAAGGAAAAAGAGCGCCAAACACATCGGCTCTCTTCCTTTTGACGGTTTCGGTATCGGCGGTTCTTATACTAAAAAACAAATATCCAAAATATTGAAATGGGTTATCCCCTATCTGCCCGACGAAAAGCCGAGGCACCTGCTTGGAGTCGGCAAGGTAGCGGATATTTTTGAGGCCATAGAGAATGGTGTCGATACTTTTGATTGCGTCATCCCCACCCGCGAAGCCCGCCACGGCCGGCTCTATACTAAAACGGGGTATATGGATATAAGACGCGGAGCTTATGCGAATGATAAAAAAGTTATCGAAAAAAGATGCGGCTGTCCAACCTGCTCAAGTAAAATCCCCCGCTCCAAAATTCGAGAACTGATCAAAAGCGATGAACCCATTCGACAAGCTCATGGTCAACGCTGGTGCTTGATGCACAACATGTGGTTCTTTAACAATCTTCTTGAGGAAATCCGCAACTCAATCGCCAGGGGCAAATTTTTAGAATTTAAGAAATCTTATTTGGCTCGTTTTGAGAAGACAAAGAGATAAAGTATTTCCAGAATACCGACGGTGTTTAAGATAAGGATAGCGATAAACCATTTTTTGCTTCCTAAATGAGCCGAGCGCCAGAGGGCCAAACCCTTCCAGAACAAAGACCAGACGGCGAGCGCTCCCAGAAAGATCCAAAAACCCATATTCGCATTATTGAAAATTATGTTGTTCATGTTGTCCAGTATACCTTAAACCTTTCAACTTTTCCATGTCCTCTTTCACAAGATCGGGCCGGGTCTCGCAAATAAAGTCCGTGTCGGGAAAAGTCGACATTAAATTCACAAAGCCCATCTCGCCTATTTTTCCGTGACCGATATGGTCGTGCCTGTCCTTTTTAATATCGTAACCAGAAGCGAACATATGGGCGGAGTCGAGACAAATCCCTAACTTATGATATTTCATAGCATCATAAGTTAAAATATACCCCAATTCTTCAAAGGTATCGCCGATAATATTTCCCGCTCCCGCCGAGATCTCAAGGAGCAGTTTTGTAGTTCCTTTATATCCTTCCAAAACCAGGCCTATTCCTTCCGCGGTCATTTTTAATGCTTCCTCTCGGGCGAAATCTTTTGAGCTGCTTGCGGTGAGCGAAGTCGAACTGCCGAGATGGGTCATTACGTATTTGGCGCCTATTAAACTTCCCCGCTCCAACTCTTCCCTCACGATTCGTGCCGACGATTCTCTGGTTGCCTTATTGGCGGAAGCAAAGTTAATGTAATACGGCGTGTGGATGTAGCAGTTTTCCTGCTTCCATTTTTTCATTTCTTCCTTGAACTGCTTGGCAATCTCCGGCGTGATTACCGGCGCGGGACCCCCTTGCGGAGAACGAGTGAACATCTGGAAAACCTCACAGCCCAAATCGGCCGCCCTTTTCGGCGCATTTATTATTCCTCCTGCAATTGAAACATGGCATCCGATTTTCATTCTTAAAATATTACGTTTAACCGCAAAATAAGCAAATTTAAATGCCCAGCCGAGAAATCCGGCTGGGCTTCAGAAAGAATATGCCGCAGACATCAGAACGCAAAGTTGAGAGTGCTCCTCGCCCGCAGGGACCAGAATCCCCGTGAATCACGAAAGCCCCCAACCTCGACTGACTGGCGTTTGGCTTTGCCGAGAGACCACTTGATCCCGGCTCCGGCATTCCATACCAGCGGTTTGCCAAGCAGCTTGCGGAGAGAAACGTCCGGTGCGATGCCAAACCTGCTGCCTGCCTTGAACCGGAACAGCGGATTAGCAACGAATGCGAATGTTCTGCTTGGCGGACCGGCAATCCCATGTTCATACCTGATCACCGGGAATGCCCACGTGACCCTCGGCCCGAACCGGAAGAACTCGCCGCCGGCGATCACCGACCGCTCATTCTTTTGATTCTGGCTACTGTAGCCCACGGCCAAAAGCCAGGTTTTGGGAGTTCTCTTGAGAAACGCCCCGCCTCCGACTTCGCTATAGAACTTACCTTCCCGCGGAGTAGCGCCATTAACAGTTTCCAACATCCATTTCTCTTCGTAGAAACTCACCCGGACTTGAAAGTTCGGGTCGGGCGGACCGTCGCCGATATAAGATGAGTTGCGCAGATCGATCTGGAGCTGGTGTTCGGCTTTTTTCTTCCCACCTTCGCTTTTCTTTGTCTGGGCCGTTGCCACGCCGCTGAAAGATATCAGCAGCGAAAACGCCATCCCTATCGCATTGATAACCTTGGAAATCTGCTGGTCGGGATCCTTGTAAGGATAGACCAGCCAGCTGACCGGAAAGGTTGCCGTTGCGAGAATCAAGAAAAGCGGGTTCATGAGCTCGACAGCGAGATTGAGCCGTCGGGCTTTTATCATCGCGACGAAGAACATGAGGGCGAAAACAAACGAGAATGGAAGCTTAATCCGGAAGTTCTCACCGATGACGTCCCAGTGATACGTGGTCGTTGTCGGACGGAAATCGAACAAGGCCTGCAACTCGGCGTCGTTTTTTTCGAGCTTGAACAGCTCATCCGAGGCAATACGGTCCCCCCGGAATTTGTCCCGAGCACTCTGGGCGATTTGAGACCATGCACGGTAAATCCTTGAGTGCTTCACCTCTAAAGCGCGGAGTTGAGAATAGTCGTCGGCGACTTTTGTCTTTTCGGGCGCAGGCACCCAGGGCGAGTGCCGCTCAATGTAAGCCGCCCGCTTGATAACTTGGTGAGCAACGGCAGGCGTGAAGCCGGGTTCGTCAATACGAACCAAGAGCTGTCTGATCTCGTTGAGGGCCACATCGGTAGGAATAACATCCCCTTCAGACAGGTTGCGAACTGTCGTGGAGTAATTGAGACCCCACGGAAAGAGCACTGCCACCGCCATGACAAAGATCAAGAAGGCAATAAAGTGCTCCAGTGGCGCATCTGTCCAACAATCAACTTCCTGATGTCTCATTTTCTGCTCCTTATCCTTCTGGTGTGGCCTAGCCACACCGTAAATGTCAAAGATGGTTATATTATAATAAAAGAATAAGAAAAAGTCAATTTTACTTAGCAGATATTATTCCGTCTTTTTTGAGTTCTTCGAGAATGTCGGCAGGAATCGGGATTTGTTTTCCGACCGGGCTGATCCCGGGATAGCGCCAAGCCGAAATAACCACCTTTTTGTTTCCCCTCTTCTGATACATCGCCCAGATCTCGGAGGGTTTTTTCTTGTTGGAACCCTCAGCCATTACCGCTATGGTATTTTCGGCCACCCCATCTTCAACCCTCTTTGGATTTCTCAGGATTCTTTTTACCCTATCGGCCGAGAGGCCATAAAACATCATTTTCCTGCCGACATGGTTGGTCCAGGAATATTTGTCGTCGTTCTTGGGAAATTTAAATTTCATCAACCTAACTTATCATACTTTTTCCAAACAAAAAACCGCTTTTCAGCGGTTTTTTGTTTATGGTTTAGTAGTCCCTCTGACTGCCTCCGCCATATCCTCTTCCACCTCCACCGAAACCACCTCTGCGAGGCGGCCTGTCAGTGGTCATCGGTCTTGCTTCGTTTACGATGAGTTTTCTGCCGTCGAGCTCCTGCCCGTTCCATCTTTCGATGGCCTTGGGAGCATCGTCGTCATTCTCCATCTCTACGAAAGCGAAACCTCGTGATCGGCCGGACATCTTGTCCTTCATCACAGTAGCCGATGCGACTGGTCCGACTTCCGCAAAAGCATTCCGCAAAGAGTCGTCGGTAGTGTCATAAGACAAGTTACCGATATACAATCTTTTTGCCATTTTATTTGAAGTTATCTGCCAAGCGCGTTCCGGAGAAAGTGATGGGCATTAACTCCAATATGTTTAAGTAGGAGCGACCTCCCGCCGAGTTCCTACCACCTAAAACGGCTTCGGACTAACGAGATACCTACAATATGGATATGATAACACAATCGGTGTTTTTACGCAACTACTCCACCACTATCGTTCCGAAGTGGGATGGGTTGCTGTGATTGTGGTATTTCCAGGTTCCGGCAATATCGAACTTAAAAGACCACGTCCCGCCGGAAACAATACCCGCACAAGCGTCAAAAGTGCTGCCGATGCATCCTCCGGTTGTCGGATATGCGGAATGCGTCGGGTGAACCGCGGAAGCCGTCCACATCATCCTGGAACTTTCATTCTTCCAGATTACCGTTTGCCCTTTTTTAACGGTCAGGGTGGCCGGCGAGTATCCGGCATCGGTGTAAACTACGGTATTGCCCTCTTGGGTCGGGGCTTGAGTCGGCGTTGGAGTGATGATAGGTGTCGAGGCCGGTCCGGTTAGATCAGCGTCTTTCTTAATTACTTTCCAAAAAACAATTACCGCGGCCGCGATCACCAGAACAATAAGGATTTTTTTCATTTTTTATTTTAAAAGTTTATCTATCTCGGCTTTGAAAACATCGAACGGCTGGGCACCCACGACAGCGACAGACCCGGAGTCAAATTTAATTATATACTCGCCTGCTTTTATTCTGTCTTGCATATACTGGAGGTCAATTATTATCTTGCCCTCGCCGATAAATGTTGTCGGCGTTCCGGAAACACCGTAAGCGCTGCCGTCCTTAAGGTCATTCTCCACTTCCGGCTTATATTTGTTTGGGACAACGCATTCGTTCCACTTATTCATGTCCAGTCCGGGAATTTGCGAGGCCCACTTCTTTATATCAGTTTCGGAAAATTGGATGGTTCCGGCGCCCTTCTTTTCTTGTTCTTGGAATAACTTATCGTGCATCTCCCAGAATTTTCCCTGGTCATTGGCGCATTGGGCCGCTTCGGCCGCCGGCTGGGCGGCTGGGTGGAAAGATAAAGGAAAGTCGCGGTAAACGAATCTGACTTTCCCTGTATCGATATATTCGGTCTTTATCTGTTGAAAAGCTCCCCTCCAGAAAGTCCGGCAAAATGGGCACTGGAAGTCGCTGAATTCCACGATGGTAACTTCGGCCTTTGGGTTTCCGAGCATCGGATCATCGTCAACGGAAACGTCAACTTTATCTCCCTTAACATCGTTCCCTTTGACATTGGCGGTGCCAGCACGGCCTCCGGTGTTAAAACTGAAAAAAACTATCGAACCGCTTATCAGTACGGCCGCGATCAGTATTGCGCCCGGCAAAATAAATTTTGAAGGATTTTCCATAATTATATTTTATCAGTTAGTTTATTTTTGTCTAAAGTCCTTAAAGCCCGGCTCGCTCATAGCGGGTATTTTTTCCGGACCCTTGTCCCGATGGTTCTTGATGAATCCTTGTATCTGCGTCTCGTCAAAATTATCGAGCTTTAAAAGATATTCCCATGAAACCAGAATAATGGGGGAAGTGTTCTGTAC
>ERZ1292629.2809-Hain-H43-01um-R1-2809-length-14161-cov-5_pt1 | contig 14161 bp, 11 predicted proteins | sample MGYA00564399_ERZ1292629 | MGnify/ENA primary metagenome ERZ1292629 (study PRJEB36523, sample SAMEA6512636) | groundwater metagenome | collected 2019-01-08 | study: AquaDiva: Metagenomics assemblies of 32 groundwater samples
GGCAAGTTAAACAGATTAAAAACCGCAAGCTGTTTTTCTGACAAAAGCTTTTCCGGCTGGTCTTCCTCCATTATTTTTTTAGCTCGCTTTGTCTGTTCCAAAAGTATGTCGAGCAGATATATAAGCCATGGGGCAATATCCTCGCTTTCAGTTTTGTGATTCTTCTGGGTAGCTCTGAGAGCCAGATAATAATCCGCTTTTGTTTCTTCTATAATTTCGTCCAAGGAAACATAAGGGACGTAGCTGTAACCGGCTTTTAAAAGCAATAGATTGGTCAGGGCGCGACTAAGCCTGCCATTGCCGCCTTTAAACGGGTGAATAGCTAGGAATTCAAAAATAAAATTAGCAATGATAAGCAAAGGATGCAAACTGCTTGATTCAAACTGCTCGTTTACCCATGATAAAACTGCTTCCATTTCCGGCTTTACCAAGTAGGGTAGGGTAGGGCCAAACAACACTACTTGCTCTCCTTGTTTGTTTGTCATAACCACCGTGTTGGGTGTGGATTTGTACTTGCCTTTGTGTGCCTGATCTTTTTCAGAGAAATTAAGCAAGATGCTGTGAAATTGCAAAATCCAATTTTCTGACAATTTAATGGCGCGCCAGTTATCAAAAATTCTGCCGATTAAATCTGCGTAGCCCGCTACTTCCTGTTCGTCTCTGCCTTTTGGAGTTTTAGCTTTGAGTCCGCGTAAAAATTTGGCGATCTCCTCATCAGTCATTTTGGCGCCTTCAATACGGGTGCTGGCGCCAGTGGAAGTGATAATCCCCCACGCTTTAAGACGCCCCAGGATCTGGGGGCTTAATCTTAAACTTCCCTGCCATAAACCCTTAAATTCATCAATTTGGGCAATTTTCCCGAGCACCTCTTGAGTAAGTTTTATGCGTTTATTGAACCTGTTTTCCACCATAAAATTATTGGATAATATTAACTATATCCAATAATAGACGATTATAGCTAATAAGTCAAATACGAATTGTGTATAAGTTTTTACCACAAATTACCCAGTCTTTGTTATTGGCCCCAGAACATCTTAGTCCCGCTCGGCGGGACGGGATAAATCGGCGTATATGAATTCGTTTCTGGCGGCACCCCTCCTCTCCCGATTTTGTCTCCGAAAAAGTCGGAGTTACAAAATCGAGGATCCTCGTTCCGATCAAAGATCGGAGACGGGACCTCCGACACCACGCCACCGTTACCTCCTGCTGGAGTAACGGTAAATTGACAAAAGTGACAAAAATTAAATAAATGAACAAAAATGCCGGAAATTCGCTATCCACAGACGAGAAAACATGAACTTGACTTTATAAAATCTCGGACTAAATCTTAATGGTTAATGGGGACTCACCATTTTCAAACTTGCCAATATCAGAAAAAAGCGAAAATGCCGGAAATTCGCTATCCACAGGTGTACTTGACCGTTAGTTATACTAAATGTATACTTCACTTATCAATTAGTTAACAACACTTTCATGTTTTTTGAACGCCAAATTTACCCGGAATTGAAGAGGCATTTAAAGGTCCGTCAGATTACCGTTATTACCGGCATGCGTCAGACAGGCAAAACCACCCTGCTTAAACGCCTGCTTGAAGACATAAAGAGCGAGAATAAGCTTTATCTGGACTTGGAACGGCTTGACCACAGGGAAATCTTTCAGGAAAAAAATTACGATTTAGTGCTAAAGGCTCTTGAATCCCTGGGTCTCAAACTGGACAAGAAAATTTATCTGGCCATAGACGAAATCCAGATGTTTTCCAATTTGCCGAGCGTGATGAAGTATTTATACGACCACCACGATATCAAATTTATCGTCACCGGTTCCAGCTCTTATTATTTGAAGAATTTATTTAGCGAATCACTGTCGGGCCGAAAGAGGATTTTTGAACTTTTTCCCCTGACTTTCGGCGAATTTTTAATTTTTAAACAGCAACTGTTTAAGTCCTCTAATTTTTTAACTGCCCCGTTTTTAAGCAGTGAATATGAAAGACTGAAAGGCTATTATGAAGAGTACATTTCTTTTGGCGGGTTTCCGGATGTGGTTTTGGCAAAAACCAAGAAGGAAAAAGTTGCCCTGGCCAACGATATTTTAAGCTCATATTTTAATATTGATGTTGAAACGCTGGCCGATTTCCACAAAAGCGCCGAGTTGCATAATTTGCTCAAACTTTTGGCGGTCCGGGCGGGCGGCAAAGTTGATTATTCAAAATTATCCAGTATGAGCGGGCTGTCGCGGATTACCGTAAAAAATTACGTGGAATTTCTTGAAAAAACTTATGTTATTCACCGTTTGCCCGTGCTGGCTAAGCGGCCTGACCGGGAAATTGCCAAGGCGCAGAAAATTTATTTATGCGATACGGGAATTTTGAATATTTTGGTTGAGGCAAGCGGCGGCGTTCAGTTTGAAAACGCGGTTTTTAACCAGCTCCGGCAGAGCGGGAAACTGCAATATTATGCCTTAAAGACGGGGCGGGAAATAGATTTTATCCTAGACGGAGCCGTGGCCCTGGAATGCAAAGAAACTCCTACCAGTCAGAATTTGAGGGATTTGGAAAATTTAGCTCGGATTGCGGGCATAAAAAAGATTAAATTGATAGGCCGACATAAATCGCCCAAGTTTGATAATTTTTTGTGGGGCGGAATGATAAAATAGTATGGGAACCAACCTCACTTCCCTCGGCATCACCGCCATCAATTCCGACAAAGCCGGAGTTGCCCGGCCAGCGACGGGGCCGTGGGACATCCCGATACCAAAGCAAAGCTTGGTACGGGACAGGTCGGCGCGTATGAATATGTGGGAACAACAGACACAACGCCTCCGTCAGCTCCTTCCGGAGTCGTTGTTAACTGAAACTTGTGGAAATTTATAGAAACTTATAGAAATTAATGGAAATAATCAAAAGAAACTCATAGATATTTGTAGAAACTCGTAGAAATTAATAGATATTCATGGAAACAATAAGAGAAACTTATAGAAATTCCTAGAAATTAATGGAAACTGAATACAAAAAGAAATATATTAAACTGCAGGATTTAGAGGTTTATAAGTTATCTCGAGAATTATCAAAAATTGGCTGGGAAATTTACGAGAAAATGGATTGGCAGACAAAGAAGGTTATTGGTGATCAGTTTATCACGGCTACAGATTCATTTGGAGCAAATGTTGCGGAAGGATATTCCCGCTTTCATTATTTGGACAAGATTAAGTTTTTCTACAATTCCCGCGGCTCTTTAACTGAAGCAGTTCATTGGGCAGACTTGTTATTTGAACGAAGAAAAATCTCAAAAGAGCAGCACCAAAGTTTTTTGAAGACAGCCGATCTCTGCTCAATAAAATTGCAAAACCTTATTTCATCAAATTATAAAGCAAGGGATAAACAATAAGTTTCAATAAGTTTCGCGAAGCAAATTTCAACCAGTTTCTTTGAACCCTCCGACACCACCCCACCTTCAGCCCCGACGGGAGTGATAGTACAATAAAATTTTCAATTTACAATTACCCCCACTTCATCGAGATTCCGCGGGGCAAGCAATTTTCAATTTAAAATTTAGAATCCCAGTACCAGAAAAATATTAATTTTTCGATACGGGACAAGTTTTTACTTAATTTCAAGTAATCAATTTCCAAATGAAAAAGCCAAAAATACCTAAAAAGTCCCCTAGGTCCCACTTCGTTAAAACTTCGCAGGGATAAATCTGACCTAGGGGGAGGGAATTTGCTATCCACAGGGGATATTGACAGAAAATGCAGTATTTGGTAAGCTATAGGTAGCAGAATAATGCTATAAATTGCTATGTATATATCAAGAATTGCTGAAAATATCGTAAAGGACAAGCTTTCCAACAAGAAGGTTTTAATGGTTTTGGGAGCCAGGCAGGTGGGCAAAACTACTATGGTGAAAAGGATTCTGCAGGGCCGAAATGCCGTGTTTTTTAATTTTGACGCGCAGGTTGATCTGGACCGCTTTAAAAGTTTGTCAGCCGTGTCTGCCAGTGAAGTGATGAAAAGCTTGGGCAACCCGGAAATTATAGTAATTGACGAAGCCCAGAGATGGGCCGAGACAGCCCGAGTGGTTAAAGGCTGGTATGATTATGAAATCAAATGCAAAGTTATTCTGCTTGGGTCGTCCAGTTTGAATATCTTAAACCAGTCCTCGGAAAGCCTGACTGGCCGCAACGAAAAATTATATTTGCCGCCGCTTACATTTAAGGAAATAGTGGCGGCGCAGGACTGGTATTTGCCAGGGCAGGATTTTAAGCAAACCGCCTTGCATTTTAAGGCGCAGGTCAGGGAACTCCTCATGCAAAATTTGATTTTTGGCAGTTATCCGGAAGTTGTAACTTCCGGCAATCGGGAAGAATTGCTCTTGAATTTGGTTTCCGATTATCTGCTCAAAGACATTTTGAATTTAGATCTTGTTAAATCGCAGGAAACCATAAAAAGACTTTTGCAACTTTTGGCCCATCAAGCGGGCAGCGAAGTTTCCGTAAGCGAGTTGTCGCTAAATTTGCATACCTCGCGGGCTACAGTCGAAAAATACCTGGACTTGCTGGAAGAAACCTACGTTATTTTCCGCTTGCCCGCTTTTTCCACCAACCCTCGTAAAGAAATAGCCAAGAGCCGGAAAATATATTTTTGGGATACGGGCATCAGGAACGCGGTGCTCGGAGAATTCAGCCAAAGCGAACTGCGGCCGGACATCGGAGCCTTGTGGGAAAATTGGGTGGTGGCGGAATTCGCCAAACACAATCTTTTAAGCGGAAAAAAATCAAACTTGTATTTCTGGCGCTCCCGTTTCAGCGGGGAAGTGGATTTGGTGCTCAAAAGCGGCGCGGAACTCAAGGCGTATGAAATCAAATGGCAGGCGCAGAAAATAAAAAAGCGGGCATTTGAGAAAGCGTATAATATTACAGTTCATTTGATTGAAAGCTCTAATCCTTTTGTGGATGAATTTTGAAATGAAGTTTAAAGCATCACCGCTCTCAATTCCGACAAAGCCCTGTGAAATTCCGTAAAGCGGATACGAGCTTTGCTCGTATTTCACAGGGCAAAGCCGGAGTTGCCCGTCCCGCCTCCGGACCCTGGGACATCCCAGTAGCAGATGCTTTGCATCGTTACGGGACAGGGGCGCGTATGAATATGTCGGCGGGGGAAGTCCCGACACCACTCCTCCTTCGCCTCCGACGGGAATCATAGTACAATAAACCCTGTGATATAGGTTCCGCTTGCGGAAATATCACAAGGGTAAATTTTCAATTGCCAATTCTCAATTTTCAATTAAGAAATTTCCAAATGAAGAAATTCTTCAATCCGAATCTTTACTAAAATTGCAAAATATGTAAAAATAGTAAATATGACTGAAAACCCCATATTTATAAAGAGAAAAATAGATACTAAAATACAGGAGTATTTAAAATTGCCAGAAATATTGGCGATTGTCGGCCCGCGGCAATCCGGCAAGACTACCTATTTGGAACATCTTATTGGCGAAAAAGGAGGTAGGTTTATATCCTTTGAAGATGTTAATACGCTTAATCTGTTCAATAACGACATTAAAAAATTCATAGACACATATCTTTTGGACACTGATTTGCTGTGCATTGACGAGTTTCAGTACGCGAAGGCCGGAGGAAAAAATCTTAAGTATATTTTTGACACATACAAAGGCAAGAAAATTATTATTTCCGGCTCATCGGCGATTGATATTACTATTCACGCGCTGAAGTATCTGGTAGGCAGAGTCATTGTTATTAATTTTTGGCCGTTTGACAAAGATGAAATAAAAACCGTCTTCCCGCATTTTACGGAAAAAGAACTATACGGCTACTACGCGACTTATGGCGGATATCCCAGAGTAGCTATTGCCTCAAATAACGAAGAGAGAAAAGTGCTGCTTAAAAATATTTACAACACGTATTTCTTGCGTGAAGTGAAAGATATTCTTGGCTTGGTTGATGAATACAAAATACAAAAACTGTTGACCTATCTGGCGCAAAGCGTTGGATCAAATCTAAGCTACACCAAGCTATCAAATGTTTGCGAACTCAATCAGCGGGATGTTCGGAAATATTTGGAATTTATGAATAAGACATTTGTGGTGTATCTGGCAACGCCGTTTTTTACCAATAAACTGAGGGAAATTGTTAAACAACCCAAAGCATATTTCTTTGATATAGGATTTCTTAATCACATTTTATCTTATGAGGTTGAGTTGGGCAAAAAACTTGAACAAGTTGTCGCCATGGAGCTTATTAAAGCGGACCTTGACATAAAGTATTGGAGAGATAAGCAAAATCGGGAAATGGATTTTGTGGTGTATAAAGACAATAAAATAATTGCAGCGATAGAATCAAAAAAGGGCGGAAAATGCACAGAAAGTTTTAATGCGTTTAGAAAAATATATGCCAACATAATGGCGCGTATTGTGACTGAAGACAATGTTTTTAGAACAGTGGATTTATTGAAAGTAAACAGCGCAACTAATTCAGAATATTTAGAAACCTCTCCTCCCTCCGACACCACACCGCCCTTCGCGCCGACAGGCATTACAGTAAATTAACCCCAGTCCCGCTGAGCGGGACGGGGCAGGCCCTGTGAAATTTGCAGAGCAACTATTTCACAAGGCAGGCCTAAACAATTTTCAAATGAAGAAATTTGCGGAAATCCGCTATCCACACCTGTTTATTTCACATAGTTGACTCAAAATACATCTTGAACTATAATTAAGGCACAGTTTAATTTTAGTGAAAATGTCAAAAAACCATGTATTTTAAGCGTAAATTAGAGGACCAAATTTTAAAGTATTTGAATTCTCCGGAAATAATAGCCGTGCTTGGGCCAAGGCAATGTGGCAAAACCACGCTCCTTAAAAAGATTTACGAAGATCTGAAAGAGGCGGTTTTTATAACTTTTGAAGACAAGGGTGTTTTGGATATGTTTGAAAACAATCCCAAAGATTTCGTGGAAATTTATGTCAAAAGCAAAAAATATCTTTTTATTGACGAATTCCAATATGCCAAAAAGGGAGGAGAGAAGCTAAAGTACATATTTGACACCAATAAAATAAAAATTTTAATTTCCGGCTCTTCCGCAGTGGACCTTACCGTAAATGCCGTTAAGTTTCTGGTTGGCAGAATTTTTGTTTTTAATCTGTACCCATTTGATTTTGAGGAATTTCTTGGAACCAAAAATCGAAATTACCAGGAAAAGTGGAAAGAGCTGAACTTAAAATTCAAATCTCTGGAAAAAAATGATGTCGGGGCGGAACTGCACGAAGATCTTTTAAGGTATTACGAGGAATATGCCATTTTTGGAGGTTATCCAAGAGTAGTTTTGTCCGAAACTCGGGAAGAAAAGAAGGAGGTTTTGAAAAATATCTACAACACATATTTTTTAAGAGAAGTGAAAGATATTTTGGGTTTGATAGATGATTATAAATTGGCGAAACTGATCAAAGCCCTGGCTTTACAGACAGGAAACATGGTGGAATACGGAGAAATCGGCGCGCTCTCGGAATATCCTTATCCGACTTTGAAAAAATATCTTAATTTTTTGGATAAAACTTTTGTTTGCGCTTTAATCAGGCCATATTTCAGGAACAAAAGGACTGAAATCGTTAAAAACCCAAAAGTTTATTTTTTTGATACCGGTCTGCGAAACATGGTTGTTGAAGATTTTAGAAAGTTAAGCGACAGGCCAGATGCTGGAGGTCTCTTGGAAAATGTCCTGTTTCAGCAATTGGTGAAGGGCGGTTATTTGATAAATTATTGGCGGGACAAAAAGAAAAATGAGGTTGATTTTGTTACCAAAATAGCGGAACAAAAAGAAATTGCTTTGGAGGTAAAAAGCTTTTTGGATAGGGGTGCAACGGATTCAACGACTGTCTTTCAAAAAAAGTACCCGGAAATCAAATTGATTTTTATTTTTCAAAATATAAAATCAGATACAGTAAAGAATGAGAAGGTAATATTTTATCCAATATATGTGGTATGAAAAGAAAGCCAGTGGCTCAGCCCGCAACCGGCCCCTGGGACATTGGCGCGTATGAATACGTGGGGACAACAGACACAACGCCTCCGTCAGCCCCTTCCGGAGTCGTTGTTCAATGAAATTAATGGAAACTGGGAAACTCATGGAAACTGAATACAAAAAGAAATATATCAAATTGCAAGATTTAGAAGTTTATAAATTATCCAGAGAGTTATCAAAAATAGGTTGGGAAATTTACGAAAAAATGGATTGGCAGACAAAGAAAGTAATAGGCGATCAATTTATCACGGCTACAGATTCTTTTGGAGCAAATTTAGCGGAAGGTTATAGCCGCTATCACTACTTGGATAAAATTAAATTTTTCTACAATTCCCGCGGCTCTTTAACCGAAGCGGTGCATTGGGTGGAACTATTGTTTGAGAGGGGCAAAGTTACGAAGGAAGCATTCCAAACTTTTACAAAAATAGCTAACCCCTGCTCTATTAAATTGCAGAATCTTATTTCCTCAAATTATAAAGCAAGGGATAAACAATAAATTTCAATAGATTTCGCGAAGCAAATTTCAACCAGTTTCTTCGAACTCTCCGACACCACTCCTCCTTTGGCGCCATCGAATGTATCTGTTAATTAATGCGGTAAAAAATGGGGTCAGCCACCATTTATGATTATTCATCCCTTTTAGGTTTGCAAGGGCGGGGAAAGGGTGGTAAGATGGGAATATAGTCATTTCATTTATAATACATTATGGTACAAAAACTGAATCGTCTACAAGTGGAGAAAACCCTTAAATCCTTGAGAATGAGCGTATTCACGCCGCAGGAATTCCAGGGTGTTTTCAAGGTGCCGCGACAGACCGCGTTGACCTTTATTGCCCGCAACCTGAAAAGCGGTTTGTTCATGAAGCTTAGAAACAATTTTTATCAATTGCAGGACAGTACCCCTTCGTTATATTTAATCGCCAACAGGCTTTATCAGCCTTCTTATATTTCCCTGGCCAAAGCCTTGTCGCATTACAATATCATCCCGGAAACAATTTACGGCATTACTTCCGTCACCACAAAACCGACCAGGGAATTTGAAACGCCCAGGGCAATTTTTATCTATTCGCGGATCAAACAACAGGCCTTTACTGGCTATCGGGCAGCGCGACTGGAAGGCGTGGTTGTGCTTATGGCCGATCCGGAGAAAGCCCTGGCTGATTATTTGTATTTCGTGGATCTGAAGAAATCTTTCCTGAACGACAGGCTGGAACTGCGGAATATCAACAGAAAGAAATTGATAAATTACATCAAATTATTCAAAAGGCCGAGCATGCTGAAATTAATAGATAAAATTTATGCTGAGTACCGAAAACCTAGAAGAATTTATTAACCGGTACCAAACCAGCCGGGAAAACGTGGCGCGGGAATATTTCCAGCATTTGTTTTTGTCGTATCTATACCAGTTGCCGGGGTCGGAAAGATTGTTGTTTAAAGGGGGTACGGCCCTGCGGATTGTTTTTCGCAGTCCACGTTTTTCCGAGGACCTGGATTTTACCGGCGCAAATATTACCCAATACGAAGTGGAAAATTTATTTACCGATGCCCTTGCTAGCATTGAAAAATCAGCCATTCCCGTTGAGCTTGAGGAAGGAAAAAATACCACCGGCGGATACTTGGGCATTATCAAATTTAGCGGTTATGGTATGAAAACCGATATTCAAATAGAAGTTTCCCTGCGTAACGGCAAAGGCTTGAAAGGCGAACGCCAAGTCATCGAGAGCGATTATCTACCCCCTTATTCTTTAGTGCATTTGCTGAAAGAAGAGATAGTCACAGGCAAAATGCAGGCGTTATTGAACAGGCATAAACCCAGGGATTTTTACGATTATTTTTACCTGCTCTCGGGAAATTACCCGTTGGCGAAAGAAAAAGAAAATCTGGGCAAGGTGCTGAAACTGCTGAAAGAAACAAAAATCAATTTTCGCGGCGAGTTAAGAGAGTTTTTGCCTGCCAGCCACGCCATGCATCTGCGGAATTTCAGGAAAATCTTGGAGGATAAGATTAAAAGTTTTCTTGAATAATAAAGAGCGGCGGTTCCACCCCACCACCCCTCCTCCCTCCGACACCATCCCGCCCAGCGTGCCGACGGGAATAACGGTGAATTGACCCCAGTAGCAGAAACAAGTTCGCTACGGGGCAGGCATAATTGTCCAAAATTGAGCAAAATTAGACAACGATTTAAAAAAGTCTTGACTATTTTGAATCATCGTGTAATATAGTCATATATGCAATTAGAGCGGAAAATATACAAAAAAATAGTTTCTGACCTGAAAAAGAAGATGGTCTTTATTGTGGGACCGCGCCAAGTGGGTAAAACTTGGCTTTCCAAACAGGTGATGAAGGAGTATAAAAATCCGCTCTATTTAAACTACGACAACAGCGATCATCGGGAAGTAATCAGGAAACAAGCCTGGCTGCCCGGCGTGGACATTATTGTCTTTGACGAAATTCACAAAATGCCGAAATGGAAAAATTATTTGAAGGGAGTTTATGATATCAGGCCCGAATCAACACATATATTGGTTACAGGCAGCGCGCGCATGGATGCGTTTAAAAATGTCGGCGACTCGCTCGCGGGCAGATTTTTTGCGCATCATCTTTTGCCGTTTACTTTGGCGGAAATCAAAGATGCCCATTTTGACAATCCCGCGGTTTTACTCATGGAAAGAAGCGGCTTTCCGGAGCCGTTGCTTGCCTCAAATTCGGAAGACGCGGTCCGTTGGCGCTCTTTATATACGGAAAGCCTTTTGGGGCAGGATGTCTTGGAATTTCAGGATATAGACAGAGTAAACGCCATTCGCCAGATTTACCAGTTGTTGAAAGAAAAAGTGGGTTCGCCGGTATCTTACAGTTCAATCGCCCGGGATGTCGGGGTTTCTTCCGCCACGGTAAAAAAATACATCCAAATTTTGGAAGCGCTCTATATTGTCTTCGTAATCAGGCCGTATACCCGTAAAATCGCGCGTTCAATTTTGAAAGAGCCGAAAATTTATTTTTTTGATTACGGCGCGATTCCGGACATTGGCGCAAAATTTGAAAATTTTGTCGCCCTATCGCTATATAAAGACGCTGTTTTGAAAAACGACTCATCCGGGGCGGGATATTCTTTGGGTTTTTTGAGGACGAAGGAATCCAAAGAAGTTGATTTTGCTTTGGCTGACGGAGAAAATAATTTAATCCAAATCGTTGAGGCCAAGCTTTCCGACTCCAAAACATCAAAAACTTTGGAATATTTTTCCAAAAAATACAAAATGGCCGGCGTTCAGCTGGTGTATAATCTGAACGCGGAACGCGTCTCGGACGGCGGAATAAGCATCAGAAACGCGGAAAAATATTTGGTGGGCTTGGAACAGCCCGACACCACTCCGCCAAGCGCGCCGAGTGGAGTAATAGTAAATTGAAAGTTTAAAAATCAAAATGTAAAATGACAATGAAAAATTGAAAATTGAAGAAGAAATTTGCGAAGAAGAAAAAGGTGTCAGGTGCTATTATTGACCTCCCAACGTCGGACATTGGGAAGCTATCCACAGTTGGTGTTGACACCCTTGTTTTTGTCTATTACTGGTATGAGCTTCTAACGGGGTTTACAGTTTACAGTGCATTGTAAACTTTTTGGGGTTATGATATATTTCATAATATGAGAAAAACGGGGGATAGAATAATTGAATATCTCAAAACCAGACCGGAAGACGCTCTGAAAGCCAAGAAACAATTTCTACCCAAAAAAAGCAAAAATTATCCATTATTAATATGAATATGAAAAATAAATATATCGTGGCGGTTTTTGTAGGCGCGATGTTTCTCTTGGGCGCCCGCTCCGCTCTGGCCGGCTCGGCCACCGTTTCTTGGAACGCCAATACCGAAAGTGATTTGGCGGGGTACAAAATTTATTACGGCGTCGGGGCTCGGACCGGCACCGACCCCAAGACCTGCGGCCTTTGCGGCTACGCAAGCTCGCAGAGCGTCGGCAATGTTTTGACCTACACTTTCAACAATTTAACCGACGGGCAGACTTACTATTTTTCGGTGAGCGCTCTGGACACTTCGGGCAATGAAAGCGTTTTCTCGACGCAGGTGAGTAAGGCGGTCACCTCCGCCGACACCACCGCGCCCATGGTCGCCATCACCGCTCCCGCGCCGGCGGCAACCGTTTCCGGCTCGGCCGTGACCGTTACCGCCTCGGCTTCCGATAACGTGGGAGTCGTTGGCGTGCAATTTTTGCTGGACGGAGCTAACCTTGGCGCCGAAGACGTCACTGCCCCTTACGCCATCACTTGGAACACGACCCTAACCACCAACGCCGCGCACGCGCTTACCGCCCGCGCCCGTGACGCCGCCGGAAACCAGGCTACATCCGCCGCGGTCAGCGTGACGGTCAACAACGACACCACCGCGCCCGTAATATCCTTGATTGCTTCCTCTTCCATCACCCAAACCGCCGCCACTATTGCCTGGACAACTAATGAAGCTTCCGATACCCAGGTGGAATACGGCCAAACCACGGCTTACGGATCACTGACCGCTTTAAACTCTTCTCTGGTTACTTCCCACTCTGTTACTTTATCCGGCCTTTCCTCAGGCACTCTCTACCACTACCGCGTGGCAAGCCGCGACGCCGCCGGCAATCTTGCCCAATCTAGTGACTTTACTTTTACCACCACCGCTCCTCTCACTCCCGATATTATCGCCCCTTCTGTCGTCTCCGACTTGACGCCTCAAAATATCACCCAAACCTCGGTTGACTTGGTCACCTGGACGGCTCCCGGCGACGACGGCAATACAGGCACGGCGGCCGGGTATGATCTCAGATATTCTTCCACCATTACCATAAGTTCCGCGAATTTCAGCACGGGCTCATCGGCCACCGGTCTGCCTACTCCATTGCCCGCAGGATCCCGCCAATCCTACTCTTTGGTCGGTCTAACCCCGGGGACAGCCTACACCGCCGCTCTCAAAACCGCCGACGAAGTGCCGAATTGGTCAGGCATTTCTAATATTGTGTCCTTTACTACGCTCGCCTCCGCGCCTACCAGCCCTCCCGGAGGTGGTGGCGGCGGCGGTGGTGGTAGCGTCTCCGACACCACTCCGCCTCCTGCCGTCACCAACTTCCACGCTCAACCCCTTGATTCCCAGGTCTCTCTTTCCTGGACCAACCCAACTAACTCCCAGGACTGGGTCAGAACCATCATCGTCAGAAAAGCGGGCAGCACCCCTCCCGCCTCCGTTGACGATGGCTCCCGAATCTATGAAGGCACCGGATCTTCCTTCGTGGACACCAACCTGACTAACAGCAGCGCTTACACTTATGCCGCCTTTACTTTAGACCGCACTCCCAACTATTCCGCCGCTGTCACCGGAACCGCCACTCCGGCCGCCGGCTTAACCCAAGTCTCGCCGGTTAATCCTCCAGTTTCCACCCCAGCGACCTCGGCTCTTTCCGGCCGGCTCATTAAATATCCCAATTCTCCCACGGTTTACCTCCTGCAGAATGGCACCCGTTACCCCCTCTCTTCATGGGGCATCTACCTCTCCAACTTCAGGGGCGTCCCCATCGCCATCCTCAATGAAACTGAGGTCTATCCTGACGGTGAACCTCTCAAATATGGCTCGGGCACTCTCCTTAAAGCCCAAGGTAATCCCGCCGTCTTCCTCATCCTTTCCGACTTGACTCGCTATGGCTTTACTACCTCCGAGGAGTTCTTCCGCTTCGGCTACCACTGGGATCTGGTGGAGGAGGTTACTCAAACCGAGCTTGACCGCTACATCCTCTCCACCGTCACCCGGCTTTCCTACCATCCCACCAACACCTTCATCAAATACCCAGGCGATCCCACGGTTTACCGCATGCAAGCCAGTCAAAGACGCGGCATCACCTCCTGGCCGCTCTATCGCACCTACGCCGACCCCAAGTACATCTTAACCGTGCCCCGAGCCGACTTCACCTACCCTGACGGACCCCTGCTTTCCTACCCCGACGGCTCCATCATTAGAGCCGAATCCAACCCCACCGTCTACCTAATCCAAAGCAACAAAAGGCAGGGCATCCGCTCGGCGCAAGCCTTCCAGCGTCTTGGCTACCAATTCAACCAAGTCACCACCGTGCCCGACACCGACATGGCTCTGCACGAGCT
>ERZ1292629.2811-Hain-H43-01um-R1-2811-length-14151-cov-5_pt1 | contig 14151 bp, 17 predicted proteins | sample MGYA00564399_ERZ1292629 | MGnify/ENA primary metagenome ERZ1292629 (study PRJEB36523, sample SAMEA6512636) | groundwater metagenome | collected 2019-01-08 | study: AquaDiva: Metagenomics assemblies of 32 groundwater samples
GATCCCTTCAGGGCGGACAATCACGGAGTGATTGTCCGAGACGGAGACACGACGGTGCCGAGTCAGGGTCGCGCAAAAATTCAGTAGAATTTTATGTGTGACGACAATTGAAGAATTTTATGGTAGAGTTTTTCAAGTTGTTTTATTTAATATGCCGAGGTGGCGAAATTGGCAGACGCACTTGCCTTAGGAGCAAGCGGAAGTAATTCCATGGGAGTTCAAGTCTCCCCCTCGGCACAAATGCATGTTATGCATTTTGCCCGACTTGAAGGCCGGAGCGCGACGGCGCGAGGCGGGGTCGCAGGATTTTTCAGCAGAAAAATACCTGTGGCCAAGTCTCCCCCTCGGCACATCATTAAGTACTTGACATTTATACTAATAAGTGCTATGCTTACTGTATATGAGTAGAAGAAACAACAAATTAATATTGGCTTTTGGTATTATAACCTTTATTTTAGGACTCTTTTTGGCTTCATCCGCTTATGCTGCCGGTGGAATGGTTAACAGTGGAGTAATATTCACTCCAATTGATTACCCTACGCAATACCAATACAATTATTATCCGCAATACATGCCCGTTGTCTATACAACACCTATTTACAATAGCCCGACAGTAATCGACGGATGCAACGGAAGAAATACCGGCTTCAGCACAACTACCGGCCAGTCCTGTATCGGAAATTACGTACCAACTCCGGTTCCGGCTACTGCCGCTCCGGCAACCACAGAAAAAACGACTACAACCACCAGCGATACCAAAGACACTTACAGTGGACTTGCGGCTAATGCCTTGTTCGGCTCGAACGGCTTCATGCCTTCCGGTTTGGTTCAATGGGTATTTTTCATAGCATTAGTGGTGGCAATAGTTTATTTATGGAGGTACGTTTATGCCGAGGAAAAGTACAGATCGGAACCGATGAAACATGCTTAAATAAGCCTTAAATCACGAAGAAAAAAGTCAACCTTGAAAGGTTGACTTTTTTCTTTTGTTTGATATAATTTAAAAGTAATAAATTCTTTGACAATAAGATTTCTATCGCCGTCAGACATAAGGCTTTAATGCTTTATGCCTGGCGACGATGAATGTCTTCAGGTCTGTGCTAATTCAGGCTCAGATATCCGACGATGAACGTCGGGAAGGAGAAGTATCATGGACACGATGCAGATATTAGGAATCGTCATTTTTGCTGGGGTTTTAGTAATCGCATGTCTTACTCCTCTTTTGAATAAAATAAAAGAGAAAAAGGAGGCGAAGGAAAAAGAGACAAGACAAAAATGGGAACTTGAAGAACAAAAACGTAACAAAGAAGAAATCTTTAATCAACTAGCATTTTTGGCAAAAGAAGTATTTGGAGTCGATTTACATTTAATTCACGAAAGTGGTACTCAAGATGAAATAGTTCGTATTGTAAACCTTCGTGGCCATGAAGCCGCTCAAGCCTGTGTAAATCAAGATAAAACCAATCGAGGAGAAAATATAAAACTATACATCCGTCCTAAAGATCGCGATGAATACCTCCATCCTGAACAATTCACCTGGGACGAAATGGCACATGAGTTCAAAATCGCATGGTCGGAAAAAAGGAACCTTGCCATTCAGATTGCCCCCGAACTTACAAACCGCATGCCACACTTCAGTGAATTTGAACCTCTGAAAAGCTACAACGCAGAGTATCTTCTTCAGAAAAAGGCTAAATCTATTTCATAACTAATAAGATGGAGACAAAGAAACCAAGAAGTTAAGTATTGTGTATTACCCGCTAGAGATAAGTTCTTCTCTAGCGGTTTTTTATTTATAAAATAAACCTTTCAGATATAATTAATAAGGTTGACTTTTTTCTTTTGGTGTGATATACCTTGACTATAATAAGTACCTTGAAAAAACGTTAGGATAGTTTGTTTATTTGAGCGGCTAATCCCCTTTTGGCCTTTCGGATAAACAAACTAAACTAACAAAATACACTTTCAAGGAGATACTAAAATGATAAATACAGAATCGGGGGAGGTAAAAATCCAAAAGACCATAATGCCGAAACCGGTGTTGTGGTGGAATATTGTTCTTTTCCTGGTGATTGGAGTAATACTTTTTCTTCTCTTCGGCAGTCTTTTTTGGGGCATTGTTTTAATGCTCTTGAGTTTTGCCGCATCAGTCTTCTTTGGACTGATTGCAGAAGAAGTGGTAGATTTTCACGCTATTCTCTTGCTTGATCCATTTAAAAAAGGCAGAAGAGTCATATTCCCCGGGCTACATCCAAAATTGCCCTGGGAAGAGCTTGAAGAAGGATCCAAAAGAAGTCTTCGACAGGTTATATCTTCAGTTGGGGAAGAAAATCTTCCAACGAATGACCCGGCAGAGAACATGAAAGTACATTTGACCGTTCATTTACGGGTAGATGTATCTGGCACTCCGAAGGAAGCAGCAGAAAACTTCGTTCGATTTCATTCAATAGAACCGGAAACATTGAAAGCGGTCGTTCGAAAGGAAATCGTGAAAATGTTCAGTAAATATTACGCTGAACATGAGATGGAGAGTCTCCTTGACGCCAACAAGATTCAGAACGATGTGTGTGCCAACAATGATTCAAAAATCAAAGAATTGGCGACTCGTTGGGGGGTGTCAATTGGGATCATCCTGGATACCAGCAATCCAGATGAAGAGACAAAGAAGTTGAAACGCACTCCAGCCCGGGCTGAAGCGCTCCTTAAGTCTACAGAAATACTGAAAAGAAAAGGAGAAGATGGTACGGGACTGGAAACAGAACAAGCTCACCGTTCAGCACTTCTGTTGGATGAAACAGCAGAGTACTCGGAAGAAAGATTCGTTCTTGATATTTCAGCACCTGATTTAAAGAATCTTCATGATGTAAGCCTGATACCACCAGGCACATTCGGAAAAGGAAAAGGGGGTCATAAATGAACTCGAAAAAAATGTTAGGGGGTGGAATTGCTATGGTGGTTATTGTGGGAGTAATTTTGTACCACTCCATAACACACAAAACACCACCTCCTGATGAAATGTCAACAAATGTTGCCAGTATCACTACTTTTCAAGAGTACCTCACCCCCTGTGAAGTAACGGAAAACAGGGGATTCTATTTGGAGTCAGATGACTCCATTGCTGAAAAATTCCCTGGAATTTCTGAGGTGATTATTTATCCTGGAAAGGGAAAATCCAGGGTCCCTGAAGGAAGATATAAGGGACCTATAAAGTTCTTTGATCCGAGTGATTCTTTGAATGGACACAAGTCCTTCAGAATCTACCCGGTAAATAATTAATGTTGCGCTGAAAGGACGCAACGCGAAGGGCAGTATCGTTCTACGAATACTGCCCTTTTATCGTTTTATTTATTTTCAGGTCAAATCAAATTAAGGATTATAATCAGGTAAGTTTACGGTTCCCTGTTCCGGATCTATTCCCCGTATGTTGAAAGTGTTCATAATCATATTCAAAATCGTAAACACCCCCATCATTATGACAATCCCGACGATTCCCCAGATCATATGGCTCTTGCCGGTTGTTTTTTTCTCCTCATTCTCCTGATTTGAAATAAATTCGAACACGCCATACAGAAAATAGACCACTGCCAGACCAAAGAGAAGTATTATAATCGGGTTTACGATATGATTATTGAGGCTCGAAACGAAAGAATCAACACTCGCATAAGCTACCTTTGTAGAGAATAGATCCATATTTATGTATAAATCTGAATTAAAAAGGAACTGTCGGAATGGAAACACTGGCAGGACCAGTCAAGCCGAAAGTCTTGGTGACGATACCGACGAGTCCCCATAGAGCAACAATGACAACCAAGCCAATGATGCCGTAAATCATTCTGTTCCTTCCGGATTTCTTTGCTTCCTCATCGCTGGAAATAACGTAAGTGATGACTCCCCAGACGAAGTAGACCACGCCCAAAACAACCAGCACGGGGATAATGGTATCCAAAATATTCCCTATTTTACAAATGATGCTTTGGATTGTGCCTGGCACTACAGTCGCACAGCCTGTTGACTGTTGCGCCAAGGCTACAAACGGCAAAAAACTCAAAACGGAACTCGACAACACAATTAATTTTTTCTTCATAAATCCTAATTAATAATTAACTTAACTAATAATTCGACGACCCCCGCCTGCATAAGCTATACTTAAAGCATTGCGGGCAGGTTATATATGCTAATAATATACCCATATTGTACCACAACAATCGGTAAAAGTAATGCAAGTCAACTACTTTAACTGTGGAATAGCATAATCAATGCCGAAAGTAGTACCCAGAATCCTGACCAGGCCCCAAACTGCAATCATTACCGCCAAACCGATGATTCCCCAAATCATAAACTGCTTGCCCCTCTCTTTTTTTGCCTCCTCGCCATTGTTTATGACATATTGGACAACCCCCCAGATAAACATAACCATGGCAATAGCAACGATTAAGACAACGACATAATTGCTTATAATACAAGTTATATAACTTAATAAGTCTTGAAATTTTGGGCCAAGAATTAAATTACACATGATGTAAGATTGGGTTAATTTATAATGCGAGTACCGTATCTGTTATAAGCTGCGCGATAGCCCACGACCCTAGAAGTATCGCCGCGCCGATTAAGGTATATAATAATGCTTTTTTCGCTTCTTCCAGTTTTTCCGGCTTGCCCCGCGCCGAAACAAAAAGAAAACCGCAGTAAATGATAGCCAAAACAATAACTGGCATGCCGATTTTTATTACTCCTTCCAGAACAGTTTTAATCAATCCGGTTATTGTTGTTGATTTTATGGGATTTACTATTTTTACAGGAGCATCAGTAGCTGGTGGAACATATTGTTGGGCCAAAGACAAAACCGGTAAGATCAGTAAAAAAACTATTATAATGATGTTCGGCAAGTTCTTCTTTAAATAATTCATACTTTATATTATATCATTTACGGTTTCTCAAATCCAAACCAATTGATTCCGACACTGGTATTGTATCCTACGATTACCAATACCGTCTGAACTATCAGAAAAGCGGCCGCCGCAATAACCAGACCGATAGTCACATTGGTGAATATTTTTTTCGCCTCCTCCCTCTTGGATGTTTCCCCTCCCGAAGTCACAAGCAGAAACCCCGCATAAGCGAACATTATGGCGGCCAAAGGCAATACTATATTTTTAAAAATAAAACCTATTACCGTATTGATTAAATCCCCGATTTGTTTAAATCCGCAAGGATTAGCCACCGAACCGTCACAAGGAACCAAACCCGTGCTTCCCGCCGGTGGGGCGGTTGGAGTCGTTGGTTTAGTGGTTGGAGTTGTTTTGGTGGTAAATATATGGGTATCAGTTACATCGAAAACTTCCGCCGTATTAATCAACCGATATTTATAAACCGTCCCGGATTTAAGACCCGTCAAGGCAAGACTGGCATTGCCCGATTTGTCGATGGAAAGAAAACCACTTTGCGCGGTAAAATCATTTTCTCCATACTCCACTTTAAGTTTAAGATTCTGCGGATTTTCATTGTAAATGGCTGCCCTAAAAGTAGCCGAATTTTCGGTAATGCCGTCTACTGAAACGCTTGCCAAAATCTGCGACCCGGTGGTGCTTTGAGTCGCGAACGTGCCTTCACCGGAAGAATCCAAATTCTTCGTAGTATCAAATAATCTAAAATAGTATTTAGTTTCGGGATTAAGATTATTCAACGTGACAGAGATATTGCCGGCCTGGTCAATCTGCAGAAAGTCGCTTTCAAAATCAAAATCATCTTCACCGTATTCTATCTTTAATTTAAGCCCTTGAGGATTTTCATTATAAACTTTTGTCCTTATATTCGCCGTTTTATCAGTAGTGCTCAAAAAGAAAGCACCAGCTAAAACCTCCGTCGGAATGTAAGGCACCGCGACTAGAGGATTGTTTCCCTCCACAGTAAACGGTATGGCTCCGATAAAACTGGGGCCCGTATCGAGCCTTAAAGTACTTCCATATAATTTTTGACTGGGGCTGTCATTAAAATAACCTACGGCCCTGAAATAATATGTGGAGAAAAGGTTAAGTTCGGGACTGGTGTAAAAATCATTGGATTCTCTTACACCTATGTTGCGTACAATCTTTATCGTTTCTTCCGCGCCGGTACTCAAATTGCCGTCGTTTTTTTTGAACTCAAAATAAGTGGTAAATCCTTTTTTATCCAGATTGCCGGAATAATATCCTCCGAATACGAAGGAGCTTGCGCTTAGTACCGAATATCCGGTGGTTTCTACGACAATTTGATCTTGGGTTTGGGCCGAAATTTTCGTGCCGGATAAAAAAGACAAACAAAAAACTCCTGATAACACCATTATAGCAATCAGAAATAATTTTAAGTCGGTTTTTGTCATGAAATTTACTTGATTAATAATAATCCAAGTTTGGCGCTGGCGTCGTTTATTGCTTCCCCGACTGTCATACTGTTCGAAAGCACTTTCTCAACCATACCTTGGAAAATATCGTTGGTATCTTTAGGCGACGGATCAAGCCAGCTTCTGGTGAAAAAGGCGGAACTGTAAAAAGTCGGCGAATACGCATCCATCGGTTTGGTATTAAGCAAATCCCGGCGCGCCGGAGCTATTCCCAGAGCGGAAGAAAATTTAGAGGCGAAATCTCCGTTCGCCATAAGGCCCGCCGCCGTAAAAGCGGTATTGAAATTCTTGGAAAAAGAAGAAATGGCTATACCCGTTAGATGGCCGGATGTCAGTTTAAAAGTGCTGTTCCTGATTTGGGGTATGGAAGAAACCAAAAAGTTTTGGTTGGGATTTTTATTGACCAAAGATTGAAGTTCGCTGGCATAACCAAAATAAAAAACCAGATTTTCCGCGCTAAAAGCATCCTGAGAATTCGAAAAAGACCTATTCCAAGAGTAAACATCCTTCAAGGGATCGGCAAAATCCGTGTAAAATTTCAAAATCAAACCCAGTTTGTCCTGACTGCCGCTTTCATTCAAAGTGGACGCAAAGGATCCGTCTTTCTCGGATACGATCGGGTTCCCTGCCTGCATGAAAAGAGCGGACAATATGTCCTTAGCGTGCAGAACATTGGAAAACTGCCCCATTGCCACGGTACCCCTGGCAACAAGGCCGTTACTGTCTTTTTTGGTTAAAAGAGGAACGAGACTGACAAATTCATCCCAATAGACCGGCGGGTAGGCGATCCCATTGGCGTCAAGAATGCTTCTGTTGTAATACATCATCAAGGGATCAACCGAAAGCGGAAAAGCCGAAACTCCTTTGGAGGTTAAAAACACTTCTCCGGCCCCGGCGAAATTATTTTTAAAAGTATTGACCGGAAAACTCGCATATGGAATAGTGAAGATCTTATTACTGTATTTATAAGCCAAATCATCGGTTATAAAAAACATGTCAGGGCCCACTCCGGCGGCAAGCGCTTCCAGCAGATCATTGTCGAAGGTATCCGGAGATTTTTCCAAGTATTTCACGACAAAAGAGGTATTGGCAAGATTAAAACTGTCAAGTAAAGGTAAAATGATTTGAGACTTGACGGTGCCCCATAAGACAACCGTGCCTTGCGCTCCGGTGCTGTCATTTTTCCCGAGAGGTATTGCGCCGGAAAAAACGAAAACACCAAGGATAGCGGCCGCGATGAATATAATTAGGATTATGAGTTGGAAATTTCCTTTCATTTCAATATTAACTCTTGGCTAAGATTATACCATAATGGTGAGCTCCCGCATCAATGTCGCGTTGCCAGGCGAATCCTTTTCTTTCAAAAATCTCTCGGGTTTTGTTCTTGGAAATAATTTTATCGAAACTGGGCCCAATGGAAGACGGACTGTCGGACCAGTCAATCAGAAGAACCCTGCCCCCGGGTTTTAATATCCTTTTTGTTTCCTCTATGAACTTATCTTTATCTTCCACTTGAAAAAATATATTGGAAGCGATGACCGCATCCACGACTTTATCTTTTACTCTAGTCCCGCCTATTTTTTCAACATCTCCCCAAAGACATTCTATGTTATCAAGATGGGCTTCTGCCGCTTTATTTCTGATTGTCGTCAAAAAATCTTTCTGCACCTCAATAGCGTAAACTTTTCCTGCCGGAACCATTTCCGCAGCAGCAATCGCGTAAAATCCCGAACCGGCGCCCAAATCCGCAACAATCATATTTTCCTTCAGGCCAAAAGCTCTTAAATTTTTTACCGGATCGCTGAACATAGCTTAATTATAGCATTTTTTATCGCTTAAATATCAAAGACACGCCAGAGACGCGATACCGTCGCCTGCCCGCAGGCGCATTACGGTTACACCCTGGGTCTGCCTGCCCAGAGACGATATATCTTTCAAAACCGTCCTTATAACCTGACCCTTTTTGGACATCGCTATCAATTCCTCTTCCTCGCCAGTTAATACTTTAGCGACTATAAGTTTGCCGGTCTTGGTTGTTACTTTAGCGGTTTTAATTCCGGATCCCCCTCTTTTCTGAACTTTATATTCTTTCAGGGAAGTTTTTTTGCCGAAACCGTTAACACTTATGGAAAGGAAGAATCCTTCTTTTTTACCTGCCCCGTCCCTGGCGGGGTTTTTCCTGACCGCATCGACACCAATCACTTCGTCGCCTTTTCCGAGCTTTATACCCCGAACTCCGCCGGCAGTACGTCCCATTTCTCTTATATCTCCCTCTTTAAATCTGATTGATTGTCCGTTAGCCGTGGCAAGCATCACTTCATCGCCTTTATCAGTCAACAAAGCTGAAACAAGTTCATCTTCTTTGTCCAAGCGAATAGCAATAATCCCGCTTCGGCGCACATCCTTAAAGGACTCCCCCGACATTTTTTTAGCTGTGCCTTTTTTCGTCACCAACATTAGGGAAATCGGTGATTTTTTTAATTCTTTCGGCATCGACAGGATTGAAGTAACTTTTTCTTCGCCGGAAAGTGAAATAAAATTCATAATGGACTTGCCTTTGGTGGCGCGACGGCCTTCCGGAATGTCATACATTTTCATTTGATAAACTTTTCCCAAGTTGGTGAAGAAAAGCAAGTCGCTATGGGAGGAACCCGATATGAGCATTGTCACGAAATCTTCTTCTTTTGTTTCCAGATCAACAACACCAACCCCGCCCCGTTTCTGTGAACGATATTCGGAAGGATCCGTACGCTTGACATATCCGCCGGCGGTAAAAACGAGCATTGTTTCTTTTTCCGGTATCAGATCTTCATCTGAAATTTCCTTATTTCCCCCTTTGATTATTTTTGTTCTGCGTTCATCCGCATACTTTTCGCGAGTTTCTTTCAGTTCCGAAGAAATTACATTCAGTATCTTCTTCGGACTTGCCAAAAGATCCTTTGTTTCCTTGATAAATTTCTGTTTTTCCTCAAGTTCGTTTTCCACCGCTTTTCTTTCAAGCCCGGCCAGCTTTTGCAGTTTCATTTCAAGTATTGCGATCGTCTGCAATTCGGAAAACTTAAATTCTTTCATTAAATTAAACTTTGCGACCTGCCCGTCTTTGGATCCGCGGATAACAGTGATGACGCGGTCTATTTTATCCAAAGCCTTTTTCAGACCGAGCAGAATATGTTCGCGCTCTTCCGCTTTGCGCAGGTCATAAATTCCCCTTCGCTTTACAACCTCTTTTCTATGCAAAATAAAAAGAGAAAGAATTGATTTTAACGAAAGGGTCTGCGGTACGCCGTCCACCAGCGCCACGATATTAAAATTAAAATTCGATTCGAGTTGAGTATTTTTATAAATATAGTTCAGTACTTTTTCCGGAACAGCGGTATTTTTCAAATCAATGACAATTCTGATGTCTTTGGTCGATTCATCGCGAAGCCCTTTAACACCTTCAAGTTTCTTCTCCTGAACCAGCTCGGCAATCGACATTATTAAATTGGATTTATTCACCCGAAAAGGAATCGAAGTGATAATAATCTGGAAGTTTCCGTCTTTTTGTTCCACTATTTCCGCTTCACCGCGACAGACAATTCCGCCCCGTCCGGTTCCATATGCATGAAGCATATCTTTATAGTTGTAAGCTATTCCGCCGGTGGGAAAATCCGGTCCTTTTATGAACTGCATTAAGTCTTCGGTCGTACTATCTTCATTTTCAATCAAATGCATTGTGGCATCCAGCACTTCGGCCAGATTGTGCGGAGGTATGTTCGTCGCCATACCGACGGCAATGCCGAGCGTGCCGTTTAAAAGAAGCGCCGGAACCGATGACGGAAAAACTATCGGCTCTTTGCGCGTCTGGTCATAGTTGGGGCGAAAATCAACCGTCTCTTTTTCCAAGTCACGCAGCAGTTCGCTTGATATTTTAGACATTTTCGCTTCCGTATAACGCATGGCTGCGGCATTATCGCCATCAATGGATCCAAAGTTGCCCTGCCCCAAAATGAAAGGGTAACGGTAGGAAAATTCCTGCGCCATCCCAACCATTGAATCATAAACAGCCATATCTCCGTGCGGATGATATTTTCCTAAAACATCTCCGACTACCGCGGCGGATTTTCTGAAACGGGAAGAAGCGGTCAGGCCCATTTCATGCATGGCAAATAAAATCCTGCGGTGCACCGGTTTGAGTCCGTCCCGGACATCCGGCAACGCGCGCGCGGTAATAACGGACATTGCATATGCCAAATAGGAATCTTTCATCTCCGTCACCACATCCACCGGGATGACTTCGTCCGCACGTGTTTCAATTGGTTCATCGAGTTTTTTTGCCATAAATATTATGCTATCACCTGGAAACTAGTTTGAAGTATTTGTATATCCGCCGACTATATTATCTTTTAATACGGAAAACGGTTGTAAATCTTGTTTCATTTTTGTCTGCGTATCGGGATTTGAAAAGTTCTTGCTTAAACTAAAAACCCAAAGCATTATCATCACAACGGCGATTATAAATATGACAAGATGTAAAATATGTCTTCTTTCTTCTTCGGATTGTTTTCTCAAATGATGAATTAATCTTTTCATATATTTTTTGTAAAACTCCGACGTTTTGCCGGAGTCCCGACTTTACATCGGGATTAAACTGCTTTTAATACGACGACCTTCCCCTCTTTACCTTCCAAATCTTTTCGTTTTAAAGTAAGCTTGTCCACAACTTCCGCTTTTTCCTCCCCGATTTCTTTTAAAAATATTCTGAGGGACATATCATCGTAATCCATCGGAATTATCATTCTGGGCTCCAGAGATGATGCCAGCTTTGCCGATTCTTTCGGGTTGATGGACCCGGCGCCGGAAACGGGAACAAAAAGAATGTCCGGGCTATCTATAATTTCACGGACATCTTTCGGAAGATCGCCGCTGGAAAGCACTCCCAAAAAGGCGATATTAATATTATCTACGGACAGAAAATAAACGGTATTGATATAATTCTTTTTGGAGATTTCCGTATTCAACATCATGCCCTTGATAAAAATCTCTTTGATTTCATAATCTCCGGGACCTCTGACGACAAGAGGAGTTCGTTCGCCGTGCGAGAGTTGTTCTGTGCCGTTATAGTCGGGATAATTAGCCGTGACAAGGGCTATATCCGCCCCAAAGTGCGTCGAAATGCCGGATTGGGAAGCCTTATTGACGGGATTAAAAGCCAGAACCATCTCCCCCCGAGCAATCTTGAAAAATTGTTTTCCGAAATATGTTATTATCATTACTCTAATTATACCAAAAAACAAAACAAAAATCATCTTTTTCAGAGATAAAAATGCTTGCCTCGCGATTATATTTAAAGAACATGGGGCGGAGCTTGCTTTTTTTTATAATTATAGTAATATGACTTTATAAGTTGAATATATTAAAAGCAGGATTTAGGGTAACCTTCCCACGACTCAAGCCGGGGAAAACCTAAGCCTTAATATCCGCTTTAACGCGGATATTTTAGTTTATGAGTAAAATTTTAAAAGAAATCAATAAAGAAGAAATAGCGCAAGAAAATCCGGTTCTGAAATCCATTGTTGACCGAAGCATGGTTAAACCGGAAGTTGATTCTCTGGTAGAAGGCCCGGTAATTCTGGTGGAAAAATCTTCGGTCTTCGTTGATCTGTCGCCTTTTGGCACAGGCATAATTTACGGACGGGAGTTCATCAATGCCAAAGATATTATCAAAAAAATAAGTCTGGGCGATATCATAAAGGCGAAAGTGGTTGAAAGAGAAAACGAAAGCGGATACGTGGAACTTTCTTTGAAGGAAGCCAAACAAGCACTCACCTGGAGTGAAGCCGAAAAAGCTATCAAGGCGAAAACCGTCCTGGAATTGGAAATAAAAAATGCTAATAAAGGAGGACTGATCTTGGAATGGCAGGGCATCCAGGGATTCCTGCCCGCTTCCCAGCTCAAAGCCGAACATTACCCGCGAGTTCTGGATTCGGACAAGGACAAGATATTGAAGGAACTGAAAAAACTTATCGGGGAGAAAATTTCGGTAATGATTATTTCCACCCTTCCGAAAGAAGGAAAATTGATTTTCTCCGAGAAAGACAATAATCCTGAAGAAAAGAAAGAGATATTAAGCAAGTATAACGTGGGCGACGAGTTGGAATGCACCGTGGCCGGTATAGTCGATTTCGGGGTGTTCCTGAAGCTTGAAGACGGGCTGGAAGGGCTGGTGCACATTTCTGAGCTTGATTGGGGACTGGTGGAGGACCCTCGCAGTATGTTTAAAATCGGGGATAAAGTCCGCGCCAAAGTGATTGAAATAAAAGACGGTAAAATCTCGCTTTCAATCAAGGCGCTGAAAGAAAACCCTTGGACGGAATTTGAAGGAAAGTTAAAGAAAGGAGACATCATCAAGGGCGTAGTCATCAAGTACAATAAGCACGGCGCTTTGGTTTCCATTAAGGAAGGAGTGGCCGGGCTGGTGCATAATTCGACTTTCGGTTCGGAAACAAAACTTCGGGAGAAATTGGAACTCGGCAAAAATTATAATTTCCAAATCACCTTATTTGAACCCAAAGAACACAAGATGACATTAGTGTATCTGGAATAATCAAAAAACCCTCCGATTTAAATCGGAGGGTTTTTTGATTAAGAGTTTATGGCAACTGCCAGTGTTAAATCTTCTTCCCCTATGGCATTCATGATGGAAATGACTTGTTGCGCGTAACGGGGCACAATGGAAGGCGGGTTATATGCGTGAAGAATTTGCGTAAGGGTTTTACCTGCGTAATGTTTTTCCGTAGTGGAGTTATTGCCTCCCAAATTCATAGCCACGGTCTCAATGGCTTCATCAAGAGAATCGAAACCGATCTTACAGGAACCCCAACCGAAAGGGTTGTTTTTAACCTTAACACAGTCATTTTTCCCTCCGGTAGATTCTCGAACGGCTATGGCCGGCAAGAGGCGCCAGTCAAGGTCATTATCTTCAGCTTCCTGTACCATTTTCATGCCCGTACTCACAAGAGGCATATCATGCGATTTGAAATAACTATCAATAGCGTCAGCTTTGGCTTTCAAATCTTTAGCTTTTTGGTCCATAACCTGGTTAAAGGCCAACAGACCATTGGCTTCAATATTCTGTTTTTGCATAAATACGGTTTGAACAGTATCCTTCGTCGTATCCATTAAGATACTCCCCATAGGCACCATTGTTCCAGTCACAAACGGCAAAAGAAGAAGGGATTGAGCAAATCGTATTAAATTGTTCTTATTCATATTATCCCGCCCTCGGCGGGACGCCAACTCTGATTACTAGCCCAGCTTTTACTGAAATAGCCCTTATTTATAAAGCTTTAAAGCTTAATAAGGACATGCCTATATACTAGCATATTCCACATCAAAAGTCAATAGCAAAACACCTATTTCTATACATGTCAAATTAGTAAAAATTGAACACTTTATCGGCTATTTTATAAGCCTCTCCCGCTCCCATTGTCACCAATATGTCATTTCCTCCCAGGTTTAGGTCTTTTATAAACTTCTCCGCCGACTCGAAGTCCGGAAAAGCTTTGGCCTTATCTCCCGCCAGACAGATGGCCGAAGCCAGCTTCTCGCTTGAAATACTCTCGTCTTTGTCTTCCCTAGCAAAAAAGATGGGAAGCAAGAATATACTATCCGCTCCCTTAAAACTTTTGGCAAAATCATTGAATAGGGCCTTGGTTCGGCTATAGAGATGCGGCTGAAAAACTATTGTGATTTTTTTCTCACCGGCGGAATAAAGTTCGCGCAAAGCTTCC
>ERZ1292629.2812-Hain-H43-01um-R1-2812-length-14150-cov-9_pt1 | contig 14150 bp, 27 predicted proteins | sample MGYA00564399_ERZ1292629 | MGnify/ENA primary metagenome ERZ1292629 (study PRJEB36523, sample SAMEA6512636) | groundwater metagenome | collected 2019-01-08 | study: AquaDiva: Metagenomics assemblies of 32 groundwater samples
CCTCCACCACATGGGGCTCAGGGGGGTCTGCCGGCATGCAAGTCGCGTGCCAAGTTTCGCCTGGCATGACATATGCAATTGCAAGAATCGTGCCAACGAATGCGTCATATGACGCGATGCAGCATGGCATGGGGCTTGCATCCGTGGGGAGCATGGTTGCAAAATGCAATGGTGTCATCCTGGTGACACTTTCCGTCACATGTAGACCTATGTAAACATTACATACTCAACATGCGACGAGTGCGCTTGTGAAACATTTCTTTATTGGCGGGCTAAGTGTGCGATATTGTGATGTGCGCCGCGTCAATTTTCGCAAATGCGTCCATAGGGTGAGGGGGCAAATAAGACCCTCAGAAAGGTGGACGCAATGACAATCTATAAGGTTTGGAGTCCGGTCAATCGAGCATGGTTCCTGATGTTTGGGGATTCGTTGCTCCGTATCGTGAACACTCGGGAAGAGGCGGATTCTCTACTCCATGAATGGGGTGCCGCATGACCCTCAAGGACGCGATCGCACAGATTGGAACAACGCGAGAGTATGCCGTAAGCCAAACCATGCGCGTGACAGTCGAAGTCCGCGACGTCAAGACAGCCTATGGTATGCTCAAGGCATATGGGGGGCCAGTGACGGGCGACGGCGGCCAGTGGATTGACTTGGCCGGGCTGTCACAGAACTAACCTGATATAAGAAAGGTGGACCGCATGACCCCAATGACGATGGAGCAAGCACTAGCCCATCCGGGGGTACGGAATCTCACAAAGGACATTCTACGTATGGCCGCCCAAAAGGATGCGCTTGACGCTTACCGTGATGTCCAACTCGCCGCCGACATTCTCAAGGCGCGCTTCGACACGCTGATGAGAAAGTAGGCGCAACCTGAGCAAGACACTAATCGACGAAGCCACAATGCTGCGCCACATGGAGCCTAACCAGACATACCCCAAACGGGGAGAAAGGCACAATAGAGCATGGACAATGACACGCGGGAAATCATCACTCGGTTGGCGGAGTACCTTGCGGAAGCGCATAGTACCGATAGAGACACAATGGTTGAGGGTACCAATCATTGCGGGGATGGCCGCGAAGGTTGCTCCTACTGTGATGCCATTGATGACGCAACGGCGATGCTAGCGACCTTCACAAAGTAAGACATACCCCAAACGGGGAGAAAGGCTAGAATGGTGGCAGCGATGACATACGAGGATTTCCAGACGGCTATAAACGAGGCATTTCAGAACCTCAAGCTTCCTGCGCCGTCATACGAAACAGATAACGATGGGCAAATCATCCTCTATACCGGGTTTGTGGACATCGACGGGAATATCAGTGAGCTTGACGCATGATCCCCAAGCACCCGGCAAGCGAGCGTTCGGCCGCATGGTTCCACCTTGGCTTGGCCGTCTACTACGGCACGGGCCTAATCTTCCATGCCGTCTCGACAGTCCGCCACTGGTACGAGCGCAAGCCTATCCGCGTCAGTCTGGACGCGGACGTGGCGGCAGACAGGATACTGGAGCCATGACGCCGCAAGAGTGGGCGGCATTGCAAAAGCGGCTTGAGACGCCAAAGAAGATATCATTCTTTGAGTATCTGTGCTATCGTTGCGATGCATGGCACGAAGTCTATCACTCAGGATGCCCGACATGGGCAGGAAAGCGAGACTAACGCATGAGTCATAAGGTGATTGCTCCTCTTGCCGTTGCCATTCAGGCCAATGTCCCCGTGCTACTTGTTGGCGGACCGGGCGTGGGCAAATCCTCGGCGATCATGGCCCTTGCCAACCACCTACAGATGCCGTATGAAATCGTCATTGCTTCGCTCCGTGAGCCTGCCGACTTCGCCGGGCTACCTGTCGTGACCGAACATGGCGTGACACTCGCCCCGCCCGCGTGGGCCGTGCGGCTGTCTAAGGTGGATAAGGGCCTATTGGTTCTTGACGAAATATCCACCGCCGCCCCCGCCGTGCAAGCTGCCGTGCTTCGCGTCATTCTCGACCGCGTGGTAGGCGAGGCTGAAATACCGAACGCCCGCATGGTTGCCGCTATGAATCCGCCAGAGCAAGCGGCGGGAGGATGGGAGTTGTCGCCCCCACTGTCAAATCGGTTCTGTCACTTGCGCTGGGACGTCAACGTCGGCGACTGGATTGAGGGTATGTTGAACGACTTCCCCACGCCGGACTTTCCCATCGTGCCAGAAGGTTGGGAAGTGGGTATCAAAAAGACGCGCCTCATGATTGCATCCTTTATACAGTCGAAGCAGACCGCACTCTATAACTGCCCGACCGACGATGCCAGCGCCGGGAAGCCGTGGCCGTCGCCCCGATCGTGGACGATGGCCGCGACACTCAGCGCCGCTTGCCAAGCCGCGCATGCTGGATTGGATGTGGAATTGCCCCTTATCTCTGGTTGCGTAGGCGACGGCAACGCTCTTGAGTATATCAACTGGCGTGATGCGCTCGACTTGCCTGACCCGGAAATGCTACTCAAGCATCCCACGACGTTTGAGTGCCCAGAACGTGGCGACAAAACCTATACCATCCTGGCGTCCGTTGCCTCAGCCGTGGTATCCAACATGACAAAGCCGCGTTTCCTTGCCGCATGGCATATTTTCAAGGTCGCGGCGGACGCGGGTAAGAAAGACCTGGGCGCGGCGGCAGTTCGGACGCTGGCGCGTGCCTCGCTTGAGAAAGGGTATATGTCTGATCCCGAAGTCAGAAAGGCTATGACGCTGAATCTCGCGCCGTATGTGGCTATTCTCAAGCAGGCAGGATTGGTCTAATCATGGGGTATAGTGTTTACAATTCCCAAACTAAAACGTGGGGCACTAGATACCGCGAGTATGAATTACATTATGGTTCCACGATAGAGGGGAAGTATGTACGACACACGCAGATTATGGAAGTCAACCGTAGCGATCCCCGGTATGATCCTGTCAAGCATGCGCTGACTGTGCCAAACGCCATCGATGTTCCGCGAGTCGTCCAAACACCCGTTGCCGATCCACTGACCATAGACCTTACCGTCACCAATAGCGACGCCACCGTGCGGCATTACCAAGCGGGCTTACTCGCACAACAAGGCTACTGTGGCCCCATCAATGCGGGAGAGGCACGCGCGTTAGCGAATGCGCTCAAGGAGTTAGGCTTCCCGGAGTGTGTACGGCGCGGATGGACGCTACATCGGAAAACAATGCAAGTGCCGATGTCGCGCTATAACGCATGGCGCTGGCGCACTAGCAACCCCGGCGCGACAAATCCGGCGCCAAAGATTAGTCGGCAATGCGATGTCCTGCAACGATGCTATCTCTTTCGGTCGCCTATGCCCACCGTCCCATTTGAGAAGTTTATCAAACTGGCGCGGTTCTACAAGGATAACAAGACCGGCCTACGCCAAGCGGTCAAGGCCGTCCTTGATAACCCGGATGCTCACACCGAACTAGAAACGATCGACGCCATAGACGCGCTAAGTACGCTGACAGGGGGATTGTAAACATGGCGCATACACTCCCGGATAACATCCAAGCGGCGCGGATTCGTTGTGGGCATACACGCCCATATCTCAGCGCCATTCTGTATCGCTTGGTGCCTGTCGCGCAACCTGGACTCGGCACAATGGCGGTAGACAAGTTTAGCCGTCTGTACTTTGATCCTGAGTGTAAGTGGACGGTGGAACAGTATGAGACGGTGTTGTATCACGAGATTTGTCATTTGCTCCGGGATCATAGCGGGCGCGCCGATGCCCAGGGTATCACGCCCGAAAACCACGCCGCATGGAATGTATGCGCGGACGCTGAGATAAATGACGATATCAACGCGGAAGGAAATACACACTGGCCGTTTGACGTGGTTACGCCAAAAGCACTCAAGCAACCGGATAACCTCTTTGCCGAAGAATACTATGCCAATCTCCCGAAGCAAGGGTGCGGCAATCACGGTACGCCGGGCCCCGGCAACGGGCAATGTGGGTCAGCATCCGGTGCGCCGATACCGGGCGAGCAGGGGTCGCCAACCACCGCAAATCCCGGACTGTCGCCAGCGGAAACGGACGCCGTACGGCACAAAGTCGCATCGGATATTGCCGCGCACGTCAAGAATGCCGGAAACGTGCCCGGACACTTGAAAGTCTGGGCGGAATTGACATTGAACCCCAAAGTGGATTGGCGCAAGGTGCTCCGTGCACATGTCCGGCATGCCATGGCGGATATTGCCGGCATGCTCAATTTTACATACTCGCGCCCAGCCCGACGTGCCGCATGCATGCCACGCCTTATCCTGCCGAGTATGCGCCAACCCGTGCCGCAAATCGCCACGGTCATTGACTCGTCAGGCAGCGTGTCAGATGCGGATTTGTCTGTCGCACTTGGTGAAGTCGCCAGCGTACTCAGGCAATGCGGCCAGCGTGACGGGGTATCGGCTATCGTATGCGACGCTGGCGTAGGCTTCGCCAAGCGTATCACGGACGCGCGAAAGATCGAAGTCATTGGACGCAGCGGCACGGATATGCGGGTTGGGATTGCCCATGCTGGGACCATGAAACCGCGCCCGCATACCGTGATTATCCTTACGGATGGACATACGCCGTGGCCATCCGAGCCCCCGCGCGGCATGGGCTTGATTGCCGTACTGATCGGGCAAGGTCGGGCAAAGGCTAACAGCGTGCCGACGTTTATCAAAGTGGTGGAGGTAGATACATGACTGACAAGGACATAGAGGATATTGTCACCTTACGCATACTCGCGGGAGATTTACCGTGTATTCGATGTTTTGCGCCGCATATACAAACCAGTGTATTTTGTGCCGCATGCCACCAAGCATGGAGGAATTACACGATACATAACGGGAAATACACCAGTATAAAAAAGTGGGTTTGGGGGAAATCCAGTAGCATCCCCCAGTGGGTCAAGCGTGTATACCCGGAATGGCATCCAATATGACACCGACTGATGACGAGGCCGCACTTGCCGTGTTAGCCGGCTGCCCCCCGCTGTGTATTCGGTGCGGGAGACAGAGCGTTGCATCCGGTACTATTCTATGCGCGGCATGCCATAATAAGTGGATAAATAGCAATCTTATCCGTAACAACTTTCGCGCGTTTGTCGGCCTCCATAACAAGCCCATCCCAAAGTGGATTGCCCACACGTGGCCCTACTGTATTTTTGGCGATAAACAACCATGACCTTACTGAGCATAAACGCGGACGCAAAAACGATCAAAGGCCAAGCATACGGGTATCTGACGGGCGTGCTCTGCTTAGCACCGCATACGCTCGGCGGGAAACCAAGTATTTGCCCGTTCGCGTCGCCGGGATGTATCGCGTCATGCCTCAATACAGCGGGGCGCGGGGTATTCTCATCAGTCCAACAGGCACGCATACGGCGGACGAAAGCATGGCGCGCCGATCCCACCGCTTTTGTGCGGCGATTGGCTATAGAGATTCGCGCGCTTGAAAAACGTGCTGCCCGCATGGGACTCAAGCCAGCCGTGCGGCTAAACGGCACCTCGGATATCGCATGGGAGTTGACGCCAATCATACACCTCTTTCCCGACGTCCAATTTTACGACTATACAAAGGACTCCTCGCGCATGTTCGCTGATTTGCCGGCAAACTACCACTTGACGTTTTCACGGAGCGAGAAGAACGACGCGGACGTATTACCGCTGCTTCGGGCACACAAGCAAGTAGCCGTCGTATTCGCGGGTAAGACACGCCCGACGTTATACCTGGGCTATCGCGTGATTGACGGCGATCGACATGATGCGCGGTTTCTTGACTTGCGCGGCGTCGTCATCGGACTGCGCGCCAAGGGTAAGGCCAAGCACGACACGACTGGGTTTGTGGTCAGAATTGGAGGTATCTACGCATGACATATGAGGGGTTCGCCACATTGATCCCGACGCTGCGTGCAAAAGTCCTTGGCATGCTTATCAGAGAGTTTCGCCGTGTGGGGCGCGAAGAGTGCGAGGATATCGCGCAAGGGGCTTTGACGCGGGCATCACGGCAGATCCAAACGTTCAAAGAGGAAAGTGGACTCTTGGCATATCTCTACCAGAGTGCCAAACTGGACATGATTCACTATCTCCAACAGAAACTCGAACGACATACGCTCCTTCAGGGGATGCCGCAAGCGGGTATGTTTACGCCAGCAAAACGCGACCCGCAAACACGGCGCGACCGTAAGATTGACTTGCAGCGTGCCATTGATACTATCGCGAATGACCGTATGACGCGGCGCGCCTTATGGAACCACGCGTATGTGGGATGGAGCCTTGAAGAGTTAGCTGAAACGCTCCCATCTACACGGACGGCGGGAGGATGGATTGCCTCGCTCAAGCGTGCGCGGGTATCACTGCAACGGACGATGCGGGTGGGAGGATACCAGACCATCTATGGGCGGCCAGCATGATCGATGCTACAGACAAGGCTCTAAGCATTTTGGCGGGTGTACCGTTACCCGCCCAGGCATGCGGGCCTAATTGCGCGCATTTTTCACGGTATGGTGTCAAGTACCACAAGCAAAACTATTGCCGTTGCTGCGCGCGGGCTCGGTATCTTACGGCGATACTCGATCCACCTATCTATAATTGCGACGGGAGCCTTTATCATGATAGGTAAAGACGAAGATATCGCGCTCATTGCTGACGAAGATATCGCGCTCATTGCTTTAGCCGGTCTCCCGCAGCCACAACGATGTAGTTTACGCCCAGGAGGTTGTAGACACTATGCGCGTTACGGCGATTCCTTTGGCGGTATGCAGCGCGGCGTACAAAACTATTGCGCGTGTTGTGCAGACGAACTAGCCGCACCCGATCTCCGCCCGCCTATCTATCATTGCGACGGGAGCATCTATCATGACTGATGAAGAGAAAGCACTTGTCGCGCTCTCCGGGTGGCCGCGACCCGGCAACGTTTGCCGTTGTGGACATGCTTCGCGCCGGCGCCCTTATACACCGTGGGGCAACGGCGGGCAACTTTGCGTATGCTGCGCCCAGGCGAAACTAGCCAAAGTCGTTGCTGGCATCACACCCTATCTGTATCGATGCGATGGGACATTGCGGCCTGTCCTGGACGATGGACACACGGCATCGCCGCCATGATCCGGTAATAGGTTGTGCGCTTGATCCCCAGTGTGGACGCGGCAAGTGAAGCAAGCTCGCTGTGTTTCTTCTCAGGATGGGCGATACACAAGGCCGCCAGTTTGGGGCCCAGCGCCACGTCCTTATCCAAGTCGGGAAAGGTAAACAGTCCTGTCTCTGGCGACTGGCGCGCCGTGACGGTCGTCTGTTCCATGAAGCGGGATTCAAAGACAAGCTTTCTATTGGGCGCATCGCCATACAGGAGCCAGTAGCCATCAACGCGACCCGTGATATAACTTGACCCTCGAGAGAGTGTCACGGGATCAGGACTGAGACGATCATCTGGGCTAATCTTTCGTGTATGGTGGACGAGGATAACGGTTCTGCCGGCAAAGAGGGGTTCCATAGCGTCAAAGACTTTCTTCATGGTGGTGGAGTCGTTCTCATCTTCGTCGTGGACTTCGCGGAGGACATCAAGAATGACCAAGGCGGGATCTTCCTGGGAGAGTAGCGCATGACAGTACGCACGGCCTTTATCGCTCGTCACAAGCAAGGGGAGCATCATATCGTCTTGGTGAATGAGGCGGAGATTGGGAACGTCGAGGGGAATCTGATGTTCGCTAAATTTCTGGAGGCGTTCCATCCAGGCGGCTTCTTTCGTGTCCAATTGAAGATACAGGACCCGATGTGGATTTATAACTGGGTACCCCATCAGGGGCAGACCTTGCGCTACAGCCGAAGCGATATTCCATGCCAGGAAGCTCTTCCCAGCTTTTGGAGGACCCATGAGCAAGAGATACGCGGGGCGCGGGATCAAACCTTGGACAAGCCATTGAAGATGCGGGCGGGGGACGGCAAGATACTCAAGTGGGCTGACGGTACGTATACGATCCGGCATGCTGGTGAACCTCTCCCACGAGATGCGGGTGAAGAAACGTGCCACACTTGCGGTGGGGAAAAGCCAGCATGGTTTTATGGGTATGTACAAGATCTAGCGCGGCAGGGTTATTTCAATTTGGTGTGGTGGTGCGAGGAATGCGCGGCATTGCAGGTCTTAGGAGGAGGAAAATGACGTATATTGATCTATGTTATTGGTGCGCCTCGTATAGATCAGTCGGAGACGTTATCCTAGTCGAAATTACGCGCGGAACCTACAACCCTGAGTTTATCTGCGAGGAGTGCTTGGCGCTTCGGGTGCTTGCCCACACTACTACAGATGGTAGATAGACTGCTCCCTTCACACTCTCTGGTGTACTCTCATGGGGGACGGCTGGGATGCCAACACCGTGAAGTCAGGAGCCGTCCCGACGGGAGGGCTATACCGCCCCTCACTGTGTTAGGGGAGGTGGGACGACAAAAAGGACCACGCGAAATAAAATAGTTCGTCCGGTCCTTTTGGGCAACTCACCTCCCCTAGTAAGTGCGATGCAAAACATAGGCCAAGAAGAGGCGGCGCTGGTGGTGCTGGCGGGGCATAAGCCATGTTCGTCTCTGTGCAACCACGCGAAGCGCTTCCTGCAGCAAATGGACAATTACTGTGTCTGTTGTGCAAAAAAGTATGGGCATTGGTATTATGGTCCTGTCGGCCACGCTGTCTACAACTGTGACGGTACCCCATACCAGGAGCCTGCATGAAAGTCTACTCTCCAAGTCAGACAAGCACGTGGTTTCGATGCCCCATGATGCGCGCCCTTCGGAAAGAGGGCTGGATTCCCCGGTATGGACAACGGAAGGACTGGGCCGCCGTGCTGGGACAAGCATTTGGGGCCGGCGTGGGGGCGTACAATAGCCTCCGTCAGGAGCATGAAGCACAGGGCACGCCAATGCCCGAACGCGCCTCCGAGGTTCGCGCATCCTTTATAGAGGTGGCCGTGGGCGTGGCGCTGGGCGTCAAGCAGCAGCGCGTGCGCGAGATGGTGGACATGGGCCTTGTAGTAGATGAGGACGGGGACGCCTATATAAAGGTGCTTGACCAGCGGATCAAAAGGGCCGTCACGTGCTATGTCCTCACCGATCCCATCCCTGACACGTGGAAGATCGTCGGCATTGAAGCGAGCCTCGGGGAGGGGGCGGGCAATGCGCGGCCCGACCTTGTAGTGCGCGACGAGATGGGCTTGGCGGTTGTCGATTATAAGTCCAAGCTCACGCTCAAGGCCGAATATCGCCACAAGACCATTCAGGAATATGCGAACGGCCACCAGTTTCTTCACTATGCCTACTTCGGGCGTGAGTACTATAAGGAGCCAATCGAGCGCTACTATATCGGGTTGGCTGTGCTGGAACCGCGCTGGGCATTCGAGTTGATCCCTTTTCCTGTCCATGATGAGACGCTTAAGGTGTGGTATCAGGGCGCTTCCACCGCGTGGGCGATGATGGAGCGCGAAGATACGGGCGAACAGGTGCCATGGTTATCCGACCGGCACAGCGACCAGTTTGGTCAATGCCCGTACTATGCGGCGTGCTTCATCCATCACTACGACGAGAATCTCATGCGGCAAAACTACATCCTGACTGAGCGTGTCACGGAGGCTGCATGACCGAACGGACTCCCGATCAGAAGTATGGAACACATTTGGCGCGGCGGCTGCTCGAATCGTATGATGGGAGTGGCGCAGGTGTTCGCGGCGCCCCTATTACGCTTGCAGAAGCCGACGCATACATTGAGGGCCTCGTCGCACAGTTAGAAGCGGGCATCACTCTCCAGCTCCGGGCGCGGTTTGTTCACGAGACTGCGGACAAGTGTTCACGCGAGTTTCACGGAGGAACAATCTGTGAAACGTGCTTCTCCGCCGCCCTGCGTGAAGGGAGGTGAAGTAATGCGCCAGCGCTTTAACTTGGATGTCGTCACCCTCGATCGCTTCTCCATGCTTCTGCACGGAAACTACGCCGTAGGCAAGACCTTTCTCTTGGGCGATATGCTCCGTACCGAGAGCGCAAACGGGCCGGTTCGCTTCCTCAATATCGTCGGGGAGGACGGCAGCATGTCTGTGGCGCACTGTGACCTGGGCGACATAGGAGAGTCTGTTGACACGCTCGCGGACTTCAAAGCGTGCCTCGTCGACTACAAAGCGGCGAAAACGCACGCTATTGCCATCGATGGCGGGAAGCAGTTTGGCCAGTTGGTCATTAGGTCCGTCTGCGGAGAACGTCTTCCCTCTGTGGGTAAGGGCTCTGACGACTGGGCGAAGATCCATCGCGAGTTCGAAAGCACGCTCGTCGCCCTCAAGCAAGCCGCGCCGATCATCGTGATGGCATCATCGAGCGACCGAAGCATGGATCAGATCACGGGCGAAACCTCTCTCACACCTGACTTCCCCGGACGTCAGGCGGCTGGATCAGGAGGCCAGTTCGATTTCGCGTTCCTCGTCAAGGCCCAGGCGCTGTCCCCCACAAAGGTGCGCCGGTGGGTCGAAACGGCACCGCAGGCTAATACCGTGATACGCTCGAGACTGCCGCGTGCGTTGCCGCCTGTTATCGAACTGCCAGAGTCGGGTGGGGGATGGGCGCTCATTCGTGCCGCGATGCAAGCTGCGTTGACAAAAGGAAAATAAGAGCGTAGGTCGCGACAAGCGTAAAGGTACCTACGAGCCTAGGCCCTCGGGCTTACCGGGATATGCGGGGGCATCGTAGTAACCCGGTCCATTTCCATCAGAAGTAGTCCAATTGGATAGAGAGGATAAAACGGTGGCTGAAAAGAAGAAGAAGCGGGAGCGCACTGTGGACGATGCACTAAACGATGCACTAGGCGACCAGAGTTATTATGAGAAGGCTACGTGCATCCTAGCTGATTGGCGTGAGCTAACTATCGGTGAGATGCGGGACGTCCTCACCGCGATGACCGACATCCTTGAGGGGGATAACTAACTATGGCCGACCTGAATATCGAAGAACTGTTCAACACGCAGACGAGCCCGGAGCAGATCAAGGCATCGTTTGACAAGATGATCGCTCACACCGGGCGGTATACCTTCGCCGCGACGAAGGTGGAGCCCCGCACGGGGGAGTCGGATCACGTCTTCCCGCCTGTCCGCGATCGCCAGTACGTGAGCCTCTTTGGCAAGCTGACTGAGGACGTGGACGGGACGACGAAGCGGCGCGGCTCAGTGGGCTTCGACGCCTCGTGGGAGATGCGGAACGGCAGCAACGATAAGCCCGATAAGCCCAGCAAGCTGTGGGGCCAGATCGTCGTGGCGCTCGACATGAAGGAAAAGAGCGTGGGTGAGGTGCTGGGCGCGTTGAAGCAGTATCCGATCCGCGTGTACGTCAACGAGTCCTACAAGACCGCTGACGGGTGGAAGACCGCCCGCACCTTGGAGGAGAGCCGTGACTATCGCAAGCAGGGTCTTGAGCCCAGGAATTTCGTGGAGAGCGTCAGTCGAATCTAAGGGCGTCCAGCGCGTAACGATACATCCTGGACCGACGGCGTTACCAGCAGTGGTTTGGGCATCGCATGCAAGGACACACTTGTCTCTAAGTTCTAAGCACCATCCCTACGGGCGTCGGCTCGTCGAATGGGCTGATGAGGCGGGGGCTGACAAAGCCCCCGCCGCCCAGTCGCCCGAAGAGCGCGTGGTGGCTGTGCTAGCTGGTGAGCGCTTGTGTGTCCAGTGTCAGCGGACGTATGCTGAGGCGAAGATGTTGGTCACGCTGGGCGACGACCCGTGGATATGCGTCAAGTGCTATGTGACGCTCATGTTGAAGGGCGAGAATAAGGATTATACATGAAAGCGGAAGATCAGGTAATCAGCATACTCGTCGGTGACGTGCTCTGCAAAATTGCCGGTTTACACACGAAGCCGATCCAATGCTCACGCTGCGGACAAGATTGGTGGCCGTCCATGCCGACAACGGCTCCATACACGTGCGCACGGTGCCAAGCAGTCAAAGCCCGTAAGAAGAACGTCAAGGACCCCAAGCGTGAGAAAGCCTGATGCGTGTATTGGATGCCCCCTTTACGGAGACGGTGAAGGCTTCACTCCCGATGAGATAATCCCCGGCGCGCCTGTCGAGGTGTGGTTGCAGAATCCGGGCGCGACTGAAGAAGCCAAGGCTTTTCCGGCCTGTGGGGCAACGGGCGACGATCTGAACGATACCTTCTTGCCGGCAGCGGGGTTGGAGCGCGGTAAAGACGTCAGTGTCCGGAATGTGCTGCGGTGTCGGCTTATCAGCAATGGAAAGAAAGTCAATGACCTTCCACGCGGGAAGGATCTTGCGGCCGCTGTAAAACACTGTCGTGTACATGACACTGTGTCGGGCGCGTCCCTCTCAGTGGCTGCGGGTTCTCTCGCGTGGAAGATGTTTGATGGGCCGGGGAGCGTGACAGACTGGCGAGGTTTTCTACACCCGACCAAACCCGTCCTTTGCACACTCCATCCAGCCGACCTGTATCGTAACCCAGCTATGAAGCTCCCCGTTCTCCATGACTGGGGACGGGTGGAGGCGATCCGTAATGGTACGTGGCCTGAGGCTGTACCGCCGTTCGAAGTATTGGACAAGGCGGGAGATGCCGCCAAGCTGGATGTTTGGGTTCGATCGGCCATACATGCGCCTCCCCCGTTCGTCGTCGTGGACACGGAGTATACTCGCGACACTCGGTATCTGCTCACTCTTGGGCTTGGCGCTCCTGGAATGGACGGCGTACAGGTCTGGTTCCGCGACCTTACGAGCGTCGATCGATCGGTCATCCGCACAGCACTGAAGACCCTATTCGCGAAGGTGCCGGTCGTCTTCCAGAACGCGATGGCCGACATTCCAGTTCTCGAGCGGAACATGGGTATCACGTACACGGACTATCTCCGTGTCGAGGATACCATGCTGGCTCATGCGGTCCTTTGGTCCGAGTGGCCGCATGATCTTGGGTATCTCGCGAGCCTGTATGGGCGCTATCCGAAGATGAAGCACCTAAGCAGCACCGATCCCAAGATGTATAACTGGGGGGACGTTGTTGATACGATCAGCGTCTGGCAAGGCGTCAGTCAAGAGCTTCAACAAGACCGTCTCTCGCAAGCCGTGTACACAGATCAATCGTTGCCCCTCGTGCCCATACTGCTCCGGCGCGCACGAAAGGGTATCCGCGTCGACAAGGCCGCCGTCGCTAAAGCGAGCGACGACCTTGAAGTCCGTCAGATTTGGGCCGCTGGGGTGGCCGCCGCAGTGGTGGGACGTCCCTTCAAACTGGGTTCCGAAAAGCAACTCAAAGCGTTCTTCTATCAAGAGCGCGGTTACCCAGTCCAGAAAGACAAACACAAGAAAATCAGTATTGGCGGAGATTCGGTTGCTCGACTGCGACAGGTTGTCGGACCGGCGCCGGATCTAGATTGGGAATCCAAGGAGGGACTTGATGTCCGCACAGCGCTCCAACGCATCGAAGAAGGGGCCGATCCGGTCCTCGAAGCCCGTGTCATCTACGCGGACGCCAAGCAAGAACTCACCCACTTTCTTGGACCCCTTCGGGGGGCGGATCGTATCTACCCGTCCATCAAGATCCACGCCCAAGCGTCAGGGCGGTGGAGCATCACCGAGCCCCCGCTCCAACAGTTCCCGTCCTACCTCCAAGGGCTCCTCATCCCCGACGACGGGGAAGTCTGGATCGGCTGGGACTGGGATCAAATTGAGTTGCGGCTGCTTGCAGCGTTGGCCAACGACGAACCATACTTGCAAGCTTTTCGAGACAATCATGATGTTCACACGGCCAACGCCTGCGACATCTTTGGCCTCTCCAAGCCACCCGACTTGGGTGATCCCTCCGCAGATCCTATCAACGCACCCTGGCGAACCAGCGTGGGATGGGCCGGAAAAGAAGACATCCGCCGCACCTTCGCGAAGCGGTTCGTGTATCGCCTCAATTACGGCGGCGATCCGCGCATGGCTGGGGATATCCCCGGCGCGAAACAGCTTGGCCTCACGGGACCGAAACTCGTAGAGGCGTCAAGGAGATATCTTGCCGCGCATCCTGCAATGGCGGCATGGCGGACACAAACGGCCATGATGGCACAAAGTACGCACGTATCACGTACCTTTATGGGCCGCCGCCGCCGTCTTCTGGGCGATGGGCGTAGCGCGGTGCGTGAAGCGTAC
>ERZ1292629.2813-Hain-H43-01um-R1-2813-length-14143-cov-18_pt1 | contig 14143 bp, 26 predicted proteins | sample MGYA00564399_ERZ1292629 | MGnify/ENA primary metagenome ERZ1292629 (study PRJEB36523, sample SAMEA6512636) | groundwater metagenome | collected 2019-01-08 | study: AquaDiva: Metagenomics assemblies of 32 groundwater samples
TGGATTTGACTACTAAAGAAATTAAAGAAATACAAAAGATAGAAAAAATTCCGAGAATAGAAAAAACTCAAAAAACCCGAGAAGCTTTTGAGATTCCTCTAATAGTTCCTGTTCTTTTGTCTGTTGGAATTATTATTCTCATTATCTTTATTGTTATTGTGAGTCTGAAAAGGAAATGATCTTCAAACAAGATGAGGCAAGATTTGGTGTGTTTTTCGGTGGAAGGACTCATTAAGTTTTCAGAATCAACAATTATGCATGGTTGGCAGTTGAGGAGAACCAAGTTTCTCCTTACACTAACCTCTCCTTTGGTAATGCGAGTTCAATTCTCGACAGGTCCATATTGGAAAGAAATGTTTTATAAGTTATTCTGTCTTTCCATATTCATGTTCAGAATCTTTACTACAGAAGAGTTTGACAGTGAATTTGATAACTTAGACAATTCTATCCAAAAAAAGAGTGGATAAAGAATTAGAACAACTTAAGATAAACCTCTATGTTGGCAGACCCTTAGGATATAAATTTTTTAGGGAGAAAAGAGTTGAAAAATACAGGTTTTATTATTTAATCTATGAAGAATTAGTTGTAGTATTTGTGATAGCAATAAGTGACAAAAAGGATCAACAAAGCACCATTAATAAAATAAAAAGTCTTATACCTTATTATAGAGAGGAAATAAAGAGAAGGCTTAACTTTTCTTAGGGCCTTTCCATTCCCTTATTCTACCGGCTTTTACGTCTTCAAGACCTCTAATTAACTTGATAAGCAATTCTTCATCTAACTCGGCTTTTCTTTTCAATTCTAGATATCTAGTTTTTGGCAGTGTTATCATTTCTTCCATGTATCTCTTATTTTTTGGTTATTTATATATTTTTCTTCTGGCAGTCATGGGGCTACGAAATCAATTCCCGGCAGGTCCATTTATATTAATTAATAATAAGGAAAAAAAGAAGAACAAACGGAAGCGTTATATCCCAACAGATATAATATGTAAAAAGGCATTAACTATATAAATATTATTAATAAAAGAAAAAAGCCGAGGTGATAAGTCTCAGCGAGAATGTAGACCTAATGATAAGTCCTCACGAATTATATCTTTTATAATCTCAATAAGTATATAAATTTTCCATTTACAATTAATTGCGGTGGTTAGCCCCAGTAGACCTAATGGTAAGGCACCAGATTGATACTCTGGGTCCTCACGGACATCCGGGTTCGATTCCCGGCTTGGGTGCCACCGCTTTATTTTATTATAAAAATATTACAATCTGCAAAAATTAACAATCATTTCTTTGTTTTTGACTCTGCTGTCCATTCACTCAACCTCAACTTCCATTTTCCAACTATGATCCTCTCCTGTGAAGTCAGCGCCTGTAACTTTCAATGGTCTTTCGAATAGTGGGCACTCAAGCACAAAAGTTTCAAATTCCCCGCCTTCTCCTGCAACATGAATCTTGTATTTTTCATGAAGTTTTGTTACATCTTCTATAAACTTTTCATCAATAACTCTGCCAAGCCAGGAAGCGCCAAGGGGGTACGCAGAGACGCCGATTATCACAACTTTAAATTTATTGTTTATTATATCTCTTAGATACTGGAATTCATCCTTGTGCCATAAGGGATTTATGCATTGCAATCCCAGATTATCACAAATCTTCTGAATCCTTGATGCCTGGTAGTCTGAATGAAGAGCCCCTGTGACAATTCCTTCAATTTTGTATTTCTTAATAGCTGCTTTAATCGCTTTTTCTAAATCTTTAAGCTCTTCTTCTTTAACCCCATTGGTCTCCCCTGTTAAAATCGGAATTCCCATTACTTCTGCCTGCTTTTTTGTCTTGAATATAGATGGTGTGTGAAACATATAGCTGTCAGGATTTTCAGAATAAATAGTTATAAGGCAGGCTATTTCATGGCCTTGCTTTTTTGCCAGCCATGTGGCCATTGTTGAATCTTTTCCGCCAGAAAATAATACACCTAATTTCATTTTAAAGAAAGGTTTGATGGCTTTTTAAGAATTCTTAGTGTATGATAGCAGTTATTTGATAGGGCATATGATATAAGTTATAATGGGATATACCTTAAGTTAAATAGTAAAATATGAAAATTATTAGGGGGTATGAGAATCTTTTTTAAAATTATTATAAATTCAATCTTCTTTTCTTTTTCCGTGAGCAATGCTTTCCTCAAATCCCGCAGAACTTATCTCGATAAAATCAGCTTTCCCAACCAAATCTTTTATTTTTTTGGCACCAACATAAGTCATCCCAGAAGCTAGGCTTCCGAGAAAATCCCTGACTATTGGCTCTATAGGCCCTTTGCATTCAACAAGAATTTTTTCTCCTTCAATACTGATAACTTCTTTGTCCTTTTCCCCGTCAAGTTCTTTTTTCTTAAGAGAAACATCATAACTTGCAGAGCCTCTGTAAATCTTGAATTTTTTCCCATTTTCTTCAATAATTTCTCCAGGAGTCTCATCTGCTCCTGCAAATATATTCCCGCACATTACATTATCAGCGCCTGCTCCAATTGCCTTTACAACATCTGAAGGCATTCTTATTCCACCGTCTGCACAAATTGGGATTTCTCCCTTAATTGCCTCATAAACATCCATTATCGCTGTAATCTGGGGTATACCAGCACCTGTTTTTAATCTTGTTGTGCACAAAGATGCTGGACCAATCCCAACTTTAACAGCATCGGCACCTTTGCTTAGAAAATATTCTGCAGCATCTTTTGTTGCAATATTGCCAGCCATAATATCTACATTAGGATATTTTTCTTTTAGATAATCCAGAGTTTTGCCAGCGTATTTGGAATGGCCATGCGCAATATCTATTACAAGAATATCTACTTTTGCATTTACCAGTGATTCTGCTCTTTCTTCAACATCTTTCACACCTATTGCAGCTGCACACAGCAATCCCTCTGCCTTGACTTTTTTGACTTCCTCTACTTGCTGCCCTATTGTCATAAACCTATGAAGAACTCCTAGACCGCCAAGCTTTCCCAAAGCAATAGCCATTTTAGATTCACAAATAGTGTCCATATTTGTAGCTACAATTGGAATATTAATTGAATGATTTCTTGTGACTCTTGTCCTGAGATTTACATCTCTTCTGGAAAGAACTTTGTTATATTTTGGAACTATCAATACATCATTAAAAGAATACCCTTTTCCTATTATTCTTGCCATCCCATATAATTATGAGTTTAAGGGGTATTTATGGTTTTTTGTGTTAAATTTCTATTAAATAAAAATCAGTCAAACAGCTTTCCAAGAGGATTTTCAAAATCCTTGTTAATTTTTTCAAGCCTTTGCTTTTTTTCCTCGTCTAATTCTTCTATTCCTTTCTCAAGTTCTTCCCTCAAATCAGCAAATGGGTCTGGATTGTTAGCGAGGTAGGTTTCTTTAAGCCAGATATTGAAATCTTCAAAATGAGTCTCTTGCTCAAGCCAGACTTTTTTCTGATGGTCTAGGTGAAGCAGGGGGGAAAAAGTCATTATTCTTTCTTCTTTATCTGTTCCTACAAGTTCTGTGAAAGACACCTTTGTCTTTTGCTTATTTTCCTTGAAATGACAAATAAGCTTTTCATATAATTCTCTTATCTTATTTTTTATGTTAAATCTTCTTTTTGGAAGAGAGAGATCCATTTCTCTAAGGGCATTTTTGTTTACTATTTCTTTCTTAATTCTTCTGTTTTCTGTGATAATTGCCTTGTTCAGAGATTCTATAAGCTCCTTAAGAGTTACGCGCCTGAACCTTGGCATAGGGCTTCTTGGAATAAGCTCAGGAATTCCTTCTTCAAGATCTATCCTTTCTAGCTCATATTTCTTTTCCTCTTTTTTACCAAAGAGTATTTCATCTATTGACTTTATGTATTTGTTAAGAAGAATCTCTGACTTAATTCTCAGGAGGATGGCTGCAGCGAGCAGGACTTTGCTGGAAACAAAGAAATCAGCTTCTTCAAGATTTTTTATCTTATCCAGATATTTGTCTGTAAGAAGTATTATATCTACATTCCATGGATCTAATTGCTCTGTATTTATTAAGTCATAGATTATCTCCTGCCAGCCAAGCTCTCTGCTGAATAATAGATCATGAAGCTGCTCTTGTTTGACGGCTTTTGCCGACGAATAAGCTAAAATCTCCTGATTTTTGTCTTGTTTGACAGCAGAATCGCTTGGATTTTCCATTTTTATATAGAATAATCTGGAACTTATAAATCCTCTGAGGTTAATGTAGTGCCTAATATTCTCTTTATGTAGTGGCTATTTTACCTATTTGTAGTGCCTAATTACTTATTTATGTAGTGCCTAATTCTACATGATTTTCACTCCTATAAACTAATTATCGACTGTCATTTTTAAAGAGTAACAGGAACGAAACATTTAAATATAAGGGAGAGTTAGAAACTTTATCACCTCTTTTTCCCCAGGAGACGCTTCAGGCCACACTAATTTTAAGAGGTCTGAAGCACTCCCAGGGTTCATAATTAATTTATCAAAAATTAAAGTCGTGGGTTGTACTAACATTATTTAGTGTTTGTATCCACGCAATTATATTTACTTTATTATTAATTTATCAAAAAATTAACTTTGCAGGCTTATTAAGAATTCATTATTTATTATGATTTTCTTGCCTGCGTGAATATTATATTGAATTGTATTAACAAACTTTATAGACTAAAGTGCATAAAGATTAATATTGGTTATACTAAAGGGGGTATTACCTATTGAACCCCCTCCCTTTTTAAAATGCGCATAATGATTTTTATAGATTTACAAAATTTTGAAATGAGTTGTAAATCAGTTAATATACATTAGATGTTGGATTATTATAAAATTCCTCAATTTTTATTAAATTATGTTGCTAAAAAATATGGTTTATATAAACACAATCCTTATCTTATAAGAGCATATGCTTATACAGGGGAGTATACTAATTCTCTAATGGAACAATTAAGAAGTTTCTATGGAGAAGATTCTGAAAAATACAAAGAATATCTAGAAAAAGCCAAAAAACAAAAGCAAGTAGAAAAATGGTTTGGCAAATGTGATTTTTTTGAATTAAAGTTAAAACCGCTTAAATTTAGAGACAATGAACCTAAACAGAAGGGTGTGGATGTTCAATTAGCAGTAGATTTAATTTCTCACGCCTATCAAGATAATTATGATTTAGCAATTATTTGCTCAGGAGATGCTGATTTATTAGAATCTGTAATTCAAGTAAAAAGTCTTGGGAAGGGAGTAATTGTGGTTTCTAAAGTGGGAGATGGGGAGGATGAATCAACATTATCTTTTGCCATGAGAAAATATTCAGATTCGGTGGTAGATCTTGGAAAATTAACTCCTGAAGATTTTAAAGAATTTACTCATTTATACAAGGAATGGTAAGATGGGAATTCCCCAAGTTTCAAAATTGTGTTTCTTACCACAATTAATCTTTTAAACCGGGAATTTCTTTGGTTTTGGATGGAGAATAATTTAGAAGTAACTATCCGTGGCTGGGAGGTTGAAATTTCTCTAGAAAAATCTGAACAATTTAGACAAAATATTGGAAGGATTCTCGAAAAAACGGGTTTTGTAAAGGGAGAAAAATACTGGGAAAATGTGGAGATAGGTAGATTAAGATTATATTCAACAAGCAGGCATACAGGGTGTGGTATAGAAACTCGGCATTTATTAATGAAATCTCCTTCTGTGATTGAGGGGGTTCCTCCTATTGCTAGGATAATTGAACAAGCAATACATGATCAAGAATTGATTTCATTTAAAATAGAAAGATATTCTGGATATGCCTAAAAAATAATTTTATTCTTTATTTTCTTCTGTTTTCTTGCTCATAAACTCTGAATAATGGCATTTTCCGCAATAAACCCTTTCTTTTGTGGTCATCAAAAAAATTCCTGGCCCGCATCTCGGGCAGAACCTTTCTCTTGTGACTTTATCACCAGAAATCTTATATTTTGCATATTTCTTGCTCGTTGGCTTGTTCTTGTGTTTCTTCTTACCTTTCTTTTCCTTAGGCATTTTGTTTCCTCAAAAGGACTTCGTTATTTTGTAATATCGTTGCCATTTTAATCCTTTACCTTATTTAGCAGCTCCTTTTTCAGCCTCTTTTTTCTTTTTTACTTCAACTATGTTTTTTTCCTTTGCAGAACTATAAATATTTGCTTTTATGTTAAAATCACCTATTCCAAAATTTCCTTTTATACCTTTAATCTTTATATTTTCTGGAGAAACAGAAAACTTCTTCGAAAGAAGCTCGAGGATATGGGCCCTGCTTGGTGTGATTTCTGAGCTTATTGTTGCCTTTATTTCTTTTCTGTTAAAAAAGATGTTATGTTTTTCTTCAAGAATTTTTAAGCTCATCTTGTTTTAATGGCAAAATTTCCTTTTTCTTTTAAATTAAGTTTTTTTGCAATCTCTGATTTTTCAGGGTTTAAAACCTGGATCCTTCCTTTAAATCCCTCTGTATTTTCCCTGGACTCGCATCTTGGGCATTTTTCTCCTGCGTCATAAATCGTGTTGCAAAGTTTGCATGCTTTTTGTTTCATTTTCTAATGAAATAAAATGGAAATCTTTGATTTACTTTTTGCTTAGGCATTTTTTTTCTTTCCTCCCTTCTTCCCCTTTGCAGTCCTTTCTTCTGTTCTTTCTGCTTTCTTTTCTTCCTTTTCTTTTTTAATAGCATCTTCTTTTACCCATTCCAGTTTTCCAAGTCCTGGCTGCCTCATTGTCAAACTTAGTTTTGGTTCTTCTCCTTTATGGCTAATGGCGACTATTCTGGCGATGCATAAATCTCCCTGCTTAAGAACTTTTTTGCTTGATTTTCCGCTAAGAGTGTTTGTTTTGCTGAAACTTACATAATCTTCCATTGCCTGGCTTATATGCATCATGCCCCTCATATTTCCCATATCTATGAATGCACCAAAATTAGTTATTTCAGAAACTATCCCGTAGACCAGTTCGTGGAGTTCTGGCTTCCATACCAGAAGAGTAAATGCAGAATTATAATAGGCAGCGCCGTCTCCAGGGATTATGACTCCTTCCCCTACTTTTAAAACATCTATCACAGAAACTACTTTGCCAAGTTCTTTATCATAATAATCAGAATATGTTTCTCTAAGCTGCTGCTCTACGGCCTCGATAGTCGGAATTCCAAATAGCTTTGGCTCCACTCTTATATAGTCCTCAATTTCAGTCAGATAGAACATTTTTACCTGTGAGAGAGAGTAAAAAATGGTTTTTAAAGGTTATTATATAAAACCTAAATTTTTTTAAACAAGTTCACGATTAGCTTTTTATGGGAGAAAACGACGGGGGAGCAATAAGGTTAATTTCTGTTAGTTTTTTCGAGCCAAGATATTTAGAAGAAGATGTTATTTATGTTCATCTTATGTCTTATGGAAGCGAGATAGGCGCTAGGGCATTTTCAGCAGTAGATTTTAGATATGATGGAGATTTGGTCGAGGGGAATACCCTAAAGGATAAAGGAAGAAAAGCATCAAACATGACCCACAGTGGGAGAGAAGGATTCGCTATATGCGTGCCAAACCATCAAGAATTCATTAGAAGATTAGAATCAGAAAATAATGGAAGAACAGGATATAGCTTACTTAAAGATTGTGTTGAACTTTCTAAAAGACTCCAGGAAATTAGAGGCTTAACAGGAATTGTAACAGACAGATAAAAATATTATATAATCTCCAGTTTCTTCTTCTGCCTTATAACCAATTTAGGATTCTTGATTTTCTTTTTTAAACCAAGATCAAGTGTTGCTACAACAGCGGCTGGGTTTTCTTTGGCAAAGTTTATTATCGCACTATCTGCATCTTTCCCTGGAATTTTTATTAAGTCAAATTTATTTTGTTGGATAATTTTTAATGCTAATCCTGCTCCAAGTCCTTTTAATTCTCTGATTACCTGTTCAGGTATAACTATCTGCATGCCCTTAAGCTCTATATTGTCAAAAAAATCTACTTTCTGTTTTACAGCTGTAAGGATAAAACTTGTATCAAGTATGACTTGCTTCATGTTTTATTTCTTTTTATATACAATTTAATTTCCTTAAGAGATAAGTGGGAGGATTTAAGTCTTTTTTCATGCTCCTTAGAAACTCCATATGATTTTCTCATTAGTGCATATAACTCCTGTCCGTACCCTTTTTTTATAGTTAGTTTATCTGCTTCTCCCTCTTCCCATCTTCTAAATTTTTCTGAAATAAGATAGTTGATTATAAAAGAAATTTTTTTGGAAAGATTTCTGGCTTGGTGCCTTTGTATATGTGATAATTCATGCGCAAAAAACCCTTTTAATTCTTTATCAGAAAAAGTTCTTAAAACAGGATTTATTATAATAACATTAAAAAATCCAAGATTTATTGCTTTTCCAAAATATTTGAATTTTCTCTCTATGTAAATTAGCCTTCTTCCTTTCAGAACAATAAAGGCTTTTTTTATTATGCTATCTGAAATTTTTTTATATCTTTCAAGATGTTCGTTCATCCAAAAAACAAGGGAAAACAATATAAAAACTTAACATTTTCGGGACAATAATCTTTATATAATAAGTACTTTTTAGGTTTTGAGTTATGAAAAAAACAAAAGTTAGCCTCGGTCATGGTTTACCTGTAATGTCTTTAAAAGGGTTGGAAAGGTTAGTTATGGAACTTAAGTCTCTTAGAAAAAGAAGAATTAGACAGGATCCACGAACAATTAGTTTATTAGATAACGGGGAAGTTAAAGAAAGGGTTATTTATGTTAGAATCCCTGAGTATCCAGGAAGGGTCTTTGAATATGTTGTCAGAGAATATGGGGATATAGGATTTAGACATACATTTCTTAGTATTAATAAATATACTTCTAGCGATTTAAGAAAAAGAAAAGGTTAATGGATTCAATCTTAACATTTATTAATTACTTTTTACAATAATTATCATGCAAGAGGCTGAAAACATCCTTAGAATTTTTCAGGAAACAAAAGAGGCTGTTTCTAGAGGTGATTCTGCAGAGATAAAAAATCTTAGCAACCAAACAAATAACACAGCTGCGTTGACTAACGATCCTGATAATATTGCTACAGCAGTAGTTGTTTATGCACTTAGCAAGATAATAGAAAGAGAGGACTACAAAAATCTTCCTGGGTGGAATAAATTTTATGGTGTTTATATTGATTGTATAGACAAAGTTATTAATTCCCTTAAAAGAGGGGATGATGAAGCCTTCAGGAAACACGTGAAGATGCTGAGAGATGCAATAAATAGGCTTTCTGGCAAGCTCAAAGATTATATCCAGGATGTTTTCAGAAAAGCTAGTATCAACAAAGCCTCAAAGATTTATGAACACGGAATTTCTATGGAAAAGACAGCGAGCCTTTTGGGAATTACCCTGTTTGAGCTGGCAAGCTATGCTGGCCAGAAAGAGGAAGCAGAACTCCCTCAGACAAAAACAATAGATGTAAGAATGAGAATTAAACTTGCAATGGAGATGTTTGAATGAAACTGACAAGTTATGAAAAAAGAAATTATGTAATGAATGATAAGAATGATTTTGTTATACTTAAAAAAATAAAATTGCTTGAAAAAAAGAAGTTAAATACTAAAGATAAAAAGGCTGTTAATTTGGTAGGAACTCAGCTGAAAAGAAATTGGAGATTGCCGTTAATTAGATATTTAGATAAATTATTACTAAAGTATAAAAAATGAAAAAGGAAACAACCAATAAATCAATAAAAAAGATAATCATCTTTGATTCAGGAGCTTTGATAAGCTTCTCAATGAACGGAATAACAGACATATTAAAAAAACTTAAGGGGATTTTTCCAGGAAAGTTTTTGATAACTTCTGAGGTTAAAAGAGAGATTATTGATGTTCCTTTAAAGATAAAAAAATTTGAGCTGGAGGCTCTTAAAATAAGGCAGCTTCTGGATGAAAAGGTTTTAGAGATGCCTTCTTCTATGGGAATAAATGATTCTTATATTGACCAAGAAGATGGTGAAATTTTAAAAATAGCAAACTCCACTTTCATCGGGAAAGGAAAGGAGATACATATTCTAGATCATGGGGAAGCTTCATGCCTGGCATTAAGCAAAATTCTTTCCGAAAAAGGAATAAAAAATGTGATAGCAATTGATGAAAGAACAACAAGGCTTCTCGCTGAAAAACCAGAAAATCTGAAAAGTATTTTTGAAAATAGAATGAATACTAAGATAACGATAAAAAAACAAAATCTGGAATTCTTTAAAGACTTTAAAATAATAAGATCGCCAGAGCTTGCTTATGTTGCATACAAAAGAGGACTTGTAGATTTAAAGGATGGAAATCTTGTTCTTGATGCTCTTCTCTATGCTTTAAAGTTTAAAGGCGCTGCAATTTCCGGAGATGAAATTGAAGAAATGAAGCGATTGAGTAAGGCTTAAAAATCATTGATTTCTTTTAGAAAGAAGGGTCTGTAGTTCACCGTCAGAATACCTGGCTCCAGAGTTTCATAAAAAACAGAGTGCCCAGGAGAAAAGGGTTAAATTCCCTTCAGGCCCATTTTAATAAAAAACAGAGGTAATAATCATGAGTTATAACGGTTCACATCTTATCTGCGAAAAACATTCAAAAGAAACTACTTATTGCACTATAGAGCAAAAGTGGATTTGCGTAATGTGTGAATTGGAGAAGGATAATTAACTAAATTATCAAAATTTTTAAATACCCCTCTTAATGTTATTTAATAATATGAAAAAGATAGATGTTGTCGCTGGAATAATTCATAATAATGGTAAGATAATCATCGCAAAAAAATCAGAAAAACATAAGATTATTCCAAGAAAATGGGAATTCCCTGGTGGTAAAGTTGAAGAAGGGGAATCTCATGAGGCAGCATTAATGCGTGAATTGTTAGAAGAAATGAAGTTAAAAGTAAAAGTGGAAAAGTTTTTAATTAAATGTGTCCATTCTTATGATGGAGAAAATGAAATTCATCTTCATGCCTATCTTTGCAAACCATTGAATAGTATTAAAGTTTTAGAGCATGAAAAGATTTTATGGGTAAATCCCCTAGATTTAGAAAATTATGATTTAGCTTTAATAGATAAAGAAGTAGCTAGTAATTTAATTATCGGAGGAATTAACTAAGAATGTGGAATCAACCTCTCAAAAACTTTATAAATAACCTCTACAAAATAAGATTATGATATGGTGGATTATTGGCCTAGCAATTTTTATTGCATTGATTTTCGTAGTTTACTATAATAGATTTATTATTTTGGGTAATAGGATTGATAATTCTTTGAGTCAGATTGATGTTCAGCTTAAGAAAAGGGCAGATCTTGTGCCGAATCTTATAAGCTCTGTAAAAGGATATGCGAAGCACGAGAAAGGCATAATGAAAGATGTTACAGACGCCAGGAAAGCATTCATGAGCGCAAAGACTTTTGAAGGAAAAGTCAAGGCAGGAGCAGAGCTTCAGAATGCTTTAAGATCAATTCTTGCAATTGCTGAGAACTATCCCCAATTAAGGGCTAATGAAAACTTTTTGCAACTGCAGCAGGAGTTAGCTGCAATAGAAGACAAGGTCGCTTATTCGAGGCAATATTATAATGATTCTATATTGGGGTATAACAACCTAACAAAGAAATTCCCTGGGATGTTGTTTGCTTCTATCTATGGAAAAAAGGCCAAGAAATACTTTGAGATTCCTGCAGAAGAAAGAAGTGTTCCAAAAGTTAATTTTTAGATTTTCAGAAAGTTTACCAATTAAATATATTTTTATACACTGAATTTATAATAAAATCATGGTAGAACGAATCTCTTTTCATGATCAAATACAAATGAATAAAATAAAATCATTTGTATTAATTGTAGTAATTTTTATATTTTTCATAATTCTTGGCTATATAATATCAATGATTTTAGACCCGTCTTATTTTTTTATTATAATGATTTTTTCTGTAATTTTTTCCCTTATTTATATTTTAGCTGGCTATTATAATTCTGACAAAATTTCTCTTGCTTCAGTTAGGGCAAAGCCAGCTTCACAGACAGAGCATAGAATGTTTTATCATGCTGTAGAAAGTATGTCTATAGCTTCAGGTTTGCCTATGCCCCGCCTTTATGTTATGGAATCAGAAGAAATCAATGCTTTTGCTTCAGGGAGAAATCCGCAGAATGCTGTTATCTGTTTTACAACAGGGGCATTAAAAAAACTTAACAAACAGGAACTGGAAGGTGTTGTTGCCCACGAGATGTCCCACGTGGCTAACTATGATATAAGATTTATGACTCTGACGGCTGTTCTCATTGGAATGGTCTCTATAATTGCGCAGATGTTTTTGAGAAATTTATGGTTTGCAAATGTTGGAAAAGATAGAGATGGAAGAGTGCAGATATTTTTAATTCTTCTTGGGATTATTTTTGCTATTCTTGCTCCTATAGCTGCTCAACTTGTTTCTTTATCTATTTCAAGAAAAAGGGAGTACATGGCAGACGCAACAGGCGTAAAATTCACACGTTATCCATTAGGGTTGGCAAATGCACTCAAAAAAATAAAGAATGAACATATTCCGGAAAGAGAAAGAAAACACTTGGTTGCTAAAGCAATGGCTCCCTTGTTTATTTCAGATCCTTTTAAGAGAAAAGTGCAGAATTTATTCTCAACGCATCCTGACCTAGATGACAGGATAAAAAGATTGGAGAAAATGTAAAATTTGTATGAAGTTTTAAAATGCCAAACGCCAATAAAATAAACATAAGCGACAAAATTCTGGCAGCGACTTTCTTAAAGCTTCTTCCAAAAAGAGTCACTCCAAATCAAATAACAATATTCAGATTTTTTACGATACCCTTCATCGCTCTTTTGCTTTGGATAGGAGAATATGAATTGGGAACAGCTCTCTTTATTATTTCCGCTTTTACAGATGCTTTGGATGGGGCTCTCGCGAGAACAAGAAAAAAAGTCACGAAGTGGGGCAGCACTTATGATCCTCTGGCTGACAAGCTTTTGATAAGCGTTACTGCTTTCCTTATTCTGCCAAGATATATTGGACCCTGGATTGTTTTTGCAATAATATTCTTAGAAATGTTTCTTATAGGAATGGCTTATTACAATACAAACCATAATAAGAAAAAACCGATAATGGCAAACTGGTGGGGAAAGTCAAAGATGATTTCACAATCCTTGGGGGTTTTTTTGGTTCTTCTATATATCCTATGGTCAGCTCCTATTCTGCTAATTCTTGCGCAATGGGTCTTGTATTTAGCAATTGCTCTTGCAATTATAAGCCTTATTACTTATAGTTTGTAGATTTGAAAATATAAGTTTATCAGAACACCCTAACTAAATATTTATCTTCTTTTCTTAGAATTCTTCTTCTTTCCTGTGACAATTATATAAATTATTTCTGGAATTGCCAAGAGATTTACAAGGAAGAATATAATAAACCACCAGAGATGATTTTTCTTCGCAGATTTCCACATTGCGATTGCTGTCCAAACAGCTTCCCAGATTACTATTAATATAATAACCCAAGCCGATACCCCTAATTGTGCTGCTGCTGAGCTGAAATAATCTAGCATATCCTGTCAAATAATCACGAGTTTATAAATATTATTTTGCAACAGCATTTTTCTATTGTATATTCCTGTTATTATACATTAGTAAGTAGAAATCTTTAAATAGTACTTTGTTTTTAGGAATCAACGTTATACAATCTGTAGGAATAGAAAGATATATAACATACAACCTATTGTATATCAAATGGATTGTCCATATTGCCTCGGTAAAACGAGAGTGACTGACAAGAGAGGCTCTCCGGAAGGCGTAAGAAGAAGGCGCGAGTGCCTGAAATGCAAAAAAAGATTCACAACATACGAAAAAATAGGAAGGGGGGATGTTTACGTTATAAAAAAGGACGGGCGCAGGGAGAAATTTTCAAGGGAAAAACTTTCGGCTGGTGTTGAAAGGGCTTTTGAGAAACGCCCTGTAGCTAAGGAAAAAATAACAAAAATGATAAATGAAATTGAGGAACAACTTGCAAAGAGAGGAAAGAAAGAGGTAAAGAGTTCTTTTATCGGAGAACTGGTGATGAAAAAGATAAAGAAGCTTGACAATGTTGCTTACATAAGATTTGCTTCTGTTTATCGTGATTTCCAGGA
>ERZ1292629.2816-Hain-H43-01um-R1-2816-length-14135-cov-7_pt1 | contig 14135 bp, 13 predicted proteins | sample MGYA00564399_ERZ1292629 | MGnify/ENA primary metagenome ERZ1292629 (study PRJEB36523, sample SAMEA6512636) | groundwater metagenome | collected 2019-01-08 | study: AquaDiva: Metagenomics assemblies of 32 groundwater samples
TTCATTTAATTGTCTTTGGAGCGAGTCCATCTGGAGAAAATGCCGCCTTTGGAAATTTTTCCCTTAGCTGTTGAGTTTTAACGATTAATTTGTCTCCCATCATGTTGCCCGCGATTTTTTGCAAAATTCTTGATTTTGCTCCAGATGGTTCTATGTTATGAAATAGGCAGTAATGCTTTTCTGATAAAATTCTCGTTGGAATAAGTAAAGGAAATGCAATGCTCCAATCTTGGGTATAAATTATGTTATAACTATTTTCCTTATCTTTTTTTTCTATTGCCGCAGAAAGACTTCCCATTGAACTGGACAATGAATACAGATTTAAATCATCCTCTCTTGAAATCAGGTCAACTTTATGCCCTGCCTTTTCAAATCTTTCCTTTATTTCCTTCACAGATTTTCCCGTTGCATCTTTTTCTGTCCTGTAAACTATAAGTATTTTCATTTTAATTATCAAAGCCACCGACTTTTTTTAATGTTTCCTCAGCATGTTTCAACTCTTTTTTATCATTTATGGTAAGCCAAATTCCATTGTGATGAAAAGAATGCATCTTTTTCTCGGCAATAAGCTTCCTGAAGGCATTTTCTTCTATATTTCCCCCCTCAAGAAAATCCTTTATTTTTTTATTAAAAATATAAAAACCAGAATTCATTTTTTTATCCCCTACTTCCCCTTTCTCTTTGAATTCTGTTATTTTTCCGTTTTCATCCAGGTTAATGATTCCAAAATTCGTCCTTAAATTTACAGTTGCTAAGGTTACTATGGCTCCGTTTTTTATGTGTGTATTTCCAAAATCTTCAAGGGAAAGGTCTGTTATCTGGTCACCATTCATCGCGTAAAAATTCTCATCATCAATTCCCGATTGCTCTATTGCCGCCTTAAAGGCATCCTCTGTTCCTCCATTTTCGTCATGCTCAGTGTAAATTATTTTTATGCCGAAGTCATTTCCGTCTCCAAAATAGTTTTTTATCATTTCTTTTTTATACGCCGTGCCTATTATTACCCTTTCAACGCCGTTTTTTACCAGCCATTCAAGTATTCTCTCCAGAATTGGTTTATCATTCACGGGAATAAGCGGCTTTGGCAAATCCTCTGTCCTCTCCTCAAACCTCTTGCCCCTGCCACCGGCAATAATCACCGCAGTTTTTATAGTCATAATCATATTAACTAAGAAATTTGTTTAAAAAGATTATGGAACTCAAAGACTTCTTTGTGGAAATTCATAGAAATATTGTTTAAAAAACTTGTGATTTATAAATCTATAATTACAATACAATAAACTTATTAAAGACGCATTTTTCCTTAACTAAATGGAACTTGGCAGAAAAAAAGTCCTGATTACAGGTATCACTGGTTTTATAGGGGCAGAACTTGCAAAAAAGCTTGTTCAAAGGGGATATGATATTTATGGTTTTATAAGGCATGTTATTGGCAGGGACCTCGATTCTCTGGAAGAAATAAAAAATAAAATTACCCTTATTACCTGCGATATCACCGATTATTTTTCAGTCAGGGAATCTATAAAAAAGGTATTTCCTGATTATGTTATTCATCTGGCCGCCCTCTCTCCGGTCAGGCTAAGTTTTGAGCATCCTTTTGATTTTCAAAAAAATACTTTTTTGGGAGCTGTTAATGTTGCAGAAGCAATCAAGGATTTGTTCGGACCAGACAAGGTTAGGTTGATTGTCGCATCAACCGCAGAAGTTTATGGGATGCAGGATGTAAAGCCGTCTACAGAGGATTTGAGATTAGAACCATCAAGCCCGTATGCCGTGGCCAAGGCATCAATGGACATGTATATAAGGATGCTCTTTAAGGTTTACAATTTCAATGCGGTTCTTTTGAGAAATGCAAATACATTTGGAAGAAAATATGATGACGGTTTCTTTACAGAATACATTGTAACAGAAATGCTTAAAGGGAACAATATTTATGTCGGAGCACCGGACTCTATCAGGGATTATATGTATGTTGATGATCATATTAATTCTTACATTCTTGCGATGGAAAATCCAAGAGCCAGAGGAGAAGTGTTTAACATTGCGGGTGGAAAGGGATACACAAATAAAGAGTGGACCTTGAAGATTGCTGAAATAATAAGATTTCCCTTAAATAAAATATTTTTTGGAGAATATCCCCCTGGATATCCGAAAAGGCCAATAAAATCAGATCAGCCATACCTTGTTCTTAATCCATCAAAGGCAGAAAGAATTCTTGGATGGAAACAGACAGTCTCCCCAGAAGAGGGTTTGAAAAAGACTATTGATTACTGGAAAAACAAATTTCTTGAAAAAGAAGCCGAAAGATTATCAAAGCAGAAATTAGATAAAATCAAGGAAATTATGCATTCTGAGTAAAATGAAAGTTGCTATGGTTTATCCAAGCAGAGAATCGGAAAAAGCAATTTCCGGCTATTCCTCCACTCTTACCGATAATATAAAAAATTCGGGAGTGAAAATAGAAAATATCACCTATTATGCCGGATCCCCGCTGACTTTCTTTAAAAAATTTGATGAACTTAAAAAATATGATATAATTCATATCCAGCATGAGTATAACCTATTGGGATGGTATGGATTGCCATTTTTTATTTTATATTTTTTATTATTTTTATTAAGATGCAAAGTTATTACCACAATGCACACTATTTTATCCCAAAAAGAGAAATTCAAAGGAAGTAAAATAAAAACATTTTTAAGAAAATTATTATATTTGACACAAAATAAAGTAATTAATTGGTTTTCAGATGTTATTGTTGTGCATACAAATTTCTTAAAAGAGACATTATCAAATGAATATGGCATCGGGAAAAATAAAATAATGGTCTTTCCGCAAGGAATTTTAGAAAATATTCCAAAATATAATAAAAAGAAAGTAAAAAAAGAATTAAAACTTTCAGGGCCAGTTTATATTCTTATGGGCAGTATGATTCCGGATCATGGGCATGATATTATCATCAAGCAAGCAGATAAGATTGGAAAAACAATTCTCGTTGTTGCTAACCCCGGCTCGGTTAATGACAGGAATAGTGAAAGAACAAGAAAATATCTAGAAGAAAATAAAAAAATCGTTAAGGAGAAACGCTTTGAAAAGTTTGTAAGATTTGATATAAGCAAGGATATAACAGACAAAAATCCTCTTTGGTGGAAGTATTTCTCTGCTGCAGATCTTGTTCTTCTGCCTTACAGAGTTGGCCACGGCAGTGGGATTTTTGCTCATGCAATAGCTGCCGGCATTCCCGTTATTGGAAGTAATGTTAAATTTTTTAATGAAATTGCAAGAAAATATGGATGTGTTGTTGTTGCAAGCAATGATGAAGATTATCCCAGGGCAGTTAAGGAGGCCATGAAACCGGCTAATTACAAAAAAATAGTTATTGAATGCCGGAGATATTTGAAGGAGAATGCGTTATCTGTCATCACTTCTAGATATAAGAATATGTATCTGTCTCTTCTAAAATAATTTAAGTTATTCTAAATTCAGGCAATGCAACAATAAATTTCCCCCCTTGTTTATGATATTCATTTTCCTGTTTCACTATTTCATCCAAAAAATGCCATGTATTAACCAAAATATAGTCCGGCCGTTCCTGCCTCATTTTTTCAGGAGGGTATATTGGGATACCTGAGCCTATTGTTACCCTGCCCCATTTGTCGGGGTTCATATCAGCAATTCCATCGATTAAACTCTGATTCAGATCAAAATACTGCAACGCAACATTGCCTCTTGTCGAAGCTCCGTATATCCAGACTTTTTTTCCGACGGCTTTTTTTTCCCTTAAAAAATTTGTTAGTTTTTCCTTTATCCCGTTGATTCTTGATGCAAACTCAAAATACGGTTTTTCTGTGTCCAGCCCGGCTTTTTTTTCTTTTTCCATCAAATTTTTAATTCTTTCTTCAGCCTCATCAAAACCCTTTATTTTACCATTTCCCATTACTTTTATGTATGTTCTTATGCTTCCTCCGTTTATGTTATTTTGTTCAACATCAAAAATTTCCAGACTGTGTTTGTCAAGAAGGTTTTTCAGGGAAATCATGGAATAATATTCCCTGTGCTCGTGGCATATATTATCAAATGCATTTTGTTCAAGCATGGTTAGCAAATAATTCTGCTGAATCACGAGAATACCCTCCTTATCCAGGCATTGTCTTATATCCTCTATAAATCTGTTCGGATTTTCAAGGTCGTAAAACATTGAGATTGCAGTGATTATCTTGGCCTTTTTTACGCCGAAATTGTTTACAAAATCCTCGGAATTGAAGAAATTATTTATGACCTTGAATCCCTTTGCCTTGGCCTCCGCTGCCACATTTCCCGATGGCTCAAATCCAACAATTTCAATCCCTTTCTCTTTATCGTAAAAACCAAGAAGCGTTCCGTCATTGCATCCTATGTCAATTATTAAATCTCCTCTTTTAAGAGGATATATTTTCTGTGCTTTTTCCACTATGTCTCTTAAGTCATTTTTGATTGTTGTGCTTATTCCAGATTTATACCAGTATTGCTCTCCCCACATCAGTTCAGGAGAGGTGTTATGTTTGAGTTGTAAAAGCCTGCAGTTGTTGCATAGAATTAAGTCCAGGGGGGCTCTTGTTCCATCTTCTTTGGAATAAGGAAAACCGCTGACATACTGATTCCCAAGGGAAATTATTGAAATCAGGTTACCAGAGCCACAAGACCTGCATTCTCTTATCTCATCAGTCATTTTTTATGTAAATTTAATTCTTTTATAAAGGTTATCATAAAATAATGCCGATATTATTTTTTCCTTAACAAATATTTATCCTCTATTTTTGAAACAATCTCAAATCCGCTCAGTTTGACAATTTCCCGAATTTCATCCTCGGTGTAATAGGAAGTATTTACCTTATACCCTTTTCCAAATCTTGTTTTTATATAATGCCCTATATCATAAAGAAAATCATATAATATGTCTTTTATGGTTTTTTCCTTATCAAGCCAAAAATCAACGTATGCATATCTGTTTTTTTTCAAAATCCTGTTAAATTCCTTTAAAACTTTCAATGCCAAAAAAGAAGGTATGTGCCCGAAGGTTCCAAAACAAAAAACCAAGTCCTGTTTTTCTTTTATTTTTTTTATATCTGTCAAATCATCTTCAATCAGTTTGATATCATAACCAGAGACGCGGACTCTTTTTCTTGCCGCTTCCAGGACATTCGGGGATATATCAATGCCAGTTACAGAGTAACCTCTTTTTGCAAATTCTATTGCAAATCTTGCAAAAGGTCCAATTCCTATATCCAATATTTTTGCCTTTTTATCCAGATAAGGTAGTACTTCTTTTTCCACAATTCCAAATTCTTCCCTCGTTTGTTTATCAAGAATATTTTTTGTTTCCACTGTTCCTGCTATAACTCCAAGGCTTCCCTGCTCCTTTTGCTTTCTGTCCCAAATCCCCCTGCCCCATGTCCCGATATTGTCTTCCATTTTTAGAAATTTTTATTTAGAGCTTCCTCATAAATTTTCTTCAATTTTCTGTTTCTTTCCCCTATAGAGAATTTGCCGTTTTTAACCGTTTCTAAACTTTTTTTAGCCATTTTTCTTCTAAGATTTGAATTTTCAATTATTTTGGAGGCTTTGTTTATTATTTCTCGAATTATCTCTGGATTTTCATTTCTTTCTATTTCGGATAATAAAACTGTTTCTCTCCAGAAGAATTTAATTTTTCCAAGGTTTGGCCTTCTCGGAAGTTTTATCAAAAAACCAGTTACTCCATCCCCAATCAATTCATCTTTGGAATCTTCGCCCAGAATTCCACTTGTGCTTATTACAGGTATTCCGAAGGACATGCATTCAAGAATTCCAAATCCAAAAGTATCAGTGTATCCAGGGTAGATAAAAATATCTGTGTTTGAATAAATCTTTTCCAGTTCTTCTTTCTTTATCAATTTCAAAAATGTTATTTTTTTGTTTGCAGCATATTTCTCTGCTATTTCTTTTGGAGTCTTTGATATAACAATTGCTTTAATATCTTTATTTTTTTTAGTCAGATTATCCATTGCTCTTACAGCATCCAATCCACCCTTTTCATAAAAGGATCTTCCGACAAATAAAAGATTAATCCCCTTATGTGCCATTTTTTTAATCCTTGGCAGGGGAATTGCAGGATATATAACTGTCATCTTATCTCTAACTTCAGGAAAGGCTTCTTCTAAATCTTCTCTAATTTTTTCTGTCCATAATATTATTTTTCTGCAATTTTTATTGGATAATATTTTTCTTATTCTATCAGTCGCCAATTTTGTTTTTTTCCCCGAGACATAAAGCTGCCATATGGATTCAAGATCTGCTACCCAGGGAGAATTGTTTTTGCTTAAACAATGTGCACAATGAATCAGGTCATATCTCTCTTTTGATTTTGTTTGATGTATATTAATCAAAGGAATCCTTAGTTTTTTAATTGACTCTCTAATATTTTTCTTCAGGAAATTAGAAAGCCAGAATAATCTTTTATTTACAATCACTCCCTTTTGTTTTTCAACATTCAAATATTCTATTCCCTGCGGAGGATTATCAATAAGATATTTATAATAAGGAGAATCAGGGAATTTCCAGGGATATTGAAGATATACTCTAATTCTGTTCATTTTATAACTCTTAATTTGAATTCAATTTCAGCTGCAGGAAAAATCCACGCCAAAAAGCGGCAATAAAATCTGTGATTTAAATTTATTAGGGGGTCTATAAATTTATTCATTATCTTAGACTGGCCAATTCCAAAATGAATTCTAACTTTTTCAACTTTAAAATTAACTTCATTTCCTTTTTTTACCTGGTGAGAATAATTATGTTTCCCTTCAAAATAAGAAAATGTAAAAGGGCTGAAAAATCTTACATGAGTAGGGTCATTAAACTGCCCCCATGCAGAATAAAAAGGCGTCCTTATTTTTATTATCGCATTTTTTCTGCAAATTCTGTGCATATCGTTTATTAATGGAACAAAATTATTTATATGCTCCAAAACATGATTTGCTAGAATTTCATCTGCTGAATCTTTTTTGAAGGGCAAAGGAGTTTTTTTCAAATCCCATACTTTATCGGGATTGACATCCCCCGAGGAGTCTATGTTGATATATCCCTCTCGCTTGTCATTCCCGCATCCCAAATTCAATTTCATTTTAATAATTCTCCTATAATTTTTCTGCTTAATCCTCTTTCACCATAAGGATTCTTAAATTTTTTAACTTTGATTTTTCCACTTTCTATATGCTCAATAATCTTTCTGGTTTTTTCCACGTCAAGTTTTGTTAGGAAATTTATTCCGGTGTATAAACCTTCCTGCCTTTCTGTTCTTTTTCTTAATATTATGCATGGCTTTTTAAAGACAAGGCTTTCTTCCTGTATGCTTCCCCCGTCTGTTATGAGATATTTGCAATTTGCCAGGAGGAAAATAAAATCAGTATAATCAACCAAAGACATAAGTTTAATATTTCCCATATTTTTTATTTCGCCAACCATTCCAAACTTTTCTATTGATTTTGCAGTATTTGCATGAATCGGCCATATAGCATTTATCTTTATGCCTTTTAGAATATTTACAATTTTTCCAAGTCTTTCCCTGCTATTTAAATTTTCATGTCGATGGAGATTTATGAGCACATATTTCCCTCTTGTTTTTTTAAGTGTTTTTTTTGCAATATTATAAGAAATAATAGAAGAATCAATTATTGTATTCCCGATTTTTATTACTCTTTTCCTCCTGTCATATTTTTGAAGATTCTTTTCCGTAAGATCTGAGACCGCAAAAAGAATGTCTGAAAAAAAGTCACTAATCTGCCTGGAAATCTCCTCGGGAAACGGCTCAAGCAAGGAACCAGAGCGCAATCCTGCTTCCAAATGGACATTCTTCCACTGTTTTCCAATATTGATTAACTTGCTTGATGCTATTGAAGCTGCAGCAGTGCTCATTGTATCCCCATGATATATAACATACCGGGGGTTTATTTTATTGGTTAATCTTCTAATTTTTAAAATCATGACAAAAAACCATAGGATTGAAATCCTGTTTATTTTTGACCAGAATTTCGTGCTTCTCCTCGGTTCTTCACTAAGAATGAAATCAGGCATTTTGATTCCGAAATCCTCGCATGCTTTTCCCAAGGAATGCTGGCCTGTATGTATGAACCAATAATCCCTCTTTTGTTTTTTCAGCTCAAGCATTATTGGCATGCATTTTATCAGTTCTGCTTTTGTTCCTATAATAATAGCTATTCCAGAATGTTTACTTTCCATAAAAATTATTCATAAACCTATTATTTTAAGCTTTATGTAACTGAAGAACTATTTCACAAAAGTCAGATTATCAAACTCTCCATATCCCCCATCTGTTCTTAAAAATTCCTCTCTTGCAATAATGTTTGAAGGGTAATCAATTTTCCATATTTTTATTGGGCCTCTGAAACCGTTGAAATATACGAACTCTCCTAAATTAGCTCCCTGCGAATTTAAATTTTTTATAAGCAGTTCCTGTTCAGCATAAGCAAGATTTATTGTCGGATATTTTTCAAATGGATCGTCTAGAAGATATAGCTGTGCAAATAGTCCCTTCGAAACCCTTGGAGACAAATAAATAGCAGCTCCTGTTCTGTCAATATTGACGCCCTCTGCGGTTTGAACTACCTGCGGGATTAGTCTTATAACTGCATTCAACCCACCCCCAAAATCAATGAGTTTTTCCTCATAATAGAGATACCTTATGGGAATACTTATCTGCTTCTGATTATATATGAAAATTCCCACTGGTTGCGAGGCCATGCTTCCGTTCTTCGAGGTCTCAATAATCACTCCCCCCATCACAGCATTATTGGAAGGTAAAAATATCTGATTTTCGTTTTCACTATAAAGTATGTCCTCATCAACAAAAACTCCCCCCTGGTATAATCTCATATCGCTTGTATTTGTCTCCCTGCTCTGCGAGGAATCATAAATCATCACAGGAATCTGTGAAAGTCTGTCTTCGTCTGCTTCGTTACTTCCTATTATCGAATAAGCTCCATATTTACCCAAATCAGTCGAATCTATAAGAAGATAAGAAACATTATGCGTTTTCATGAAGCTAAGCGCTGTTTCTGGGTAAGGTGTTGTTAATACATATCTTCCAATTAAATGCGGCCAATATCCTATGAAATGTCCCCCATCTGCCACAGTAGGTCTCTGTCCGATTGTCTGGACCCAATAGCCATAATCCCACCAATGGACAAATACAGAGCCCGGAGAAGTATTTTCACGAACCCAGAACATTGCCTGCTGCCACTGCTGCTCATATATGCCGGGTACGGTTGCCTGGGTCGAATAAATTGTTCCGATGGCATAACTGGAAAAAGTTCCGGTCATAACAATTATTAAAATGGCAAGAGCAACAAAAGAAAATAATTTCTTTGAACTGTCATTTTTGTTATTATGCCTGTAATCCAATATTTTGACAAAAAAGAAGCTGGAAATTAATGGTATAATGGGGGATATTATGAAAAGAAGTCTTATTGCTCCTCTCATTGATACAATGGCCCAAAATGCAAAAGCCAGCAGAAGGATATATACAAAATTTATCTCTTTGAAATCCTGCAGGGTTTTTTCATCTTTTTTTATGTGTGCCTTAGAAACCAAATATATCAATACCAGAGTAAAAATTAACAAGCTTCCAATATAAATTAATTTGGAGAAAAAGCTCTCCCCATCTAAGACGCTTATTGGCGAATATCTGCTAAAAATAAATCCAATAATGAATAACACAAAAAAACCATTAAGAATTATTTTGTTCCTCAGACTAAACTTTTTAATAGCTTCATAAAATATAACTATTGTTCCTGCAATAAATATCCATATTAGATAACCAAAATTCTGAATTATTTCAACAAAATAAGGAACTTTATTTTCTGCAACAGTCAGGCCAACCCTGAATCTTCCAAAAGGATATAACAATCTTTCAAAAATGTCCTTTATGCTGTTGATTAAGAAGGTGCTGTCAACAACCAGAAGAGCAAGAATTATCAATAAAATTCCCGTTAGAGAGCTTAATATTGGTTTAGGAAGATTGATTTTTTCCAACTTTATTTTTTCCTTTAGTTTTGTGTCAAATAAAATAAAATCAGTAAAAAGTAAAAATAAAACAAAAATACCAAATCCGGTATCGCTGATGTTTGTTACAATAAATTTAAGATTTCTTACCTGAAGGTATATTATCAGCAATGCGGGAATTATCCATGAAAAGAAAATTATCCGATTTTTTATTCTATCCCTTTGGAATAAGAAAATAAGAAGGGTGGTGAGTCCTATAATCATATAGATATACCGGTATCCCCCCCAGCTCCAGGACATTATTCCCGTAAAAATTCCTGCTAAAATTCCGTATATAATCATCTTTTTTTGAGTCTGCTCTTTGATTTTGTCATCAAAATCAGTTGAGGAATTTCTTGTTCCGATTTTCCAAGCCATGACAAAAAATAAAAACGCAAACCAGAACCAGATAATTCCCAGACTTTCAATTTCAGGAACTCCTGCTACAGTTCTGTGCAGCATTGACGGTGAAAAGACATAGAATAATGATGCTATGATGGCGCACAGCCATGATTTTTCCTCGGAAAATTTTAAAGAACTTAAAACTTTAACAAACAGCAGGAATCCAATGACAGAAATTACAAAGAGTATTACAGGGGTGATAATTGCGGCATATGTTAGGGATGTTTCGCCGAATGCAGACATAATTTTATAGATGTAAAAGATAACCCAGGGCATCAGGCTTTGATAAGCATAGTTTTTTGCTCCGAGTGGAAAGTATCTCATCATGTCCGGATTTTGAAGAGTTCCGCTGTTTATTTCCTGAGCATGCCTGAGATACAAGAAAGGATCCAAGTCAGGAGCAAGAGTCCAGTCCCCTGTTGTTATGTCTTTTAATCCGGGAATGTTGGAAGTCCTGATAATTGCAGTCGTAAATAAAAGCCAAATTATTATCGGCAGAAACATCCATCTGAATTTTTTAAAATAAGCACATGTGGCTGAAATTGCCAGAGCCAGGGTTAAAGTCCATAGCAATATTGTCGGGAAAATAGATAAGAACTGGCCGAATGCCGCAATTCCAAAACTTATTTTTGAGACGCTAAAAACGCTTAACAATAGGGATAAGCAAAACAATATGAAAAATGTTAAAGTAGGAGTATTAGGGAATACTTTCCCAATATTCACCTTTATCATACCCTCTTCATCCATATCAAAAACTTAGGAAAATCTTATTTAAAAGCTTTAGTTTAATTTAGAAAAAGCAGAAATCCCAATAGGATAACCGCTATTTGGAAACCATTTATAAGATACACAACTTCCCACTCATAAGCTTTTCCATCTTTTTTCCACTTTTTCAGAATTTTGATTGCCAAATGCTCCAGTCCATAAATTTTATTGTGAGGCAGTTCCAGACTTCCATCTTTGTTAGGTTTTCCAAAACTTTGTATTTTAAGTTTACCTCTTAATTTCAAAATTGTTTCTGCTATATAAGGTATGAAAAATATTGTAGCTATTTTTTCTATGTTTCCAAGAATCGCTATTCCCGCTATTAATGCTCCTATGGAGTAAGTCATGACATCCCCTGGAAACACTTTTGCCGGATATTTATTAAAAACATAAAATGCCAGCAAAGAAGCAGCCATGCACAGAGCAATCACGCTGAGCCAACTATTTCCGGTAACATAGGTTACAACAGCCAGAGCAGAAAGAATTATTATTCCCTGACTGGCTTCCAATCCATTATACCCGGCTAAAAAATTAAAAGTAGTTGTGGCTCCGACGATTCCTACTGGAATTATAATTAAGGGATATAACAAACCAAGATTCACGCTTCCGATAAACGGAAGAGCTATTGTAGATTCTCCGGCATTAATTACCATCAAGGGAATTGCCGAGAACAAAACAATAAGTATTCTCGACCTTATCGACAATCCTCCTTCTTGCCATCCGAACAAATCATCTACAAGACCAACAATGGAGCTTAGAAGTATCACCGAAATAAGGGCAAAGATATAACTATTTATGTTGCCATCATTCTGGAAATAAAAAGTTTTTATGGCGATATATAATAAAACTCCCAGGATAAATCCAAACACCACAACAAGCCCCCCCGAACCTGCAACATCCTTTTTTCTGCTTGGCTTGTTCATATCCTCCCAAACCAACCCGATTTGTTTAACCTTTTTTATCCAATAAGGCAGCACCAGAAAAGTACAGAAAAAGGCAACAAAAATAGTCGTCAAAAGTATAGGTTCAACCATTAATATAAAAATTATTGATAGCTTTTAAATTTAATGAACTTTAATTTCACTTAAACAGCAAAGGAGTTAAATAGACTTCCAGAAATGCTGCAAGTATGAGAATTAAGATTGCTATGAATACGAGAATAACAACATTCTCAAGCACCCTTAAAAATAATTTGTTTTTTATTCCGTGCCTCATTATTCCTGTCCCAAACATTCCTCCCGCCAGCGCAGCCACAAAATATGCGGTTATCTCGGGAAAGCCATGAACCATGTATCTCAAAAGCCCAAGCGGAATATCTATTATGTTATATTTTGTAAATAGGCTTATTGCAGCAGATATCACACTCGCATTCCAAGCCAATACAAAAATAGCCCCGGCACCGAAAATCAGGGAAAATATCAGTGTGAAAATCATGACGTACATATTATTCTGGATTATAGAGAGAAGCCTTCCGGTAGCTGTCGACGAGGCATGAATGTTGGTTGCATCGCCCGTAAAGCTGTATAACTCAATGCATTTTTCTATGTTTCCAGGGCTATTTATCATGCAGTATGTTTCAAGCTGGGCGTTGAAAAGATTAGAATCTCCAAGAACTATGTTCCAGAAGGAAAATGCGACGACAAATCCAAAGAACAGCCATACAAATGCATATATTGCATCGCTGTGCGCTCTCCATACACTGAAAAATCCCTCAATATGCTCATCCTGCTCCTCTTCCACTTTTATTAAATAATATATGAAGGGAAGGGAAAACATCACGCAAAAAGTAACAACTATCATTCCGGAATATTCTGATAAAACAATATCCCTTGCAAAGAAGAGCTTAACAAGCAATAATGAAAGAGAAGCATAGACAAGTCCGATGAAAAACATCTTCCACGGCCCTTTTTCAACTCTTCTTGGATTTACAAGAGATTCTAACATATCCTTAATAAAAAAAAGAGAATTTTTAAATGTTAGCAAGAATAGCGACTATTAATAACGAATAAATTACCAATTAGGATATTAGAATAGTTTTTATATTAATATTTCTTTTATTTATTATGCCTTCAGATATTTTCAAAATAAGAAAATTTAATCAAATTATTAAAGATATAAAGGAAGTGAAAATACAAGGGGCAAGAAACATAGCAAGAAAAGCCCTTTATGCCTATTCATTGATTCCAACTCCTAAATCAAAAAGGCTGCTTCTCTCATCCAGGCCAACAGAACCGATGCTTGAAAAAGTATTGAATGAAATGAAAAAAAAATCATACAAAAAAATTACAGAACATTTTGATTATGCACAGGATGTTATCAATGAAAATGTTATAAAATTGATTAAAAATGGAGATGTTATTTTTACACATTGCCATTCGACAAATGTTTCTAATGCCTTAATATATGCAAAAAGAAAAGGGAAAAAGTTTGAGGTATACAACACAGAAACCAGGCCTTTAATGCAGGGAAGAAGAACCGCAAAAGAACTATCCAATGCAAACATTAAGATCACAATGTTCGTAGACTCTGCTCTTGAAGATGCGCTGAGTGGAGAAGGTAAATTAAAAAAAGTTAATAAAGTTTTTTTGGGTGCAGATGCTCTCCTTAAAGATGGGATTATAAATAAAATAGGAAGCGAGCTTGTCGCTAAAATTGCAAAAGATGAAAAAATTCCCTTTTACATAATAGCTGACTCATGGAAATATTCACTAAAGAAAGTTCCTATTGAAAACAGGAGTTTGAATGAAATTTGGGATAAGGCTCCAAAAAACATCAGAATAAAAAATCCCGCGTTCGAGTTTGTTCCAAAGAAATACATCAGAAGAATAATCTCTGAACTTGGAATATTATCTTATGATAAATTTATAAGCAAAGCCAGAAAGAATTAAGTTTT
>ERZ1292629.2817-Hain-H43-01um-R1-2817-length-14133-cov-6_pt1 | contig 14133 bp, 29 predicted proteins | sample MGYA00564399_ERZ1292629 | MGnify/ENA primary metagenome ERZ1292629 (study PRJEB36523, sample SAMEA6512636) | groundwater metagenome | collected 2019-01-08 | study: AquaDiva: Metagenomics assemblies of 32 groundwater samples
CAAATCTACCTATTTCCTTGAAAGATTCATGCTCATATATTAAAACCAAAAAATCCCTAAACCCATCATAAAAAACTCTTTTTAACTTAGCATTTGGAGGCAAATCACTCAAATCCATTTTTCTCCTACCCCTAATAATAGCATCCAAATCTAAGGTAGTAATTGGTATGCCCCGAACTTTCTCCTCATAATCTTCCATTATAATATTACCCTCCTACTTCGTTACTATCATCTTCTTAGTAGAATCGTAACTATCAGTCCGTATATTATAGAAATAGACTCCACTTGCCACAGATTCACCTATCTCGTTCTTGCCATCCCAATAAACCGACCTGTCTCTAGTAAGGTATGATCCCGCAGACATATATCCTAACTTGAGTTCACGCACCAATTCTCCAGTAACACTATGTATCCTGATAACGACTTCACTTGCGAAATGCAGTTGATAAGGGATCCATGTCTCAGGATTGAATGGATTGGGAAAGTTCTGTCCTAACACAGTGCGTTTAGGCGCCAAAGCAAAAGACCTAAATTGATTATTAAGGACTTTAACGAACAAAGTCCCCGCATCCATCCCATAAAGGTCTGCCCTCTTGAATGTTAGAGGAGAGACATCATCTGTAAGAACTTCAAACTTTATCTCTGCCAATTTGTTATCATTCAAATCCTCTGCATTGGCAAAAGCGACCCGTATTAAGCCGGGGTGACTGATGTTGGTTGCCATTAATAGACCATCATTGGTTCCTTCCTCGTTACTCGGCGAAACGAGAACCTCAAGGACTCTAAGAACTGAACTATTATAACTTATATCAATATCCCCGCTAGATAATATATAAGGATTATCAAATAATACTGGAACCGAAATTGTATCACCTTTTACTCCTCGAACCTCAGGCACCAATATAGTAATATGCCTATTAAGATGGTCTTCTGATGGAGCTCCAAGACCTGCCGCTTTCCGTAGAACTATAGTTGCATCATTAGAACTGATCTTGCCATCACCATTGACATCAGCCGAACATCGCTGATATTCATCAGGGGAAATTAACCCAACGACTATCCTAAGTATCAATGTTGCGTCATTCGACCTTATATACCCATCATTATTTATATCACCCTTAATACAAAGGGGGGTTATCTTAATAATACCATTCTCAAAATTCATGGGTATAAGCTTGCCCTGCTCATCATATAATGCGCTTTCACCTATTCTAATTATGGTCTCGGTTCCAACTACAGCAAGATTCTTGATTGTCAATCCCATATTTATTAATGCACCACTACCTGATGGGATACCAACTGCACTAGCCATAGCAATTTTTATCTGTCCTAGAACACTGGTATTCGTTATTAATGTCAACCCCGAAGTTAATGATGTCCCACGTATAATATCAACATATATTAGATTTGGATCATATATTAATGTTAAATCCAAACTGCATACACTTGCCGCATCATTTATATTAATTGGAACTGTTATCTGCGCACCCGGCGATGCACCTTGTGACCCCACACTAAGTATTGTCCTAGCATTAGGTTTACCCATACTTAATAACAAATCATTAAGACCTTTTAAGTTTTGTCCCAGATATATTGAATCATAAAACCCAGTATTATCAAAAGGCGTCAATGCCATACCTGTTAATGTAAAAGAACCAAAATCCGCATATAAATCTCTTATCACAACCTCCCATCTATCAGGGATATTTTTGCTCACTTGTATCCCTGTCCATCCTGCCCGATTCTCACCCGCAATATACCGAAACGTCCCTGGTGCTGGTGGTTCAACAATCGTCCTAAATGGTGAGGGTATGACAGAACCCCAATTACCATTATCAGCAAACTGGAGCATTATACCAGTCCCACCAACCTTCTTCCACGCAAACATTATCCACCGAACCTCATTATCCAACAATGGTCTCTCTACAATCTTGTAACCCCAACCTGGGATCATAGGATTATATACCTGTCCTATCTCTTGTGGACACCGAACCTTGAGCGACCTCTGACCATTAAATCTATCCTCTGAATCAGTTATCACCGATCCGTTATCACTCGATGACAATAAAAACTTAAAATAATCGTCCTCATCATAGAGACGTGTCACTCTCGTCTGACATAATACAGAATTAATTACGACCAACCCCACCACTAAAACTAATATTAAAAACATCATTCTTTTCATAATGAACCTCCTAATGATTTCTCAACATCTTTATTCTTAATTTCTTTACATATTTGGGAATTTTGCCCCCATAATGTGTAGAACCAATGCCTACCCCAGATAATGAATACCATATCTCTAGTGTATTTGCCGTCATTAAAGAAAATAATACCTCCATTCTTGGTGCATATAACCATCTTGGTCTTAACCAACCACTCCGAAAACTGTCTAACCCAAGATACCTTTTATTATATTTCTTTACATAAACACTAGATTGTGTATCTTCTTGAAAATCCTCGAAAATTAATCCTTGGAACTGTTCCCACTCATCACATATAAGAGTCTGGACAACAACCTTATCCCCATTCTTATGGAATAAAGACAAGGTTTCCTTATATATACCCAAACGAACATCTCCATCGCCTAGAACTGCATGGTGTAAATATTCCCATTCAGAGCTTTTTAACTCTGATTCATCCTCTTCTGTATAATTGTCTTTAACTTGTTGCCAAACACGACACCATACAGCATCATTTAGTGGTTTTTGGTTATATATTTCAACATTTTCTTTATCTTTCCTATGGTGTTCATTAAGGAAAACCCAAGCCCCGTAATTATTGTATGCCATAACTTAACTCCTTATATGACCCATAATTATTACTCAAATAATTCGCAAAACTTTTTGTGCATTTCTGTATCATAAACATATTGGGCAAGATTACACAACATCTCGCTTCCTTTTTAAAACTTTCTTTGCAGAATGGCTTTATCGCAAATAACTCGTCAAGAAATTCGGACAACGCAAACTCCCAACTACAAAACCTTCCCATGACCTCGGTATATATTTCAATATCACGTTCTATTCTTGCCCCTTGTAGTTTAAGGAAATGTCCACTTTCAGGATCGTATTCTATGCTTTCATCTTTTTCGTTAAAGGCAAGACGAATCATCCCCTCTGATTTGTCCGCTATAGTTTTGACTATATTCATCAACTCATCCGCTTTTTCCGCATCAGTATCAAACATCTAATGACTCCTTTTGAACTCGCCATGAACACCCTATTTCTAACCATGAATCAGGAAAAGTAATTAAAATATGATCACCAAACTGTATTCCATAAGGATATGGTTCATGATAACCAGTCTTTTTCACATGCCGATTTTTTATATACCGAACTCTAACAAACAAAATACTATAAGTATATTCTACAACATCATCCAATATTTCTCTCTTCCGACTATATATCTTGCTCGTTATCCATCTCAATTTTTTTAACATGAACACAATCATCCCTTAACTCAACCTATACACACTTTTCATTGGTTCCGCATATCCATTCACTTATTATTGAACCTATATATAATGGTAGTGCAACTGTTGACGCTATTAATGCTACTGTTAATAAATCACTGTTATTTACCCATAATCGTATAAACAAGAATATAGAATACAACAATATTACTGGTAACAATGATATGCAACACTTTAATACAATAGTGTTACGCGTCATTACCTTGTTTATTGCGTTTGTATATATATTACTATCTATAGATAAACTATAAGATAGTTCTACTAATACCTTGTAATCCACCAACTCTGGCATTGACAGTCTAACTTTTTCCAATTTTACCTCGTAAATTGATATACTATCAATATCCATATCTAAATATTCATACTGTATTCTACTTATCCATTTCTCTACGATTCTAATTATTCTTTTATTCATCTGATACTCATTACCCCCCCCTTATATAAACACACAATTATCCTTTAATTCTACTGGATATTCAATAGTCACATCAGGAAGCATCTCTATACTATCCAAAAATGCTTTACCAAATACAACAGCATAATTTACCCCAACCTTCCTCGTTATCTTGTGACTACCCAATAAATCCTCACAAAATTCTATTCTAAAAACTTTATCGTCACCAACCACCGACCAACCTGGGCATGTCCCAAAATAACTAAAATTCACAGACCCATATTTAACCAACTTCCTCGCCAAACATGCGTTAAACCTTATGTTACCACGCCGATCTATTATAACCAAATCCCGATACTTGATCCTATTACCACTATACTTCTGCATTTAAGACCCCCCATGATATTAAATTACCAAATTTTCGATATAACACCCCATGTTAATATGCTCAATGGAATCGTTATCTCTCCCAAAAATAACCCCAATACTAATGATACCCAAGCCGAAATCTCTACCGACTCCTTAGCTAGTTTTGTTGCATAAAACTCTAGCACATAATCTGTGCAAAAATATCCTATTGTCAAATTAATTATAATAATTATAACCCAACAAATTAAAAAACTTAATAATGTCCAACCTTTCATAATTCCCTCCACGTCTGATAATGTAAACTAATACTATTTATCCTTAACCACAATTTAAGTATATCATATTGTATCCATACATTTTGCATATCGAAAAGACTTCTTCCAGTGTTTTATGAATTTCCAATCTATTACCCAAACCCCTCTCCGATATGCTTATAATAACTTCTTGTCTATTGTTCATTTCCATATACACCCTCCTAACTTATCCAATTCTTTTATCATATCAACCCCTGACCACGTTTGACAACCACGTTACTCAGTATCCAATATTAATTCTATAGACCGCTTCCCATTGACTATAACAAAGTTGATAAATCTCCCCCCATACAAAATACAGTTTCCCTCCTGTTCTGGATTAAATCCATTATACATCGGCGGGACTACGCAAAGTTGCCCTCCCTCCACATTATCATATAAATTCATCCTTAAAGTCCTGTAATGGCAGCCCCCTGAACTCAAGTTTCTTAAACAGTCCTCTATATCACCATAATCCATGACCACACTCTCAGCTTCTTTATTTCGCAACTCATCCCTCTTAACAAAATCATCAAATTCTTTCTGTGTCACTGTTTCCCAAAAACATCCCATGTCTTAATATCACCCCCCTTTGATTGATATACTTTGTGAATTATCGAGTTCACTTAATATCAACGTATAGTAAGTAACGCTATCCATCTGCGTATCCTCTCCTATACTATAGTATTTAGCCCTACATAATTTAAATTTTTTGGTTTATTTCATTAAGGCAAACAGAGCATCTGAACGTCCATGTTTGTGATGAGACTTTTTGGTTTTTCCATCGGGGAAAGTTTCTATGGATTCAGATGCTTTTTTCCCTTTATTATAAACACGATTTCCTTTTCCATGAGTTTTATCTTGGTATTCATTTTTGCACTTGCAGGGGACAATCATTTCCTTACTCCTTCTATTCTGCTAATTATGCCTTGTATAAGATTATTTAAAAACACAATCCTTGCGTTCGCCAACATAATAAGGTGTGTTACCGCCGACCCAATCGGAGTTTCTGCCTCTACCCCTGACTTATATCCCTCTGCCTTAATTGGACTGTTTTTAATAGGCAACAGGACATCTAATAGAACCCTTAAATTCCCTATATTATCCTGTAATAACTCCAACTGCTTGTGTAATTCCTCTGGCTTAATTAAAATTAACATTCATCTACCTCCATTGATTATTCATTATACCATTTATCCATGCACCCAATTTAAGTATATCATATCGCCCCCCTAACCACGTGCCTAGTTGAAAGAACAAAAAAATTAATCTCTATAATCAGGATTTATAACCTTGAAAGACATGCGCCCACCGATAGCATCTGAAAATACATTGTCCACCAACCTAACAACAATTCCTTCCCTTTCATTTTCCGTCCCTTCATACTTGCCTTTGGACATTTCAACTACTCCGTCAACAGTCCATTTTTCTGCAATAGTCTCAACGACAAATGGCACAAATGGGAGTCCATTATCAATGCAAAACTCAACCATTTCATATAAAGATAAGTATTTGTTTGCATTGTAATCGTAAATATTAAATACAAATAATTTATGCCCTTTAATTCCAAGCGGGTTTTTTTGTATTCCCTGCCCGCAGATTTCACCTTGAATTGCATAAGTAGTGTTTGCAAGGACCTGCCGCAGATTATACTGGTCTGCAATCTGGGCATAAACATTATTATCTTCTGGTTTTTTTTGCCAATTCCGTGAGCATATAAGGAAATCTGTTGTGTCTCTGTCATAAAGATAAGTAGCCGAAGTGCCATCACACTTAACTGTTACATAAACCCATAGCCCATTTACTTCTTCTAACACATCTGGAACAGCTTGTAATCTTATTTCGTCTGTTCGCTTAATGTAATTCGGGAATGATCCAGCGTTATCTCCGCCTAAATGTGGATCAATTAATTTCTCATATTTGCCTACATTTAATACCCCTGTAACATCAGCCCCAACATCAAATGATTCTAACCCGAATTCTTTTGCAGGTAAAGCCAATCCCTGTGAAACAACACGCCCCTTAAAATACTTTTCGGTTTTAAGTCTATAAGGGAAGCCTTTTTCTTTTAGGAAAATAAATTGTGGAATGTCCGGCAATAATGAATCTATTTCAAAATACACAACCTTATCACCAATTTGCATTGATGATTTTCTTACCATGACATTCCAACCTAATATCGTAGCTAATTCCACACGATCTGCGTCTTTAATAGGTCTGATATTATTAACCAACTGTATCGTTACTAACCCCATGCCCAATCCCCTTCTCAATATTAATCTCAATTCCACATCAGAAGCAAAAGTCTTTTGTATCGCATTTCTTACACTTAAGTATATCATAATAAGTTAAATATGTCAAGCCTGATAGTAAAAATATTATTTACCGCTATGGGGTCTGAACTCTGGGAAAACGAATGGGGTGGGGCATGGGGGTCGGTGGGTATGTGGTATTGATAAAAGCCTTTGTTTGTCGCTGTTGGGTGGGGTAGTATGCCTTAAAGTTTTGTGTAAAATAAACTTGACTTTTGTGTATTTAATCCTTATAATGAGGGCATCACAAAAATCACAGCACAAAACAATTTAACATAAAGGGGACATAAAATGGAAAACCAATCTAAGATGCAATTAGTTATCAACGGCAATCGATGGTTCAATAAGGTCGAAGGTAACACTTATCATAGTGTCCAAGTCTTTATCGACGGCAACCTAATTGCTACACAAGGGAAAACCTATGGATACGGCAATCAGTATCAGCAAACGGCAAGGGAACTGTTAGAGAAAGCTGGATATGACATATTTGGTTATTTACGTGAGTGTTTTGGATCGATTTTAGTCTTCTGCCATGATGTTCAGAGACAGAAAGACTTAAACTTTTAACATAGCGAAACGCCGCAAGGCGTCTGTGGTAATTGCCACACTGACGAGCTACAACTCAACCTCTATATAGGAGATAAGTAAATGATTATAATAATGATCGCATTGAGTTTATTGATAGTATTTGGAAACGCATGTAGTAACAGGCGACAGAGGGCATTGTATAACGTTCTTTGTCGTCAAGAGGTTTCTCGTGGTTATGGATCGTTTAGAGTTAGTTACATCCACTATGCCAAGTTCAATCAAACGTTGGCGATCGTGAGGGTATGACGAAATGAAACTCGATTTATTGATCATAACACAATGCCCGGTCTGCTTTAAGCAGACTGGAGCAGTTTATACTGTTCGGTCTATTACAAGGCATATAAAACATGCCTGTAAGAACTGCGGTAGCCTTCTGAGAGTGCCTCTCTCAGATAATCTCAACACTGAGATAATAAGGAAAGGAAATACACGAAATGCAAAAAGATAGAATTATAAAACCGAAATGGGATTATTATTGCAAAAATTCCGGGGCAATTCTAGTGTTTACGGACACCAACCAACAGGTTTTTTATTTCTCATATCAAACATTGGTGGCTTTTAGGGTGGGTGAGCAATTAGTATGTCATGAAAACGTTTGGAGTTCTACCACAGGGAAGCACCTAAACCGTATTGAACCAGACAAGTCGAAACGTGTTAATAAAGAAACGTTTGACAAATTATTTACTGAACTTGTGGAATAATTGTGGTGTAACCTTATGCCCTGTCCGCTTTATGATAATAAACAGGGCATTATAACAATTAAATTATGGTAGGAGTAAAAAAATGAGAAATATATTACTAGAAATAATCTGGAAAATAACCGACCACTACGAAACAAAATTTGTCTGGACAGACGGTTTAAACTGCATAGAATGGTTTATCTTCAACTTAGCTTGTGATATTCAATACAAGCTAGAAAGGGGTTAATATGTATCAGACATTGAAAAAAGGCGGGTTACGGTGCATTACAAGGCTAAACAGAGAAGCAATATTTGAGGATGTAGAAACAGGTGAGCGATCCTTATGGCTCGCTAACAAAAATCATGCAAGCTATGGGATTAGACTCGGTAATACCCATTATGAATTTGTAAGGGAAGCGACATATAACGACCTAGTAAATATGGGAATAGAATAAAAGGGCAGGGATGCCCTAGAGGAGACATAAAATGTTGAAAAGATATAGAGTTATAACTAGACCCAAACCATTAATACTTTTTGACAATGAATATAAGGTGAATATAGAGTTTTTAGAAACTGACGAAGACGGAAATTCAATATATGAAATCCGCACTAAAAACAATATTGACCGCATACTTGATGAGAACGAACATGTCATCAAGTATGACGTTGAAGAATGAAGATTAAATTTAACCCGGATATTGAATCCTGGGTCAGAGCATAGGGCAGGGATGCCCGAAGGAGAATTAAAATGGAATTAAAAGAAAGAAGAGTGCTGGCAGGGCCAAAGAGTTCATACAAATTCAGCTTCGTCCCCGAGGACGAAGTAATGAAACAATATGTCTTTTGTGACGAATGTAAAGAGTTCGTCCATTTGTTCGACATTCTCAGAGGGTCTGGTCCAGTTGCGTGCAATCACACGGAACTAAAACAAGCAGTCTGCTTTCATGCAGACATAGATTTTAGTGATTACAAATAATAAACTATCAACAAGGGCAGAAATGCCCTTTTTTTATGCCCAATTTGCATATCAGGGCAGACATATTAGACTTGTGTAAAGCCTTGTAAACATGCTCACCTATATTACATTATGGCAAATATGGCGAAACTTGCCCGGAATTTAGGTTACGACAGGTCTAATTTTAGACGTGCCGTTATTCAACTATGCGAAAATGACTTAGTATCTCGCATAGACACTCAATACAGCCTTAATTTAGACTGTAAAACTTGGCAAATAAATAAAAATACCTTATATAATGTGCGGAAACGCATGAATATTGATATAAACAAGCAATTATCATCTTAAATTCTGTGGTAAAATAGACCACACGCTGAGGTAAAATAGACCACAGTATTGTGGTAAAATAGACCACAACTTTTCTTATAGATACTTATCACAAAAAGACTTACAGGCGCCGTCTTTAGTATACTTCTATATGTTTTCTATATAGCCACAGGCGTAAGGTATATGATATGAATGCTTATAGATACTTTGTCTAGGTCACAAAGTAACCAAAAGACCTAAAGCCCAACAAAATCAGCGTGGGTAGCCACTAATTTCTTATGGGCTTGTCAATTTAGGATCAATATATAGCGGTTTTCTTTATTATTTTTAGCAAATAGAGCGAAATTTATGTGGTTTAACTTAAAAAAATGTAGTATTTAATAAAAATGTTCCAAAATAATACACTTTTTACGTGATTTTCTCAATTTGGAACAAAGAATGGCAACTTCCTTGCAGGGAGAGGATGTGGTTTTTTGAACAAACATATTCTCTCATCATCAGCCTGCGGAAATACTGACAAACCGATTTAATCATATTATTTATTTTTATTTTTTTGGGTGGTGTTAAAGTGTTCGTTAAGTAAGCAAAGTAAGCAAAGTAAGCAAAGTAAGATAAGTTGTATGTAGTAGAAGGTGGAAATATGATAGACGTGAGGATGCGTCGTTGCAGTTAAATTTGTTTTAGAACCTTCCTTCATTTTTGAGTTCAATATATCTATTGGCGAACGCTTCAGGGTGGATAGAGAGTTGGGCAAGTCTAATAATCATGTTATCAACAGATTCTTCGAGTGATTGTGCGGGTCGCTGGTTATTAAGTTCCATATTGAGATTTAGGTTTTTGGTGACATTGGCAAGCAATCCAGCGAATTGTAGAAGCGTTCTTGATGCGGAGGTATCGCCATTCTCGGAACTGCGTTCAAGGTTTTTGATAGTTTGCGAGGCATTGGTGATTGTGAGGTTTTTCAGGATTTTAGCGAAGGCATTGGCAAAGGTGGGGTCGCTTTTAGCGAGGTATAGGGCTTGTTTGGAGACGCCGAGTTTTTTGGCTATTTTGGGGATAGATGTTTTGCCCTCTTCGAGATGGCTAAGGACAAGCTCGTTGAGGAACTTCCTCTGTGTGGAGGAGAGCGCATTGATGTCATTGACTAGGGATTGTGATTCAAATTGATTTTGTTCCATCAATTCGTCATCAGATTCGGGGGGCGGTGTATATTCCTTAAAAGTATTATTTAATTTGATCATGTATAGAGTATATCACGGCATATAGTGAAAGTCAAGAATTGCCTAAAAAAAAGGCTTGATATTCAATAAATATATAAATGATAAAAAGAAGGTAAAATAATTTGTAAAAAAATATAAAATTTTTCATATAAAAATAGTGACAGAATTCTGCCAAACAGCCAGACGTCCTGATAGCAACGTTCTAGCCTTTTTTTATGCTTAAAAGAGACTAAAAAAATGTTAAAAAAAAGCTTGACATTTGTTATAAAAAAGATTATAATAAAGGCAGAGAAAGAGAAAGGTTACGAAACATTGATAGAGGAGATAAGGAAATGAGAACAATATTTGAATTAAATGTTACTGAATTAAATGAATTACTTGTGCGATTCCCAAAATGGGATGAAGAGTGGGATGGGGACGAAGATTCCGCTGTTAATATTATGATAAAAAAAATGGGCATTACAAAAGAGCAATATTTGAATGCTCATAAATTAATAAAAAGCCATCGTGATGATAGCGTTTTTCAAACAAAACGCGACGTTCGGTTTAATTCCGCAGAGTCTTTTGCGATTTTCAAAAATATCGCAACACAGGGACATGAGTTAGAATAAAATGATATTTTTTATTGTAAATTCATGTTTTATAGTTTCTAGGAAATATCCTAGACTTGCTAGAGGTAAAAGGAGATCGAGATGAGAAAAGAACTTGGAGAGGTGTATTTCGTTGAAATAGAAAAAGACGAATATTTCGATTTATATTCGTATAAAACCGTGAAATTTCCCGGAGTTGTAATATGCGAGGACGGGGGATTTGAATCAGAAGAAAAAGCCTATGCAGCCGCATATGCAGCGTTCATGGAAACCAGGAACGAAATTTTTGTGTGCTTATGCGAAAACGCATTTGGGGAAAGGTGCTGGTTGATTACGTCCGACATTGATACTGTAGATACTTCTGGTATTTACACATCCCTCATGGGAAGGGACAAAGAACAGGCTCAAGAAGTATTTGAGCAAAACTTTTTTCCATTGGAAGAGTGGGAAAGCGGAATGATAGAAACTCCAGAGACCAATAATATAGTATGGTTTTGTATATGATAGTTCTCAAAGCATAGGGGGAAAGCCCTAGAGGAGACATAAAATGTTGAAAAGATATAGAGTTACGACTGACGAGCTAAAGTCGAAAAAAAAGGGCGAGGTTGACTCACCCAAAGGAGAATTAAAATGGAAACAAAATGGTATTTTAATCACCTCTACGTGTTCTCTGAAAAAAGGGGAACATGGATTATGGTATTATGTGGGTGTTCGCCGAAGGCGATAGCCTGCCCTTTTAAAAAGGAAAAGGAACTCGTAAGACTCGGCGACACTGCATTTTCTAGAGTTGCCATAGATAAAGCGATAGAGAATTTTATTGAAAAAGGAGGTGCGAGATAAAATGACAACCACCTATGGTGATATGCCGGAAATATTGATAAAGCTCTCGATATCGTCTTATGATCGCATTCCAATATGGATCAAGATGATATTGGCGGAGAGAGGGTTCGTCCCTGAGTGCATTTCAGATGCACTGCTGTTCGGGTATGAGGAATATAAGAAGTGCATGTCTGCCATAGAGATTTGCAAAAAATGCAGCGTTGCGATAAAGCCGATTGAGGATAAAATTAACAATTTGGTTTATAACGCAGCACAGCGTGGAATATATAACTTCCTGAAAAACTGTGGTTTCAGGAAGCGCAGGTATGGCAAGAAAGTGTGTTGGTCGAACTGCGAAATCATCACAGGAGAATTATATGGAGGAAAAAATGGAAATGTCAAGGAATAGGATAAAGGCGTGTGTCATCGCCTTTGAAATGAAGCCAGAGGTGAAAAAACAAATAGTTGACTATGTAAATAGTCATAATATCACAATCTCAGAATTTATGAGAGAGTGCGTGAAGGAGAAATTTGATGGGGGAACTAAAAAACCTAGCGACTGATATTAGTTACAGTCTCGGGCTGAATGGGGACCTTACTCCTGACGTTTTTTGCGTGGCAGAAAGGGTCCTTGCGGTTCATAGAGAAAATGAGCCTCTGCGCAAAACCCAAGAGATCATGGGTATTTCGAGGCTTATGCGCGAGCTTCGGTCGGAAATAGCCTTTGAGCAAGGCAAGCTCTGCAAGCGGACCTGTGCTTGGTGTGGCGAAACGTTGGGATATACTGAAGGCACAGGCGTCACGCATGGTATATGTGAATCATGCAAAAAAAAGTTGGCGAATATTTCATAACATCTGAATTCATTTCAAGCTTTGGAAAAGCTTGAGCAAATCAAATGATTAAACTTTTTCAAAGTTTGGACAATCAAAAAGGAGATCAAACGAAATGAATCATCGTTGGCATCGCAAAAGACAGCGCAGGGCATGGCGAAGATCGTTTAGGTGGCATGTTGAAGTATTGAAGGATGCTTTATATGGAAAACAAACAGATGATATTTGAGGCATTATGTGACGTGATGACAGAGATTGAGGCAGTCACAAAGTCCAAAACCAATGCACAGCAAAATTATAAATACCGATCAATAGATGATGTTTATAATATGATTCAACCGATTTTCGGTAAGCATAAAATATTTATACTTCCAAAAGTCATTGAAATAAAAGAGGAAGAACGACAGTCGAAATCCGGTGGGGTTCTATATTATACAACACTAACAATAGATTATAGTTTTTATGCTTCAGATGGGTCATCAGTGACCACGACTGCTGTTGGAAAGGCTATGGATTCAGGCGATAAGTCGCTTGATAAAGCAAAATCCTCAGCGATGAAATATTTGCTTTTGCAAATGTTTGTAATCCCAACCGAAGAAGATAAGGATATTGAAAGAGACAATCCAGAACCAAAAGAAAAACCACAGCCCCCTGCACAAGATGATCTCTCTTTGGTATATATCGCTAAAATCAATGAAGTTGATAATATTTTTGAGTTAAAAAATTGGGTTGACAAGCATACTCCTGAACTAAAAAAGCTTAATAAAGATGATCAGGCGATTATACGGAATTTATTAGCAAAGCGCAGGACGGAATTGCAAACTAAGCAAGATAAAATCAATGCGGAGAAGGCACGGCTAGATGAAGTAAAGTCCGAATTAGAGGAAATGGAACTTGACGGGCTTGACGATGGCTCACAAAGGCATAATCCGCCAGTTTAGGCAATCAGCGTATCAAAGCAAAAAGGGGACAAAATGGGTGCATATAAAGCGAGTGATTTCGAGATTTGGGATAAACCCGCTTATTTTTATGATGAAGGGTTTGGATTTAGGGGTCTCGGCAGTCCTGCTGAGTCTGTTGCAGAACATGCCCAAATAATCACTACGAAGGCGCTACAGGCTTCGCCAGACAATATATGTATTTATAGCCATAATCTTATCCGTCTAAAACGTGACGCTTATTATCTTCATATTTTTTTGGATGCGATCAGTAGTGATCTGAGAAGATATGAAAAAGGTGATAAAGCACGGCTAAAAATGGCACGTTATGCGGCGGGTCA
>ERZ1292629.1623-Hain-H43-01um-R1-1623-length-21172-cov-15_pt2 | contig 14130 bp, 32 predicted proteins | sample MGYA00564399_ERZ1292629 | MGnify/ENA primary metagenome ERZ1292629 (study PRJEB36523, sample SAMEA6512636) | groundwater metagenome | collected 2019-01-08 | study: AquaDiva: Metagenomics assemblies of 32 groundwater samples
CGATATTTGCAGATGATCATGTCGTTCTCCCTTTGGTTGACCCCGTGAAGCAGGGGGGGGGATGGTTATGCCGCGGTCAATCCCAGCCCATGCATCCGCAGAAATATTCGTCATATTGCTCATCCGGCTTGTGTCTGAAAAACGGCAATTTGAGGGAACTTGGAGCATAGGAACGACCGTCCTCGCGCAGTTCTCCATAATGCGTGTCGCGGTATTTCGCGAGATATGTCTTGCAGGAGCGATAGGTGCATCGTGCGATCCTTTGGGTGAGATCAGGAGCAACGTCAGCAACCTCGATACAGTCATGTATCAGACAGAATGCCAAGGGCGGATCGTGCTTTTCGCCGCCAGTCGCAGTCCGCACCCCTTGTGCTGCGCAACCGCACTTCATCATTGGATGATCCATTTCGTTCTCCCTTTGGTTGACCCCGTGAAGCAGGGATGGTGGTTATGCGTCGATTGCCGGAAACGAACTAAGATGGACTCGCTCATCGTTCTCGATCTCTACATCGAGCAGGTGGTCTTGCCACATGGCTTCGATGTCTACCAATGACCAGCCAGCTATTTGCATCGTGGATTCGAACTCGTCGTAACTCATGATTTGATCTCCTCTGCTGACCCCGTGAAGCAGGGGTTGATGGAAAGAACGGTACGACTTTTGTCGTAGGCTGTCAACGACTTTTGTCGTTAGGCGGGGAAATAAAAAGCCCGACGCGCGCCGGGCCTTGAATATGTTCAGTTATTTAAGAATCTATAGCGGCGGCGGCGAGCAGGATGAAGATGATCCATCCGAAAAAGGACATTACTGCCGAAATTTCATTACCGTAGCTGGCGGGACTCAACTCGAAGAATGTAGCGGCCACATCGGATTTCATCAGGGTCTTATAGACGAAGTCTCCTGGGAGGAAATAAAACCATTTCAGCCAAAGTCCTACATCGGAAATCGAAACCACTCCATCCCAATTCATGTCGGCACGGAGCGCCCAGCGGTCCATTAAGCCGCCTCCTGCTTCAGATCCACCTTAATCCCTCGCCTCTTTGCGGCATCTCGATATAGCCTCGAAGCGGTTTTATACCACGGGTGCGCGACCGGCAGGAAGTTGAGTGCTTCGGCCAGTAATTCATGAGCAAAGCGATCCCGGGCTGTTGCTGGCCTACACGCTGCCCATGCCGCGCCTATCGCCATTGCTTCCGGCGCCAGTTCTTTGATAAGCCTTTCGCCCGCGCCGCTGGCAAGCCAGTAGGGGCTAACCCCGCAGGCGCTGGCGATTTGGACAGTACGACTAGAGCCTAATGCGCGGCGGTTTTCCAGCTTATCTATTGCGCTTTGTTTTAGTCCGACCTTAGCCCCCAGCTCTTCCTGAGTTAGCCCGGAATCCTCGCGCGCCTTGCGGATTCGGTAATTGAATTCCGTCAATGCCTTGGGTGTGGTTTTTGTCATGGCCCCTAAGCTACTACCGTTGTCGTTAACAAGATAACGACAAAAGTCGTTGACACAAAACGACCAAAGTCGTAGAGTCGAATTCATGAAAGAACTCGATTCCTTGTTACGGGCGGTAGAGCTTGCCGGGGGGCAATCAGCTCTCGCTCGGAAGTGCAATCCACACGCGAAACGAAAAGTGACTCAGCAAGACGTGTGGAGTTGGATACATCGGTCAAAGCGGGTTGCTGGCGATATGGCGATCCCTGTTGAACTGGCTACTGGTGTGTCGCGACATGAACTCCGTGGTGACCTTTACCCGGCGGAGCAAATCGCATGAACATTGGGCCTGATGGCCGATTCCTGAAAGGCCACAGATTGGCGGTAACGCATGGCTTTTCTGTTGGCGGCCACAAAAATAGAACCTACAGAATTTGGAAGGAAATGCGTAAGCGTTGCAACAACAAAAATTGCCACGAGTACAAAAATTACGGGGGCCGCGGTATTGCGGTTTGCGCCAGGTGGAGCAAGTTCGAGAACTTTCTTGCCGATATGGGAGAAGCTCCAGCCGACCTTTCGATAGATAGAAAAAATAATGACGGACACTACGAGCCAGTAAATTGCCGCTGGGCGACGCAGTTGGAGCAGATGAGCAATACGCGGGTCAACAGATATATCGCTTTCCGCGGCGAGACTCTCCATTTGAGCGAATGGGCGCGTCGCATTGGCATCGGTGTGAGCGCCCTCCATTCCCGGTTTAAGAAAGGATGGCCGCTTGAGGTGGCTTTGGCCAAATGTGACGGCAAACGCATAAAAGGTGGGCGTGGCAAACTCGCGGAGATAAATCATGGAGCCACCTAAGGACTGGGCGGCCTTCTCCCTCGACCACCTGCGCGGGATGTCGCGCACCGAGATCATCGTTCTGGTGATCTGCGCCACGGCGATGCTGAGTTTGCACTTCATATGATCAATCGCGGGGTAGCTCAGTTGGTAGAGCGGTTGACTCATAATCAACAGGTCGCTGGATCATGCCCAGCCCCCGCAACCCATTCCCCCCCTGACGCTCGGCTCTCTCCCGGCATCAGTTCGTCCGGGCCGGATATTCCCCCTGCCGCGCCCGGACTTTTTATTCGTGAAGCCGCAGACCACGCGCGCCAAAAAGCGATTCTGCTGCGCTTCGTACCTACCGAGTACAAATGGATTGTCGATGAGTGGGCCGCGCAACTGAGCAAGCCAGTAGCTGATGTGCCGCAACCCTGGATCGTTAGGGCGCGATGGCTTACCGATGCTGATGGGAAGAGGTAGATGAGCGCCAACCTCAGAGATTTTCGCGGGAAAGTCACCATCGAAACGTTCTGCCAGCTTGAGGCGGAACACCGCGCTTCTGGTAAGGACAAGTCCGATATCGCTCGTGAAGTACTTCATGAATGGGCCATGAAAAAGTTGAACGTCGCCAAGATAGCCGACGCGCTTTTGCGCAGCGAGGGCGAGCCGGGGATCAGCGGTGGCATCGAAGGGAAGATGAGGGAACCGCGCGGAGGAGCGAGGAATGGTTAACGAGAATGGGTGCGTAATCGGCTGGCCTGCCCGTCACGATAAGGACGGCTATCCGATAACGAACTGCGGAAGAAAGTATCGCCTTGTTGTGCGTCTACTCTACGAGCTGTTTGTCGGGCCTATCCCGGAGGGCTTGCAGATACGTCACGACTGCGACAACCGAGCATGCATCAATCCGCTACATGTGAGATTTGGCACGCCCGCCGACAACACGCGGGACAAAGTAAGCCGCGGTCGTCAGTTCACGCGCTACGCCGACACAATCATCTCCGAGGTCCGTTCTGGCAAACATTCGGCGGTTGATGCGTGGGCGCTCTGGGGTATGAGTAAGTCGCAGTTCTACCGAATCCGCAATGGCGAGCAGAGGATCGGATGAGGGAGGGAGGGCGCAAATGAACTTCCTAGACGATAAGGAAATTGAAATTACTTCTGAGATGACCGCCGCTGGCGTGGCCTTGATTGACGAGCTTTTCGGGGAGGTTGATTCGGCTTACTTGGTTGAACGGCTTTATAAAGCCATGGCTGAAATATCGTGTCAACGACATCGTCGAGTTCCTTCAAGTCCGGAAAGATGACTATGCGTCAGACCGTTGTACGCACTAGAGATGCCTTTTACAGCGCGAAGGTTGTCTATCTCAGACTGAAGCTTTTTTATCTCTGCCTCAAGGTGCTCCACATGCAAGGCATCCTTATGCCTATTCGTAAAGAGCCTATCGGCCTCTACTACAATCGGCTTCGCTCCGTCTGGAATCGGTACTCCTTCGAGAGCTTCAAGAAGAGCGACTTGTGAGACTCCTAGACAACCTATTCGAACGCTTCGGCCTGCTGATCCTGATCTGCGCGCCGCTGGTCGTAATCGTGGCTTATGTGTGGTGCAGGTAATTGAAGTTCCGTCAAGTGGTGTGTGTTGCACAAAGCAGAGTAGGACGATGAGGTAACAGACCCAAAGATGTCCGCATTCGATCGTCGTCATGGAAATCCAGGGAAACGCGAACGAGAGGCTGGAAAACGTCTTGGACGTGCCGCTGTATTAAGCGGAGCCGGAGCAGCTCGGTTGAAGCTCGGTCGCAAGCACCTTGGGCGCTGGTGTAGACGCCAGCCAATAGCGGCAGGAGAGCGGTGATGCATGACTGTGGCCGAGTCCGAAAAACGGGCAACGAGTGCGCCGGAGACGCTGCTGATAGCACTTGCTGCGACACACACCAGCTTGACGGAGTTTCAGTACGCAGTAGAAACGAGCAACGGAGGATTGAATGCAAGTTCTGCTAAACAGATTGGCTCTTTGGTGGCTAAGTCGCCAGTTCAAGAAAGACTCTGACTACGCTTGGACATGGCATTGCAATATTGCAATGGCCGCGGTGGACTCGGGCGCAACACGAAAACAGGGAAATGAGGCGGCATCCAGGTTCATGTACAACGCCTTCCGAGTTCACACGCAGGAACCGGGATAGATCGATGTTTCGCCTGTGCGCCCTGTTCGTCCAATTCTTACTGAGCCCGCCCGGCAAGGAGCGCCTTACCGCATGGCGCGCGTTGCGCAGAAGTTGCCTCGCCCGGGCGCAGGTCGGGCAGAAGGGCAAAGTTGAGTGATTCGATAGCACTTCGTAGTTAACGCAGTTCGAGGGCATGGTGTGTACGGAAAAATCTTCGATTCGATGTACGACGGCACCCTGTACGGCCAGTGGGAAGCCATTGTTACCTTCCAGCAGCTTATCGTCCTTTGCGATGCGGATGGAACGGTTGACATGACTCCACCAGCCATAGCGGCCAGGACTTCCATTCCTTTGGAGATTATCACCAAAGGGCTGGAGATACTTTCAAAGCCAGATCCATATTCACGAACTCCGGGAAGCGAAGGGCGCCGCATCGAACTTATTGATGACCATCGGCCTTGGGGATGGACCCTCGTCAATCACTCGAAATACAAGATGCTCATAGACGCCGAGACGGTTCGTGAGCAGAACCGGGAGAGGCAAAGAAAGCACAGGGAAAGTACTGCTGCTGTGACAAGTAACGCTCCGTCACGCTCTGTCACGCCAAGTAACGCAAGTAACGCTCCGTCACGGCATACAGATACAGATACAGATACAGATACAAAGACCTTAAAACCAAAGGCGCCAAGGCGCCCTGTTGGCAAGGAAAAAGTAGTTGAACTTCCCGACTGGCTACCGCTTGAGCAGTGGCAAGCGTACCTCGAAATGCGGCAGCGAATCAGGAAGCCAGCAACGCCCTACGCCCAGAACATGGCCATTGCAAAACTCTCAGAACTGCGTGAACAGGGCCAGCATCCGGCCGCTGTACTGGGTCAGGCAATCATGAATAGCTGGCAGGGCATTTTCCCGCTGAAGGAGCACGTCCGTGCCGCCTAAGACCTGCCCACAGTGTGGGTGCTTGGCCGATGCCGATGGCAAATCCTGCTCATGCGGCTGGCGCGCGGCTTCGAAAAAGGAAGCGAGCGCGGAGCGCCAATGCAACGGCTTGGATGGAAGTGTCCGCTGCAAGGTCGAGGGGTGGTTGTCGCACAACGTGCGCGGCGGCCCGTGGTATTGCCGCCGGCACATGTCGATCTCGATGGGGTTGCAGGAGGACGGTCCACGGCCATCGAACGCGGGTTACATGCAATCCATTCGCGATCTGGTCAAACGCAAGAGTTCCTTCGGGCGCATGCGGGAACCGGGCGAGGACGCGGAGGAGATAACGTGATCGATCTGTTTTACCCCCCAGTCGTCAGGCCGCGCAGCGCGACCATCGTCCATCGTATCGAGCCCGCCGCTGGTGACGAGGAACCGTACAGCGAGATCGTTCCGCGCAAGAAGCGCGGGCTGTCCAAGCGCGCCGCCTATCACCGCAAGTACCACGCGAAGAACCGCGCAGCGCGTCTGAAGCGCATGCGGGAAAACTACGAAGCCAAGACGGCCGAGTACTTCGCGCGTGCCAAAAAATGGGCTGCGGAAAACCCGAAGAAGTACAACGAGATCCAGAAGCAAAACCAGCGCCGCCGGCGCGCGAAGAGGCTCGCCGCGCAAATGATCGCGAGGGCTGGCGCGTGGTTGGAAAAGAGGGCGGCGGCATGACCGCCCTAGAAATCTGCGCCCGCAATATGAGCAAGGCCCGGTCCCTGCGCGACGAGGGAATCGCCACGACGATGGAGCATACCGGCGATGCGTGGTTCGAGACGGCGATGGCCGACTTCCTGCGCTTCGTGTGTGAGCGTGGGGAATCCACGCTGGAATCCTGGCGCTTCGACTGGCTCTCGCGCGGCAACCCGCCACCGGCGTCGCACAAGTCCTACGGCGCGCTGGCGATCACAGCGGCGAGGCGCGGGATCATCATCAACACCGGGCGCTACGTAAAGGCGAAGGCCGAGAAGACCCATGCGCACCGGGTTTGCATTTGGAGGGCGGCATGAGCGATCTTTCGGACTATCAGGCGTTTCTTGACCTGAAAACTCAGCTTGGAAGCCAGGACGGTTTCGATCCTGTCTGGATGCCTGACTTCCTGTTCGACTTTCAACGATCTATGACTGAGTGGGCAATCCGCAAAGGCCGTGGCGCATTGTGGGAGGATTGCGGGCTAGGGAAAACGATTCAGCAATTGGTCTGGGCGGAGAACGTGGTTCGTAAAACGAACCGCGCTGTGCTGTTGCTGACCCCGCTTGCGGTGTGCTATCAGACCGTGGCGGAAGCCGGCAGATTCGGTATTGAAACTTACCTGTCGCGCACTGCTCCGGCTGTTCCGATCAAAGCTGGAATTTATGTTACGAACTACGAGCGATTGCATTATTTCAATGCGTCTGACTTCGTTGGGTGTGTGTGCGACGAGTCCAGCATCCTGAAATCCTATGATGGAACGCGGCGCGGTGAGATCACAGAGTTCATGCGCAAGATGCCGTATCGCTTGCTTGCTACGGCGACGGCAGCGCCGAACGATTACATCGAACTCGGGACCAGCAGCGAGGCGTTAGGGCAATTAGGCCACATGGACATGCTGCAGCGCTTCTTTAAAAACGATCAGAACACAGTCAAGCCGATGGTCTATAGGCATCATGGGCAGAACTTTCAAAAGCTGGACGATGCAGCCAAATGGCGCTTCAAGGGCCATGCAGAACAGCAATTCTGGAAATGGGTCTGCTCATGGGCGCGCGCAATCCGCAAACCGTCCGACCTTGGTTTCGATGATGCCGCATTCACGCTGCCACCCCTGATAGAAAAGGAGCACATGGTCAGCGCCAGCAAACTAGCCGATGGAATGCTGTTCGCGCTTCCGGCGGTCGGATTGAAAGAGCAGCGCGAGGAACGCCGCCGCACGGTTGAGGAGCGTTGCGACAAGGTGGCCGAGTTGGTCAAGACCAAAAATCCCGCGTTGGTCTGGTGCCACCTGAACGACGAGGGCGACCTGTTGGCAAAGATTCCAGATGCCGTGCAGGTCAGCGGGAAAGACTCCGACGAAGCCAAAGAGGAAAAGTTCATTGCCTTCACGGAAGGCCAGATTCGCGTTCTCGTTACGAAGCCAAAGATAGGCGCATGGGGCTTGAATTTTCAGCATTGTTCGCATGTGACGTTCTTCCCATCCCATTCGTTTGAACAGTATTACCAAGGCGTGAGACGTTGCTGGCGCTTCGGGCAAAAGAAGCCGGTACAGGTTGACATCGTAACGACAGAAGGCGAGCAGGAGGTATTGAAGAACCTGCAACGCAAAGCCGCTGGCGCAGACAAGATGTTTTCCAGTCTAGTAGAACACATGAACGATTCGGTCAAAGTGGATCGTAGTTTGAAGTTCACCAAACGAGAAGAGGTTCCTGCATGGCTGTAATCGACCAAAAGATAACGGACAAGTTCGCGCTTTATTGTGGCGATTGCGTTGAAGTCATGCAGACGCTCATGGATGAGAAGATTCATCTTTCCGTCTATTCGCCTCCGTTCGGCGGGTTGTATCACTACAGCTCGAGCGAGCGCGACCTGTCGAATTGCAAAGATTACAAGCAGTTCTTCGAACACTATGCTTTCGTGGTCCGAGAATTATTCCGACTCACGATACCGGGACGCATGACGGCGGTGCATTGCATGGACGTGCCGAGCGGGAATAGCGGAACGGATCACCTGATCGATTTCCCTGGTGACATCATTCGCCTGCATGAAAAAGAGGGATGGAACTTTATCGCCCGCTATGCGATCTGGAAGGAACCGCTCGCAGTGCGAAATCGGACAATGGCGAAGAACCTGGCGCACAAGTCTATCGTGGATGACTCAAGCCGGTGCAGCGTGGCGTCCGCTGACTACCTTCTGGTGTTCCGGCGCAAGGGGCAGAATCAGATTCCCATCTCTCATCCAGTCGGGCTATTGGAGTATGCCGGTGAGCGGAAAATGCCGAGTGAACTACTTCCCTATCGAGGTTGGACCGGAAACCAGATTGAGAACCGCTACTCGCATTGGATCTGGCGCCAGTACGCCTCGGCTTTCTGGGACGATATTCGCATAGGCCGTGTGTTGCCATTTAAAGCGGCGCGCGACTCTGAGGATGAAAAGCACGTTCATCCGTTGCAACTGGATGTTATCGACCGCGTGATTCAGCTTTGGTCGAATCCAGGAGAAACCGTTCTTACGCCATTTATGGGCGTTGGCTCTGAGGTCTATGGAGCGGTCTGTGCTGGCCGTAAAGGCATAGGCATGGAATTGAAGCCAAGCTATTACCGGCAGGCCGAGAAGAACGTGCAAGTGGCAGGTGAGGGGAAAGTTGCGGAGTTGCAAACCTTGATCGAATTTGCAACAGACACCGAGGACGAGTTGGCCGCATGAAGCTTCTGAAAATCACCGGCCCGGCAGCCCGCAAAGCCGCCTGCGAGGCGGTGATGTCTGCGCCGGATGGATGGATGGTGAGAGTGAGCCTGCCGACGCGGAGCCTTGAGCAGAACGCCAAACTGTGGCCGATGCTGACTGACATATCTTCCCAAGTGATCTGGTACGGAACGAAATTAACGCCGGACGAATGGAAAGATGTTTTCACGGCCGCGCTGAAGAAATCCAAGGTCGTACCTGGGCTGGATGGCGGTTTTGTGGTTCTTGGGCAGCGAACAAGTCAGATGCCAAAGGACGAGTTTTCGGAACTGATCGAACTTATCTATTCGTTTGGAGCGGACAAGAGCGTGGCGTGGTCCGAGCCGGAAATGGTGGCGGCATGACCTTCCGCTCCCGCAAATTACTGGACATCGCCCACGAAGCGCCGTGCTTCTTGCAGATAGCCATGCCCTGTGGCCAAGACCAATCTGTCCCGTGTCATTCCGATCAACTCAGGCACGGACGAGGTGTTGGGCACAAGAGTCATGATTGCCTTGCAGTACCAGGATGCCCCGCTTGCCATGTGCTATTCACTCGGCAGTATTTGGGGAAGGCCGATTACGACTCAATCTGGATGCAGGCATTCGAGCGGTACATTGTGTGGCTGTGGGAAGAAGGAAAGATAGGCGTCAAATGAACTATACCGACAGCCATCATCATCGCAGAGCTTCCCCCACGCTGGCCGATCGGCCAAGGGATCGCTCGTGTCGTCCGCAGGCTGTCGGGCTTTGCTGTCTGCGGGCGGCATATCCTCCAACTCTGCCGCCGGGCAGGGAATCGGTGACCCGGCAATGAATACGAGCGATGTGCGGCGCATGAGCCAAAACTCAGATAGGGTGTCCGCAATGCTCGCACAGAGGATTACGCAGTTTTGCCAGCGCCCGCGACACCGCAGCCCTACCGATACCGACCTGTTCCGCTGCATCTATCGCCGCCAGCCCATCGATCAGCACCAGCCTGCAGGCCGCGATGGTGCGTTCGCCGCGGAGGCGGTGGGCGGTGATCAGGCGGTCGAATTCGCGCATGGTGATTTTGTCGTTCATGATTTGTCCTTACGCGCTCGTGTAGTCGCCGATCTCGACGCCGTTTGCATCGAGGATGCGCATCTTTTTGAGGCCGTTTGGATAGGTCTTGACGACCTCCAGCGTTGCGCCGTGACGATCAACAACGCTCATGATTGCGTGCACAAATTCATCGGCCGTGTAGTCGCCAGCCGCAAAGGCTCTGTTGAGAGCCTCTATCTCCGTTACTGCGGGAGACATTTTAGGAGCGCTCACAGCCTAGCGTCCGAAGAAGGCGCGCACTGCGTTTTGCACGACAGTCAGGTCTTTCGGCGTCGCGCAGAGCCGAGCGTAGGTATACGACAGATCAACCTCCGGCGCGAATCCGTGCGCGTCCATGACCGCGCGCATTTCCGGAGTCGGGTTGATTATCACGATTTTTACGCCACCATTAACGCGCGATGTGGAAATCCTGGCCGGGCGATTTGCAATCGATTGCAGCAGCGCCCTGTCCTTGATGCTACGCGCTGCCAACATCTGTTCGCGGGTTTGGAAGGTTTTCATGGCTTGGTCCTCTTTGTCGGCGGGATCGTCGATCCCATGACTGCATCCTACGCTGTTGCCGATAATGTGTCAACAACTATTTCAACTATTTTTACCGGATTGTGAAATGAGGGCCAAGCGCACAGATGCAAACCTGACGCCTATAATCGAGGCATTCCGCAAACTGGGGTGTTCGGTCGACGTGACTAATGATCTTTGGGATCTGACCGTCGGGCTAGGTGGGCAAACCATCCTGATCGAAGTCAAAGACGGATCGAAGCCGCCGAGCGCCAGGAAATTGACAAAACGGGCGCGACTGTTCGCGATGAATTGGAAGGGCGGCTACAAAGTGGTCGAGAATCTGGACGGAGTGACGGAAACCGTCGCATTGCTGCGAGACATGAGCAGGAGATTGCGAGTTTGACGGCCAGCACCGCGCCGGCAGTCGATCCTGGCGATTACTGGCTCAACGAGTGGGCCCGCTGGTATCGCCATGATCCGATCCGGCTGGGCTATCCGCATCATGTGTCCGTCGCTCGGGGTGGCGGACACAGAGCGGAGGTCGGACCGACCAGACATGAGATCGTATCCTCCGCACTTATCGCCCACGCCGCAGGTAAATCTCTGAGGCATATAGCCGCTGAATGCGGCATCTCCCCGTTAGTGATGGAGAGATAAGCAGAGATGGGTTGCGCGGCGCGGCTGCTCTGGCGTGTGGGCGCGGATCGGCGCGCGGTGAGTGTCCCGTGTCGCGGCCTGCGTCTAGGCCAGGATCGCGGCCCTGAAGTGGGCCATGAGTGGGGATTGCTGCACCGCTCGCCAGTCCAGCAGCAGCGGGAGCGCGGCACCGTGTCCTCGGTGGTCCTGTAAGTGATTGATAGGCAAGGCATGTGCGGTGCAACGTGCGCATAATCAACATTATGTTAAATTGCCGAATCATGATGATTAGTACTCGCCCAGGGGCTAGGCACACCCCCCCATGGGGCATGTGCGCCATACATCCCCTCCCCAGGCCGCAAAACAGGAAGTCCTACCCTATTCATTCCAATTTGGAATAGACAAGCGTATGGTGTGTCGAAAATCTCGGGGTTATACTGGGGAAGGCGGTTCATTCAGCGATGAAATGGAATAAATGTCCACAATAGCCTGGGATGGCGAGACGTTGGCCGCCGATAAACAGGCCACCAACAATAATTGCCGCATGACTGTGACCAAGATAAAGCGGCTCAAGGACGGGAGCATTGCCGGGATCAGCGGGAATCTTGATGTCGGGTTGCTGGTCCTTGCCTACATTGAAGGCGGCGAGAAACCCGTTTGGCTGGAGAAGGACGACTTTCCGGTGATTATTTTCGTCAAGCCAGACAGGACGATATGGGGAATCGAAAAGTACCTGAATGCCTTCCAAATAGAAGAGAAGCGGGCAGCCTGCGGGTCGGGGCGTGATTTCGCACTGGCGGCGATGGCCTGCGGGAAGACCGCGCAGGAAGCGGTCGAGTTGGCCTCCCAGTTCGACTGTAGTACTGGGATGGGGATTGATACGTTGATGCTATGAAAGGACTCACTGCCAAGCAGCAGCGCATCTGGGATTTGGTACAGAGCGGCAAGAAGTACACCGAGATTGCTCGCGAGTTGGGTATTTCCGATCCGGTGGTGCATAAGACCATGACGGTCGTGCGCCGCAAGCTGGGGATGACAGGCAATCGGAAGACGACCGAAGGCGCCGAATTCAGGGCGCCGGAGAAATTCGCCGCGGTGTTCGACGCGGCGTCGGAAACCAAGTTAACCAAGCTCAGCGACGCATTGCGCGAGAACGGCATCCCGCCGAAAGCGTGCGAGGCAATTGTCCATCGTATCCGGGTCAAGTATTTCGGGGCCGTTACTGAGGTCCGGAACCTGAAGAAGATGGAGCTCGACGAGATGCTGGGTCGAAAAATCCACCTGATGCTGCACTACATCGACGACAAGGTGGCCTCGGAAGCTTCTGCGAGGGACTTGGCGATGGGGGTGGCACAGTTGATCGAGAAACAGCAACTCATACGTGGAGAACCGACCCAGATCGTGTCCGATCTGGAGCGCAAGAAATTGCATGAATTGCTGCCGCTGGCCATCGCGGAAGTGAAAAGGCGTGGCTTGACAATGGAGGGGCAGGTTTTGGAGCGCACGGTTGAATCTTCAGGACCTTGATCCGTCCGGATTGGCCGATGTGGCCGACGAGGACCTGCAAAAGGTCCTCGCGGAGGCCATTCATCTGACCCAGGAGGATCGGAAGAAGAACCAGATCCTTTATTACGCCCCCGTTTCGCCCCGAGCGCAGCAAATTCACGACTCCGCGGCCAGAATTACGGCCGCCGGGGGCGGAAACGGCTCCGGAAAGAGCGAATCGGTGCTCGTGGACCTCATCATGAGCGCTACCGGCGTGTTTCCCTATTCCCAAAGGCACCTGATCGAGCAGAAATTCCGCGGTCCCATCCAATGCCGGCTCGTGGTGGAATCGTTAACCACAACACTCGAGCCTATTATCCTGCCGAAGCTCCAATGGTGGCACTGGACGGGGGTTGATCGGGCCGGGGGGGACCGCGGGCACTGGGGATGGATACCGCAGACCTCGCTCATGGATGGCGACTGGCAGAAGTCCTACTCCCAAAAACTCCGAATTCTGCGCCTGCTGTGCAGAGACCCCTATCATCCGGAAAGAATCCTCGGCGAATCGACCATACAGTGTATGAGCGTCGATCAAGACCCGTCGGACTTCGCCTCCGGCGACTTTCATATCGTGATCCACGACGAGCCGCCCTCGCTTCCGATCTGGCGCGAGAACGAAGCCCGGACCATGCGCGTCGACGGGCGCATTCTACTGGCGATGACCTGGCCGGATGACCCGGCGATCAACGTGGACTGGCTCTACAACGAGGTCTATGAGCCAGGAAGGTCTGGCACTGACCCGCAGATCAAGTGGCTTGAGTTGTGGACCACGGAAAACGCGAATCTCAAGCAGGAAGCAGTCGCAGCCCAGGCCGGGAAATGGTCCAAGGAAATCTCCGATGTGCGCATCTACGGGCGCCCGATCCGGTTCTCGAACAGAATCCATCCGGAATTCACCGACCAGACCAAGACCTGGTGCTTGCGCTGCGACAAGTCGATATTTGGCAAGGTTTGCCCGAACTGCGGTTCGGAGGAAATCGTCGAATACAACCATGTGCTGGAATTCGAGACTTCACACGCCTGGCCCACGGTATTCCTGATTGATCCGCACCCGAGAAAACCGCATGCGATGATCTGGGTGCAGGTTTCCCCCTCGGACGACTGGTTCGTGGTGGCTGACAGGCAGGTCAACGGCGACTGCGTGGACGTAAAAAAAGCCTGCGACGAAATAGAGTCCGACATGGGCCTGTTCGTGGCGCAAAAGCTGGCCGATCCGAACATGGGCGCGAGTCCGGCCGGGTCCTCACGCACCGATGGGCGGCCTGTCACATGGCAGGAAGAGTTTGCAAAAGCCGGTATTTGTTTCGATCTGGCCGACGATTCCTCTGTGGGACGCAAACGCATCGACACCATGCTCAAGCCGGATCGGGACACGCTCGCCCCGCGCCTGCTGATCCACCCGCGCTGCAAGGATACGATTTATCAGATGTCGAGATACGTCTGGGATAATTTCTCGTCCAAGGTCGACAAGGACCAGAAGCAGACGCCGAAGGATCGCTACAGCGACTTTCCCTCGCTGTTGAAATATTTGGCGAACAGTGAACCGAATTTTCGTTTTCTCAAAAGCGGGCCG
>ERZ1292629.2818-Hain-H43-01um-R1-2818-length-14126-cov-7_pt1 | contig 14126 bp, 10 predicted proteins | sample MGYA00564399_ERZ1292629 | MGnify/ENA primary metagenome ERZ1292629 (study PRJEB36523, sample SAMEA6512636) | groundwater metagenome | collected 2019-01-08 | study: AquaDiva: Metagenomics assemblies of 32 groundwater samples
TAGAAGAACAAGAAGAATATTCTTTAACTCTGCAGAAGTCTTCGGCATCTGTAGTCAGTAATTGATCCTCTCCAGTCAAATCCAGATCGCAAACATAATAACCACTGAGCTTATTACTACAAGTATCATCTTCCAAAGCTAGGGTATCTTGCAATCCTTCTCCACCACATGAGTTATCATAATCAATAGTTATTATCTGATATCCATCTGAACCATCAGAATCGCATATCGATTCAAGTTCTGTTCTGTCTCCTTCACATATACCAGAAATACAATTTAAATTAGAAAAACAAGCCACACCATCTAAAAGAGCACATGGTGGAGCAAGAGAGCTGGATCCGATGTTGTCATTCATTTCATCTAACCTATCAGAGCAAGCATAATTATTTGAATTGTATATTTCTGAACAAACTTTTTTACCGCCATCATAAGAAATCCACTCCAAAGTATTACTCTGTTCTCGGTTAGGAAACACTCCTCGAAGTAGGAATTCATCAATTCCATTAGATTCACACAAGTATTGCCTAGGTTTTATAACAAAGTAATGGGAATCAATAATTGTTTTTGTTGGTATATTACAAGACTGGCAATCATGATAAACTATCGCCTCCACTTCATCACCATATCTATCAGAAGTATCAAATTCGCAGCCGTCACAAACTTGGCCATGAACTTCAGAACTTAAATCTGACTTTTGTTGCATATTACCAGTTGGAACAGTTATTCCGTAGCAGGATATACAATCATCTCTTAGTAAAGAGTTTGCATAAATACAAAAATCAGCAGAATTCCCACCATCATCTTCATAATTATCTGTTCCTCCATAAACATCCCAATTATAGCAAACCATGTCAGAACCTTGATCCAAGCCATATACTTGAAAATCAAAGTCATAATTTTCAAACGCTACTAGATCATTGGAACTTGTGTCATCAAAAGTATAGGTATCATCTATATCTATACCCGGAGTCGCATTGATATTAGGGATTACAAGAATAATTAGCAAAAATAAAACTAATCGATATCTTCTAATTTCACCATTCAAATTTTTTAATTTCTTCTTTAACATTTGAAACATTTTTTGCTCACCTCAACTTCCAGTCTTTTTTAATTATTTTGTCTGACAATTTTCACTTTTTGTTGACTTCTTAGCAAATTTGAATTATTTATCACTCTTAATATCTTTTCGTTTCTATTTTCAAAGACGCCGTCTATTTCTCGTAAAGAAAAATCCTTATTATTCTCTAAAAAAGAAGTTCTGCGGGAGCACTCTTCCCAAACTATTTCATTATCATAATTACCTATGGTATTATTTCTAATGTAAGTATCTATTTCTCCAATGCACCTTTTTACATCATCCGAAAACTCAAGACCCTTTATTTCATAAAACATATTTTTCTCACAGTCTTCTCTTACAAGAGCAATTTCTGATTTATCTAAGAAAAAATCTTTTTCAATTCTCTCAAATTTTTCTTCAGTATTGGGACACTTTCCTCCGCCACCAATATAACGATTAGGATTTATTGTTTTTTCAGAATTTTCACTAAACCATTTAAGGCCTTTATAGATTTTATTTTGAAAAATAAAACTCTCACTAAAACACCCATTATTAGTGCAATCGTTAGGGTACTTTAACAAGTAATCGCTTACTAATGTTTCCGGAAAAGAGATCTCATTATTTTTAGCGTTTGTTTTAATAGTTTCTGACTTATTTTCTTCTTCTTTTGTAAGCATTTTTACAAAATTAACTCCACTTATCCAAAAAATGTAACTTTCGTTTCTATTAAAAAAAATTGACTTATTAATTAAAAGTGTGTTTTCTGCACTATTTTCTATTTTCGGTTTAATCCAATTGTTTAATTCATCTTCCGAACCAAATTCAATTATTTGTACTTTATACTTTTCTTTAGAGTTATTTTCTATATAGTCATATGCTTTAAACGACTTAAATCTATCAGAAGAATTAGAAAAATGACTTGTTAATAAAACTAAATTATCTTGTTTTTTCTCAGAAATTGAGAAAACATTTTCAGAAGCGTAAACAATTGAGAACATAACTAGCAATAAACCTAGACAAATTACTAAAGTTTTTACCTTGGCTAACTTATCCATACTCTCTCTTTAAAAGTTAAGCAGTGTTTACTTTATATATGTTGTTATTTTTTACCATCAAGCCTAAGTGAAAAATCGACGTTAAGTTTAAAAAGCAGTTTTTGATGAAATTCGTATGAATTTAAAAAGAACACTTACCAGCTTACTTCTTGGAGTAGTTGGATTATCTGGGATTGTTAATAAAAGTCAAGGAGAAGGATATGTTAGCAAAGAAACAGGAAATCTCTTGCATGAGTTACAAATTTCTACAAGTCTTCAAGAAAGGATAGACCAATCTTCAGATGGAGATACTATTTTCATAAAGCCTGGCACATATAATGAAGCACTTTCTTTACCAAACCATTCTGTAAAGATTATTGGGGAGAGTTGGACGAATACAATTTTAGATGGTATTGATGTAAATGCAGATCGTGCAGGTATTTATCAAGAATACTCAAACAATGTAGAAATTAGAGGATTGACTATAAGAAATTTTGAAACTCAAGCAGGAGGTATGTGGCTTTCTCACAATGGTGGAAATGTTGAAGTATCCATGACCACTGTAGAAAATAACTCTGGAGGCATATTTTTAGGTGGACAATCTGGAGGACATTATAATATACATGATAATTTAATAAATAATAATCATTCTAAAGATTCACGTTTTAGAGGGATTTATTTTTGGTTCGGAGACGGACAAATTGTTAATAATACAATAATAAATAATGCCGAAGGCGGAATAGGAACATATTACGGACCTTCACCTCTGATAGGAGAAAATGTTATCAAGGGTAATGGCGGACCAGGAATATTTGTAGACACCTTCGGCTCCCCTTTAATCATAAATAATTTAATCTCAGAAAACTCCACAGGAATATATAGCAATATGTCTTCTTTGATATTTAATAACAACCTAATAGTAAAAAACAAGCAGGAAGGAATATACGCATGGGACTGGGTTGGAGTGCGAGGAAATGTTAAAGGATTAGATAATATCATATTAGACAATGGGACTTTTGATGCTAACAATATTGGCGTAACTACTATAGATCTAAGAAAAAATTGGTGGGGTGTTTCCCCGCCAGATGTTAGCAAAATAAAAGGGTCAATTGTTTATGAAGAATGGTTGAATAGCTCTCCTGGTGATTATTTAGCCCCAAAATGGGATGGAGTAGAAGGTATTGAGTCTATACAGCAAGTTGATAAAGATAGTGTGGTTGTAGCATGGAGTTCAGCAACAGACAATGAAAGTGATGTGATTTATGATGTTTTCAAGCGCTCCAACGAGGAGACTTATGATAGAGAAACCCCATATTGGTCAGGCACTTCAACTTCTCTTACTGATAATATTTTTAGCAACGAAAGGCATTGGTACAATGTAAGAGCGAGAAATATTTATGGGAATTCTGACGTCAATATAAACGAATTAGTTTTCCCTAAATTTCCCACTTTACCGCACTTTTTAGATTGTTTCAACGGACCAGGACAATATAATGTTAGAGGTTGCGGAGACATTAATTATGATGCCGACAAAGACATAGACTTAAGAGACTTTTCTGGATTTCAGACAATATTTACCTCTCCTTAAAAATAACTAAACATCACGATTAGTTTTTTTGATAAGAATTCTATCTTCAGTTGGATGATAGATATACTCCTCCATAATCGTTCCATTGGTATTATTTCCTTCTCTTATTTTTATTAACTGGTTGAACTCATTATATTCTCTATATTTTCCATCACCAGTTATTAAATTTCCGTTTCCATCGTAAACAAGAGTTTGATTGATTTGAGAAGCAAATGTAATAGGTAAAGAGAGAAAAAGGAAAAGTAAAAATGATGTGATAATAAACCTAAATTTATTATTTATCATTTCAACCTCATTATATATATTAAAACAGATAGGTCTTTATATAATTTACTGTTATTTTTTAAAAATTTCTAACTTCTAATACTTCTTGCCTTATCTAAATTGTATTTTAACTTCCCATTGTCTGTAATTAATTCTATAAAAACAAATCCTTCTTCCATATAGATTACAGGTTCTTGGCTTGAGCCAATTATAATTTTAGTTTTGTTTGTTTTTTTGTCATAGTTTAAACTAACTACTATTGAGCCTTCCATACTATTCAAGTAAAGATATTGAACTAAGCGATCTTTGTAATTTCTTATTGTAAACAGGTTTCTAACAGGTTTTATAGGATCTCCATTATAAACTAAATTCGTAATATTAAATGTCAAATAATCCGTTCCCTTGCCAGTATAATGTAAGGTTATATTTAGCGAGTTTCCCTCTTTATCATTCAAATTACAAATCTCATTTGCATATTTAGATAGGCATTTAACTCTTACAGCTTGCCCATTATAGTCCATTCCGCTGATCTCTAAATCTTTTAATTTTTGATTGTATTTTATTGTTGCTTCTGGAGGAGTCGTGCTTATAGAAGAAGTGATATTTAGGTTGATCGGAATTTCTAAAGTGAAATTTTGACTAGGATATAGTGGCTCCCAGCCAAACACCTTAATATTTCCTCTAAAGTTTCCGTAACAATTATTGGGAATATTGAATCGAAATTTAATTGGTATATCCTTTTCAAAAGTAAGAATGTTTGACAGATATAATTCATGTATACTTTCTTGGTTACCTAGAATGGGAGAATTAGAAAAAGCTATATTGATGTATCCTTCCTTGTCTGCTTCTGCATTATTTAGAGTAGAATATTTCCCATTTTCAGCATAGTAATAAATACTCCCTAAAGGAAAATAATCTTTATTATCACAAAAACTACTATTCCCAATAGATTTCAGATTATCCGCAGATAAATCTAGAAACATATCAACTCCACTCCCCCCATCTGCAGTATTTGTTATATTTAAGATATCAGAATAAACAGTTTTTCCAGAAAAAGCCTTTTCAATATTTATGCCTCCGCTTTTTGAAAGTTGCAAAATAGGATTAAAAAAGAAAAACTCCCCATTTTTCAAAGAAGAGTAATATCCATTTGAATTTTTAGCTTCAACCGTTGTCCACTTTAATCCATACATATGATCCGGATCTTTAACAGAAAATTTACAATCAAAATATCCCATAATTGAAGAATTAAATGTTGAAAAATTGTCACTATATTCTCCCAAGTTACAAGTGCTATAATCAATATTTTCTCTGTCTTGATCTATATATCTACAATAATCTTCTATATCGTATCCATGTTCATTTCTATATGTTCCAGAAGCAGTATAAACATCTATTATTCTATTGAAACCATTTGTGTCTAAGACAAGAACTTTTCGATTAACTTTCTCTCCTTCAAATAAATATTTCCAAAAAATACGTTCCCCACCCTCGTCAACATAATCCTGCCTCATAGCTTCAAGAATACTTTGAGATTCTGAAGAAAGATTTTGTTCAATTAAGCCATAAAAATAGGATGTGTTTCCACACTGAAAGACTTTTAGAGATTCAGAGCCTAAACTAGATACATCGTAAGAAGGTGAAGTATTATTACCCATCCCATGTGTAAAAGAAACAAGAGAGATTATTAGTAAAACTCCTAAGAATAAAAAGAATTTTTTATTAAAGGTTCGCTTAAGACTCATGTTTATCTCATAAATTGAGATTATTTAAATCTTTTCTTTTGTAATCATTTTATAATTACTACATATTTACTCCACCCTGATAGTGAGACAGCTTTAAATAAAGAACATTCCCTGAGGATATATGAGTTTGAGAAAAGGTTTAGCAAGTTTACTAATTGCTGGGGCATCTGGACTGGCAACTTTAGGTTTTCAGGAAAAAGCTAGAGGAAATATTGTGCTGGATATAGAAAAAGCTGGCGAAATAACAGTTCAGGGAAGAGATTTAGATAAATATCATTTGTCCTTTATAGCTGATAATTCAAATGAAAAATTGAAGTCTATGGCGCTAGATTTTGTAGGAGATGTTCATCAACAGGGGCTGGCAGATAATCATGATAATAATCTAATAATTGACCCAGCAGAAGGATATGCAGTTGAGTTCCTAAATAATGCTGGGTTTAACACAGATGCGGATTCTCACTTTCTTTTGCGTGGATATGGAATAGACTATGATGGGATCTCTAATCCTTTTCCAGCTTTCAATTTTAATGATCAAAGATTCGGCTTAGAAGAGACCGTAACAAATGGTCAGTTGCAAAATTATCTGTATGGCTTAGGAGAATTGGAAATGGAAGGCATTTTTTTTAGAAACCCTGCACAAAATATGCTTCTTGCCCAAATTGTCGTGCCTAGAGGAGGAATTGTAGAGATGCATGGAGCATATGACTGGACAGATGGTTTTGGATTAGATCATTTTCACTATGTCCGCATTGATGGACTTGTCCCAGAACCCTCAACACTTGGCTTACTAGGAGCAGGAATCGCTGCAACGACCTTAAGAAGAAAGAAATAATTTCTATACGAATATGAAAAAATACATTGAGTCCTACAACAAACTCATATTTATTAGTTTTATTTTTTTTATTAGTACGCTTTTTATTTATCCAGTAAACGGAGTAGGGATATATAAAGAAATCAAATATAACTCTTTAGAAAATAAATTGGTTGAAAATAACCTAATTGAAGCCGCAATAGTCTTTGATAAAGAAGTTGGGGATTTTGTTGTCTCTGCAAAAAATTCTAGTAAAAAAGTTGAAGTGTCTTACAGAGAAATTTGTAAAAGTAAGTCGTGCAAGCTTAAAACAAGAGAATACATTTTAAAAAATGAAAATAGCAAACTTGAATTAAGATTAGAATATAAAAAATTAATAGACTCTTCCGAACTAAAGGTTGTAAGTCTTAAATATAATGGTTATAAAATAATAAAGCCAAAAAACAATAAATTCATAGTTCAAAATAATGAATTTAAGTTAAAACAAAATTTAACAATAGATAATAAAATAAAAGTATACATAGATTACAACAACGAGAGCGACAAGAGCTATATAATAACTGATAAAAACGGAATAGAAAAAAAATATTATGAGGATGGCTTAACTTTGATTAAATTAGTTACAAATAGCGGATATCTGGATTTTGACTTATTAAATACCCATACAGATTATTTTTACTATAACCTCTCCAAGAGTGAATGGGACTTCACAAACGAGCCAGACGATCCATTACTAAATCCTGAAAGCTTCAACACTCTAATTATGAAAGATAACGGCTTCATTGTAAATCAGGTTTTTGCTAAGCCCAGCCCATGTAGCCTTACCAACTATAGTATATCAATAAAAAATAAAATTATTAGCATTAAGCCAGAAATTATTCAGCAGCCTAATATTATTTGTCCAACCATTATCTCATATGAGCAGGTAAAAATTGACATGACAATGTCCAAAGGAGAATATACATTAAACATATATTCTTTTTATGATTCTGAACCTTTTATAAGTAGAATTATAACATTATAAATATCAGTTTTATTTATCTCAATTAAACCAAGATTTAACTTTTTCAAACAGACTTGAAAAAAATCCCTCTTCTTGTGAGTCTTTATTAGTTGAATTAGCTTTCAAGCGAATAACACCGTCTGATTTATTTATAGGATTTATAATAACTTTCCGATCTCTACTATCCTCACATGATATTTCTATAGGAATAATCTCTTTATTATCAGAAGAGGTCTTATATTTTACATTAGAATAATCATAATCTGCACTTAGAACTAAGCTATAATTTCCATTAGAAATATTATTTGGAATATCAAAGTCCAAAGACACCCTATCTTGATAACCCTTGTCTAAATCATAAAGCTCAACAAATTCATCTATGTCTAATAGATCATTAACCAGTTTTATTCTAACTCTATCTTGATTTTTGTTGCCCACATTAAGAACATCAGAGTGTAAAGTTAAGCTATCCCCGCATTCTACCTCTTCTGGCATTTCTACATTATTAAAGATGATTAATTTATTTTTATTTTTCTCTCTTTCAACATTGATCTCATTATAATAATCATGATCTAAGTCAGGGGAAACATCAATACACAGATTTTCTTCTCTATTTTCATCACTATAAGTTTTAATAACTAGCCTATAATTTCCATCTTCAAAATCAACTGGAACCATAAAACTAAAAGTGGCTTTTTCGTCATCTCCAGGATTCAAATCTCCAAGGTCTATCTCTTTATCACTATCAAATTCTAAGTCATCTATCACATTACTCAAACGAGAATCAAATAAACCTAGCTCAGCAATGACATTATTTATTTCTTCTCTGCCTATATTTTTTACATCTACTTCTATTTCAACGTTTTCTGTTAATTTCCATGTTTCATCATTACCATCTAAATTATTAATTTTTATATTGTCAATTTTAAGATCCCCAATTTTACCAGTTTCACAGAATGTTTTTCTTACCGTAAAAATTAGACTATTCGTAATATCACCTGTTTCATCTTGAGTCTTTACGGTAAAACTATTGTCTCCAAAATCCAAATTGGAAGAATCTGCTAAAGATACATCAATCATCCTAGATTCCCCAGCTTCTAAATAATCTATAAAATCAGGAGCAAATTTCAATCTTGCATTATTATCAGAAATTTTTATCGAACTAACTCTAACATCTCCTACATTTTCTATTTTAAAAGTTCCATTTTTAGTTTGACTCAAATCAGATGTTTTTGTTAAAACAAAGCTTCTTACTTCAGGTTGAGGCTGATTAACCTGCAAAAATACTTGTTTTTCTGTAGATACTCCCTCAGAAAGGACTCCAATAATAAAAGATTTTTCACCCACAACATCTTGATATGGAGTAAAGGAGAAAGTTATATTTTTACTTTCTCCAGGAGCAAGGTCAAAAATTCTCTGAGAAATAGAGTTTAAAGCACCCCAGGATTCGTATTCTGAAGCTTGAATAAAGAAATTAGATGTGGAATTCTTAAGGCTTTTTATCGTGGCATCAACTATAAATTCCTTTCCAGCAAGAATATTTTCATTAGAATCCAAACTTGTGTTTATTGTGGCAATGTTTTCACTTTCACTATTTAGTATATTCATAAAAAGGCTCACTTCGTCAGTATAAATTACACCATCTCTTCCTTGACCAATAAGTTCTATTTTTAATACGTGTTCTCCTTCCTCAGCATAATCTGGTATGTTAACAAATACGTTAAATTTAGCTGTTTTCTGTGCCTCTAAACCGCTAAACGCAAAAAAACTTAAAGGCAAATCGCTTTCATTGTAAATATCATTTATGGTAAGATGAATAAAAGAGTCATCGATTATAGCTGATCCGTTAGTATTATTGTTTAAAACCTCAAACTCAAATTTTACAACTGAACCTCTTCTTACTTTGAAAGGAATTAATTGATGCTCCATTAAGTCGTTTTTAGTTATATTATCTGCAGTTACATTTAAATTTTTAATAATTAGGTTGTCTTCATTTTTTTCAGATTCTACAAAGGATGTCAAAGGCAAATAGTCAATGTTATAATCATCTAACATATAAGGTAGATCACAAATTCCGTTTAGATCAGAATCTATGCAAGCTTCTGAAAAGCCAGTTCCTTCAGGATTTGTCCAGTAGTTTCCCCTAGAAGTCACATTCCAATTATTTATCGCATCAGAACCTATTTTTACATTATCTTCGTTATTAAATAGATTATGATAGATAGTGTTACCAGATGTACTTTGTTCGATACGCATCCCTACCTCATTATCTTGAATGGTATTGAATCTTATTGTGTTAAGTGTCGAATCTTCAAGTTGTATCCCCTCTCTCCCACTATCAAGAAAATCATTCATTTCTACAATATTAGACTCTGAATATTCCTTTATTGCAAGTCCCTTTCCATTGTTCTCAATCAAGTTGTTGATAATAATATTTTCATGTCCCGTATCTAATTTAATACCATACAATATATTATTTTTAATTAGATTATTTTCAATGATATTGTTATTTGCTTCATCAAAATGGATTCCTACATCTTCATTGTTTTCAATATTATTTTCTATAATAGAATTGGCATTAGAATCTCGTATATAAATCCCATCTTGGGTTCCATTTCTAACATAATTTTCAGTTAACACATTTTCATGTGAACCATCTAATTCAATCTCTCCAAGATTATAAAAACCAAATTGTTGTCCTGCACAGTGTTTTGAGAGATTTCGTTTCTTTCGCTCAATAATAGGTAAATACCGCTATGGTTGTTATCTTCAATAAAATTCCCTTCAATAATGTTCTTATCTGCGAATCTTAAAGAAATACCCTCACCGAGATTATTTTTAATTTCATTGTTTCTTATAATAGTTGAATCAACACCATCTAAAAAAATTCCAGAAAAACTACTACCCTCAATAATGCTATTTTCAATCCTATTGTCAGCACCTTGATTAAACCAGATTCCTCCACCAGAACTGTTAATGATTATTGCATTTTTAATCACTACATTATTGCCATTGTTAAACCAATATCCATAATGAAATTTTTCAATTGTTCCATTGAAAACATTTATTGAATCGAATCCATCGCTAAAAACACCAGTGCCTCCATTTCCTGTAACTTTATAGCCATTTAAGTCCAATGTAACATCTCTTGCGAAAATCCTAAAACACCAATCTTCAGAGGTAATTACATCATTTTGTAATATATAAAGCGCTCCTTCTTTATTCAAGACTTGGCAATTACTAACTAAATTAATTTCTCTTTGTCCAGAAGCAATAACAATAGCTGTAGCCACTAAGCTTATACTTGCCTCTCCTTCAGCAGAATAAGTGAACTTTATTTTAGTCTCAGTTGTTCCAGATTCATCTGCGGAAATATTAAAATAAACTCTACGCTCTTCATGAGCCATTAATGAGAATTGGTTTTTACTCAATATCAAGTTGTTTGCTAAGTCTCCAGAAACACTTACATTTATATTAACAGGAAAATCATTGACATTTCCAACTAATACATATTTCTCAACAATTTCTCCAACCTCCGAATTTATAATGAATCTTGAATTCCCTATGCTCGCTGTAATAGCCGATGATAAACTAGCAAAACCCAGCGTGAAAAGAAGCGCGTAAAATATTAGTAACTTTCTCTTGATCATCTTACAAAAAAGAGTTATCAGAGCATATTTAAACTTTTCCCTTATTACTACTTTAAAATTACTATCTTTCTTACTAGATAAACCTCTTATTTTTAAGCTTAAGATAAGTCTTTTATTTCCTTGGCTATTAACTTATATTCCATTTTCCAAAATTTTTAACTCCGTGAATTTAATATTTTTTAGTTTTGCTCCTTCTATAATCTTTTTTAGTCTATCTGTAACAATAATCATCTTAGTGTATTTTGCCCCAAAAAAGTCTGATTGATTCCAAGAGGATAAATTGTAAAAATCCTTCCTCACTTCATGTCCTTCATAATAAATTTTATATTTTTTTCTTATCCACTTATCCAAATTTTCTTGGAACTTTTTTCTTTCACTTTTGCTCAAATAACTTCCATCTCTCATAGAATCAATAAATGATTTTGGCTCAACGTAATAATAATTTGGAATTTCTTTATTCTTTACTTTTTCTGGTAAAACTATTTTAATAGGAAATGTTTTTAGGTCTGCATTATGTTTATTTAAAAATTCAACTAAATTTTCTGAATATATATTAAGCACTAAAGAGTTCCCTAATATATCTGCAGAGGTAGTCCCAGATTTTGGAATGAAAGAATCGCAAACTTTTTTCTTGATAAGCTCTTCAGAGTTTTCTCCCTTCTGAACATTCCAATCTGGATCTAGCCAGAAATATTTAGTCGCCCAACCATGGGAAATTTCGTAAAATTTTTCTTCCATTTTTGTATAATTTAACTCAAACATTTAATATTACACTCATTTTGAGATATAAAGGGGATTTTATTATCTTGGTTAATACATCCACTCAGGGCTACACAACTTTGTCCATTATAATAATACCCTAGCACAGCATCACAAAGACCATAATTCTCCGTTGGACGCCATTCACATACGCCAATCCTTTTTTTAACAAAGTTCCCAGCTTCATCTAAAACACTTATAGTCAAATTAAGCTCTCCAGAATTAAGCGTTTTTCTAATAATACACATCCCATTTTTTAATTTAGAACACAATGTTTTTTCCTTTGGGTTCTTATCGTTCCAGTCAATATAACTAATTTTCTCAAAATTTTTCTCCGTTATGTTGAACATAAACAAAACATTTTTTCCAACCATAGTGTAATTAAATTGATTAATAACAGGAGCAGTTGTGTCAACTTTTATCTTCAACTTTTTGCTTTCAGCTATATTTCCAGCTATATCCAAGATCCCAAACCAATATTCTAATTCTTCTCCATCAAAATTACCAAGATCTACATTAAACAAACATTCCTTATTCTTTCCAGAATTGCATTCTTTTGTGAAGCTTACATTATCAACATTAAAGTTTAAACTAATATTCTCAACATTATCTTCAGTATATTTAACTAAAAAGCCAGATCCATTGCTAAAATAATTCTGTTTGGGCTCAATTTTTGATATTTGAGGCTTTTTACTGTCAACAAAGAAAGATACATTTCTTTCCATCTTTTGACTGTCTCTAACTGTCTTAATTGTTAGATTGTGTTCTCCATCCTTGAAAGTTTTTATTTTTTTCTTACTAAGCCCATATTCATTACAATTCTTACACAATACATTAAATTTTGGCTTATTTTCACTCCAGTCTATGTAAGACAGTTCATTAATTGAATTATTTCCTAAGGTTATATTAAACTGAACTTTAGTATTGTTGTATATTGTAATATTAGGAGAATAAATAATTAGATCTGGGTTTTCATTAATACAAATGTTTCCTTCATCAGTTTCTCCATCACAATCATCATCTAAGTTGTTGCAAATTTCATTAGAAGAGTTGATCGCTCTGCATTGGCTCCAATCTTCCCACATACAACCAGAAGAACATTCTCTTTTGCTTTGTCCAGTTGTACAAACCCCCAAATTAAAGGAACAAGATTTAACTTCATAATTTGAATCACACTCTTCTTTCTTTCCTTCTAAATTCATAATGTCAACTTTTCCATCTCCACAAACTCCATACCTTAATTGACTGGGATATTTATTCAAATAAAGAGAGATTATCTCTAAAGGAACATCTCCCAATATAATTGGAACAGACTCATTTTTAAAAGAGGAAATCCATATAAACTTGTTTCCGCTATTCCAGACTATTGATTGAGCGGAGCCATTTCCAAAAATATAAACAACATTGTTTGCATCTATAACACTATTATTTATAGCATAAAGAGAATCATTTAAAACATACTTATCTAAAAAAAATTTAACGGAATTTTCATTATCAAAAATAGACACCAAGGCAACAGCGTAAAGATCTTTTTCTTGAGAATAATAGTATCCTCTGTAATCTTCCAGCTCACCCTCTTCATTACCGCTCCAAGATAAATCAGAGCCATGATACTCCCAGCCTTCAATATTATGTCTGATAAAATATTTATCAATATCGGTTGTATTAATCCAAAAGTATGTTTCAGCGGTTGATTCTCCTCCATCAATACACTTAAAGTCTACAACATAAGGCAAATCACTATTCATATTATCTGAAAGATGGAATACTGTATGGTAATGACTTGTTCCGCCAGTTTCCTCCATAGTTTCGAAAGCTGAACCATCCAAGCTATAACTACAAACTGAGGGATTATTAGTGTTAAGTTCCAACTGCATATAATCAGCAACATAATAATAACCAGGTTCTGGCCAAACAATCTCTATCTCGCTAGAAGCAGTTACACCTATGGAACTGCTCATATAAATTGAAGAATTATCCTTAATAAATTTAAGATTGTCCTTTTGTTTAAATATCTCTTTACTATCGTGATTAATAGTAGAATTTTTTGCATAAGCTAAAGATAAAAATAAAATTAGTAAAAAAGAATAAACAAAAATCCTTTTGAAATCTATGTTATCCATAAATATCCAGTTAAAATAACTCTTATAAACCTTCTTTGTGACATCCTCCCTGCCCTAAAGGGTTGATGCTTCGCATCAACTCCTCACTTCGT
>ERZ1292629.134-Hain-H43-01um-R1-134-length-74020-cov-174_pt1 | contig 14125 bp, 25 predicted proteins | sample MGYA00564399_ERZ1292629 | MGnify/ENA primary metagenome ERZ1292629 (study PRJEB36523, sample SAMEA6512636) | groundwater metagenome | collected 2019-01-08 | study: AquaDiva: Metagenomics assemblies of 32 groundwater samples
CGTTTCATGGTGCCTCCTTGAGAACACTTAGTGCGGCTTCCAAGTCTTGACATATTGCAACTGCATGGTCGTCGGAACACTTTCCCGATTCAATCATCTTCTTGTACCAGTACGCCTTATCCGCGATCTCTATGAGTAACGGAAAAGCGTCGCAAATTGTTTTAACTTCCTCATCCTCAAATTCCAACACAAACTCTACCCAACAATCCTCCTTCGGCAGCCGCGAACACAGTTCCCTCAATTTTTCGAGTTGCATCATCCCTCCGGTATCGTAGCCGCTGCCGTAGCCGCTGCCGTCGCCGCTGCCGTAGCCGCTGCCGCTGCCGCTGCCGTCTATCTCTCCCATATTGGCACCGCCTCGATCGATTTTTTTGCCTTGGGCGTGATCGGGATGATTTCGATAACTTCGGTCAGCAGAACCGACTCAACGGGAATCGGAAATTTGCAGTTCTGCGGTTTTGAAGTGCCCGTGGTGGCTAACTGAGACAAGGAGGCCGCGCCATCCCAATACCAGATGCGCCGAGCGTCTTTGAGAATAACTTCCTTCCCTTCTCTGGAAACAATAGTGCCTGCGAATACGCCTGCCGAATACGTTCTTACCATGCAATACTTTCCTTTCATGTCTTTTCTCCTTTGGCTTGGAATTTACGGCACTTGGTCCCAGACGCGACCGTCGATTTTGGGCATCTATATTACGCATTTCCCAAAGCAACCGTCCGGTTGCCGCTTCGCACCTCGCTTCTCCATTTCGGTTATCATGTACTCAAGGGTTTTCAGTTCGTGCGGACGCATCGGCTCCATCGGCAACCGTTCCTTGCGCGGCCCGTCCTGCCCGATCCATTCGTACAGCATCAATCGGCAGGAGCCGTAATGAAGCAACCCGTCGTGGCTTATATACCCGCAGGCGACGCACTCTATCTTCGTGTCGCCCATCACTTCTCCTCCAGCGCGTCGCGGAGTTCTTTAACCGCCAGTGCATCCACAAAGCATTGTGTACAATAAATGCTCGCGTGGCCGTGCAATAGAACCGCCCTCGCCGCCAACTTCACCACCCTATCGGCCCAGAGGATGGCGTCGTAATCACCATCCTCGTTCTCGTTTATCACACTTGCCACCAACTCATCCCACGCGACGCGAGTCATGCGACAATACCGTTAACAGCCTTCCTGGATGCTTCTAGCAGGCCGACGAAATCAGGGTGAACCGTCATTACCACGTACCCAACCTCATTTAATGCCTTCACGGCGGGGTCCAATGAAACTATGGCTGTAAAGCCCTTGAAAGAATCGGTGATGATTGGCTTGCGAGACGCCTTTTTGGCAGTTGCCTTCTTTGCGGGCGGGAATTTTATGTTGGCTTGGCTCGGGGCACACTTCTTTAGATGGCTGTAGAACCCGTTCCCGATGAATGTTTCCCGACATTTGGGGCAAGTGTGTTTGTGTTTCAGGTGTCCTTTTCCGATAGTTTTGCTTTTCCTCGTAATCGCTAAGTCGGGCACCTTCTCTTTTCCACAGAGTTTTAGGTGTTTGAAGTAAGTCGGCCCCTTGATTTTCCTTCCACACTTACAGAAGTAAACCTTGTCACATCCTCTCATGGAGACCTCCGATGGTTTTATTTGTACATGTTAAACTAGTGACACTAAAGTCCCTCCCCTTTATTTTTGTGATTATCCTGTTTCCCCTTCGATCTTTGAATTCAACTATGGGCCGTGCCACAATTCCCTCGGCCACAAAATCGCCCCATTGTGAAGTTAGACCCAACGCAACCTTCTCCATCATTTCATGTAATGTACCAACCCCGATAACCGGTGTGGTTTTCAGGCCGAAGTGCGGTGCGATTTCTTCCACGTCGGGCCTACGAAGGAACAAGTTGCCAACCACTACATCAAAAAGGATGAAATCATTCCCGGTAGGGTTGTAGTTCCCACCGCCTTTTTGAATCTTTTTCCCTATGCCCTCTCCGTACAGCACACAGGGTGCCGTGAATATACTACTAAAAACGGATTCCTTCCCTTGAAAGAGTTCCAGAAAGGGAGCGAGAATTGCCCAAAAAGCATAGTTCCCTTCTCGTCGCGCTTGAAAACAGAATGTATTTTATGGTATTCCACTGGACCTCCTTTCAGCCCTCCGCATATTCTTTGGCAAATTTGAACCCCACAAAGGTAACCATCACACCAAGTTCGTCTTCGTCCGAAAATGTTTCCGCATATGTCCCAGCCAAGATAGCTTCTTTCCCCTTCCGAAACACCGCAAATACGGTTGGATACTGCTTCCCGCCGGTTTTTTTGCTTACAACGGCACACGGGATATTCTTATCTTTGAAATATTCGACCCAATCATCACAATGATGCGGTCGATCCAGCCAAGTTGTGAACCTGAAAGAATTTTTAACCGTGTATCTTTTCGTCACAAAAGCCTCCAATATTGTTATTTTCTGCCCCCTACGGTGATCCCGGTTTCGAAGTAAACCCTGATTCCGGGGCACGAAAACAACGACCCCTTCCTGCGGGCTTCCTGTTTGATGAACTGTTCGTTTGCGTCAATTGCTTGAACCGGAATCCGACTGTCGGCGACGGCACGTGCAAGTGCTTTTAGATCAAACACTTCAATTTTGAGGTTCTTTCGCGTTCCGATTCCGTCTATATCGGGTGCAAGCGGGATGCTTGGTAATGTGACGGGCGTTTCGAGTATGCTTTCCGCAACTTCGCCCAAGCCTTGCGCCGTTGCCTCTTCTGCCATCTTGATTTGCGCGTCTTCGGCCTGGATACGCAACTTACTTTCAAGTTCATCTACCTCCAACTGTTTCTTCTGTAGATACAAGTTACCTTCTTTACGAAGATGCGCCTCGGCTTCCAATAGAGGGGCCTCGGCTATCTTTTTCAGTTCAAGAACATTCTTGTGCGCCAGATGCGCGGTTCTAATCGCTTTCTCGAAGAAATCCGCGATGCGTTTCTTTGCTGCGGCTATGTTTACCAGAATGTTCCCCGCTTCCGAGAAAGTTTCATCGTTTACGACCGAAAAAACCAATGCATTTGTGCTTACTTCTTCTGCGATTTTCGCGAGTGCCGCTTGTTCATCCAATTCTTTTGGGCGCGGATACCCCGGTCTTCAGACCCGGGAGGAGCGCCTCCCCCTTTCCGGCTTGACAGCCTATGGTGTTTGTGAAACAATCTTCCCCATGAGTAGGCGGACCATCAAATGCAGGATGCAGCCATCGCCGACCAATGCGGAGAGTCTTTCCGTCACCTGCAAGGCGTTCGCGGCGGCGTGCAACGCCATCCTTGCCGTCGCCATTGGAAAAAACATCTTCAATCACGTCAAGCTCCATCACGCCTGCTATCGGATGGCTAGGAAGGAATTCACTCTTTCCGCGAACCTCGCCGTCCGTGCTATTCGAAGGGTTGCCGCTGCAATGACGGCGGCCAAGAAGCGCAAAACCGTAACGAAGGAATTCCGGCCCACCAGCATTGACTACGACGCCCGCATCTTTACCTACTGGGAGAGGGACGAGACGGTTTCCCTTACCGTCGTCGGGGGCCGCATTCGCGTACCCTTGCTCCTCGGCAAATACCAGCGGGAAGCCCTTGCGGGAAAACGGCCCACGGCGGCTACCGTGGTCAAAAAGAAGCATCGGTTCGATATCCACATCGTCGTCGAGGATATCGATGCCGAACCGGTCTCCGGTCCGCCCATGGGGGTAGACCTCGGCATTCGCAACACCGCCGCAACGTCCAACGGCACACTCCACGATGGTGCCGGAAGACAGATTTTCAAGGCGCAACGGGCCAAGATTCGCGCCTCCCTCCAAAGCAAAGGAACTCGGGGTGCAAAGCGCGTCTTTGCCCGACTTTCCGGCTACGAGAACCGGCGCATCAAACACGAGAACCATGTCCTGTCCAAGCAAATCGTTTCCGAAGCGCAAAGACACGAATGCGGAGTGATCCGTATGGAACGGCTCAAGGCCATTCGGGAACGAACGAAAACCCGGAGCAAACACCTCAACCGCATGGTGGCGGGATGGAGCTTCGGTCAGCTGCAGGACTTCATCTCCTACAAGGCAAAGCGGGCGGGAATAGCCATCGAGTTCGTCAACCCCGCTTATACCAGCCAGACTTGCCACCGTTGCGGCCTCCTCGGAACGAGGGATCAAGATTCGTTTTCCTGTACAACCTGCGGTGTCTCCCATGCGGACCTCAACGCCGCCTGGAACATCGCAGGCGGGGGCGCTGTAAACCGCCCCGGATTGCGAGCCTGTTAGGCTACGCAAAAGCCTCTCCCTTCAGGGAGGGGTTGTTTACCCAATTGAGTTCTTCTCCTTCCATCTCGCTATTCTTAGTGCCGATTGAAATGTTAGCCAGTTATCATAAAAATCGGCCATAGGGATAAACTTGTAGTCGCCATCCGCCTGAATATAAAGGGCGTAGCAACCCCCTATTGGCACCCCGTAATTTTCTACAATAAGACCCCACGCGTTGGCCATCTCCCTGTACGCCGCCAACTGAAGGTTGGTCGCCGGGTGAGGTTTGCCGGTTTTAATGTCGATAAGAACCCTGGATATTTCACCCGTGACTTCGATTGTTCCGATCCTGTCGGGAGTTCCTGCGTATAGAAATTTTGGATGGTACATCCGTCGTTCGATGTATTCCGGTATAAACGAAAAATCCTTTACGAAGCTTTCGTAAGATACCCCATACCCGGCGTCTTCTTCGTCGAGGTCGGTGGAGGCCACCATTTTTTCATCAATTAAAACAGTTACCTTGTGAAGGTGGACACCCTTGTTCATAAGCCCGACCATCTTGTCGTTCTTGGCGTAACCGTATAGCCCGGCCCGGCTTATAACTTGAGACACGGATGGGATTACAAGGGGGGGGCCGAAGCCCTTCCCCGCCAACGTGTATCGGTGTGAATTCTCATCAAACGAAAGTTTATCGTCCATCAGGGTTTCCCGTCTTCCAACCACTTTGTCAGTGTTTTTCGTACAATCCACGAAATGGATCGTTCCTGTTTCACAACCTCTTCTGCAACCGCTTTGTATAGCGGTATTGGAACCCTTACGTTCACCATTACGCCGTTTCGTTTTTCTTTTTCGGTGTATTCTTTCCTGATACTGTCACTTCGGTTTACTGGATGGTACACCCCGGTTTCTCCCGAACCGTACTCAAGTCTTCGTCTACCCCTTCCCATAGTTCCTCCTTAAGAAGTATGTAATGGCGGCGTGGTGTCGCGAGCACCCGACGGGGGCCTCATTGGGCCTCAAGCCCGACTTAGCGGGAATAAATCCCGGGGCGGTCGCCGCCACTTTTCGTTACTCTGCTTTCTTTTCCTTTTCGGCTATAAGTCTCTGCAAGGTGTCGATAAGCGTTTTGGCTTCATCAAACGTAAGGTCGAATTCGGGGTTTGGCTTCTGTGCATCTTTCGGGCCAATGAATTGGTCAAGGGTTTTGATTGGTTTCTCCTGGGGGCGTGCGAGAATCCCGGTGCAGTATTCATGCTTCTGCTGGCTATCCTTATAGCCCAATTTCCCAAGGAGAACGTGAACCAACCGTGTCATACCCTCGCTGGGTGGCTTCGCCTGTTCGCCTGAACCTGTGTTCACCGTGCGGGCACCCGTTACGCCTTCTATTTCCTCTGCCGGAGTAGGTCTGTACCCAGCAAGCACTACAACCCACGCGAGTACATTTCGAAGCACTTTCGCACATGCCCTTGTCTGTGCCATGGATTTCAATTGGTAGATCGGTTTATTTACCCAGTTCGGTTCGTCGCGCATACACACGGCTTCTGCCTGCGATATTACAGCCTCATCAGCGCGTATCGCTTGCGCGACGGCCTCGAACCCAGCGACACCGCTGTAGGTTACCTCGTGACATCCGATACACTTGGCCGTGATCCCATAAAACCTTCCCAATGTCTGCCAGTCTTCAAATTCTAGATACTGCTCGCCGCTGAACATTACTTTCCTTGCCTTGTTTTCGAGGACCTCCTTCAGTGCTACGGCAGCCTGCCTCGCTTCGGTCAACACCACCTCTGGCGGGCGCGGTACTATCAGTTCACCGGCACCCTCGTATACCGCAAGTTCTGTCGCAATCGACTTCTCGCTCATTTTTTTCTCCTAATGTTGGTTTTGTCGCCCCATATTCTTGCCCATTTCCACACTGATGCAATGCTTACGCCAAGATGGGTTGCAATTGATTGGTATGGCACCCCCCTCGCCCGCGAGAGCATGATGTACGCCTTGTATGGCTCTATCTTCTTCTCTATTAAACGCGGGGTTATGTCCTTTCTGCCGTGACAAGAAAGGCAAAGGGTTTGCATGTTTCCCATATCGTTGTTTTTCCTGTTCTTATCCTTGTGATCTACGGTTATTGGCCTACCCCACCGTGACTTGTGTTCTAAGTCTGACATCCCACAATAGACGCACTGGTACTCATCCCGCGTAAGTACGTCAAAACGCTTTCCTCCACATGCGTAATGCGATGTTTTAGAAAATCCGTTTTCATTCTTGAAACTGCCTTGCGGCCTATCATTGGATCTCCTTTTTATGATTAAGTCGTTTTTCGTGAGTTCCCCGAAATACTCCTCCACCTTTCGCGATTCAAGAACGCGTTCTCCTTTCAGGTACTTGAGAACATTTTTCACGGCCTCCTTCCCCTTCTTGTACAAAAGAAGCGTAAGCACAGTACCGTCGATCATACTTCCTCCCTCCGCCTATCATCGTAAACCCCTTCTATTTCAATGATTCTACGTGTGTAGCCATGCCAGCTTATTGGGATACTACAGTTAAGCACGGAATTAGCCCTATTGTCCTTCGTGTACCTAACAATAAACACAAGACCCCTTTGCCATATTGGGAATTCCATTCTAACCTTCGGGGGAAAATCTCGGAGTTCCCTTGAAGTGTGTAACCACTTCCCAGTGTTATTATCAAGAACTACAATCCGCTTCCTCTTGTCGATAAAGAGATATTGCAACCTGGCATAGACCACCTTCTTCTTTGACAACCTGCTTGAAGGTACAACGCGGATTTTTCTCATTCTCGCTCCTTCCCGGATATGATAGAGACTGGAATACCTGCTTTTCTGGCACTAGAAACCATGTGTTTGGTCCCTTTGCTGTTCTCTATGTCGTCGTGAAACGCAATTACCCGATCTGGTTTCTCCAATAACATTAATTTATTGCGACTTGGGCCTGCGGCTTTGCCGAATTTAGCCCAATCAGCCGGGAAGGCCCTGACTTCCAACCCCATGCTACTTGCAATTTCCCCCGCGATTCTATCTGCACCCCAACAGTCGCCGTGGATTATTACGGTTGCACCAGATTGTGAAATCACACGTTTTATAATACCTCTTTTCACCCAATTTCGGTCGCCACACACTAGTATTTTCATTAAATGTTCCCCCACGCCATCACAATGTATGCCTCCTTATGGGAGAATTTCTGGTCGTAACCTTACCCGAGGCGACCTACGTAAGGTCCGTCGCGTGAACATTTCGCACCCCACGGAATGTTTCGGCCACCCGGAAATGACCCCCGTGAATTCTGGCGGGGCACACACCCACCCACGACGGTGACTTATTGGTCTATGGTCTGTGCACGGATGTGATAAATCGGGCAAGTGAAATTTACAGATACAACAGCATTGTCTAATACGTAGCGGTGAATCCTCCCGCCTCAGCCAGCAGACCACTTCGTTATTCCTCTTTGTCATAGGTATCCTCCATCGGTGGTGGTATATAGAAATTCATCAAGGCGTCGATGCCACAGATGCCATCTATAAATAGGGACATGGTTGCTTCACTCGAAGCCCACCCGCGCTTCGTATCTAACGAAAACAGGGGGAACCGTATATCTCGTCGCTCTTTATCGCTGAGGCCAACGAATCCCGAAACATACCTTCTGCAATCCATACACGGAGGATCGACTGTCCATGTATTACAACGGGGGCACTTATATGGCATCGGTGCATTGAAATAGCGGTCCCTGCTGTTGGCTTCCTCCTGTTCTGTGGGTAGAGGCGGCAAATCCTTGGTCGCCTTGTACCATCTTAGTTGGTACTCCCTCTTCTTGGAGAGAATCTTGTCCTTATTGTTGATTCTGTAGGTTCTTTGGTGTTCTCTTTCTGCTGCTCTTTTTTCCTCCAAGGAGGCATATCTAACCCGCCATTTTTTCCTCTGTGGGTGCGCCTTCAATCCCCTTGCTTTATCCGCCGATTCATCGAGTAACGGCGGAAACGGCAACCCGAGTTTTTCCCAATCGCCAACCCCCTTGGGAGGACGGCCACAGTATTTTGGAAAATGCCTCAAACACGCGTCCTCCTTTGGATTATTTGTGGGGCGAACCGGGGAAGGTAATGGCATCTGCCCCCTTTCGGGCCGCAGGCGGAGGCTAGTTAGCCTGTCCTGCCACCATCGCTTCCTACGCCCCTTGAATAGGTGTCGCGCCTCCCCCGGTCCTTTCGTGAAAGCCTTCCGCGAGAGGGCGCGGTTGTCTCGACTCCACGAAGTCGGCCAATCCGGATGTGGCTGTGGTTCCCTCTCGCGCAAGGCCCGCCCTTTCGGACGGGTTTGCGGTGCTAAATTACTATTCCGTTTTCACTCCGTTATGGTCGAATTGATCCACTTCAATTTCTGCTTCCTTTTCGTTTTTGAAAGTCACGATAGCGATTTGCCTGTCGTGGCCTCCTTCGCGAACAAACACCCACATTGTGACTTTATCCAACGCCCAAACGGCATCTACTATAACCCCGCCATCTTCCTCGTTCTTCCCGGTGTGGCTGAACAAGGTTTTAGAGGTTATTTTTGTATGCCCTCGGCAGCCCACGCCGAGGCGTATATCCGAATCTATTTTACCGAATAATCGGGCCAAATTGTACCCCTTTCAGTCGAACGTTTTTGCAAACCCTAACACTATGGCGATGAGAAGGAATATGAGGATACCAAGTATGATATCCATTATGCGCTCACGTCCTCTCTGTGGTCGAACTTTTCAATCACCCGGCGGCATTCTTCCGGTGTTTCGGCCTTTACGAATTCAAGGACCAGCATTCTGGCCGTATATTGCATACCCATTTCGACTAAACGCCTTCTCACCTCCACCATTTCTCGAAAATGGGGGTTTTCCAAATTCATCTGTACCAACCGCTTCGTCGCCCCAGTCACCGTTCACCTCCCGTGTATTTAGGCGGCCATGTTTAGTAATCTGCCTGCTTCTATCTCGTACCCAACGCGGGTGTCGGTGTGGGGAATGTTGCGGGCAACGGCTGTGAGTCCCGATACCACGTTCCACAGCAGGGTTGGATTCCCTTCCACCCTTTCGGCGTAGGTGATGGCCTCCATGGCATACCGCTTGCCGAAGTTTGTTTTTACGGTGAGGAATTCAAGCACATCCTCCGGGGTGCTTCCCAGCTGTATTGTGTTTGCCTTTCGGATCACTTCTTCTTCTCGGGAGGCAGCCGATTCGGCGTATTTATCGAGAATACCTTGCCCTTCCTCCATAAACCACGCAGGCGCAAGTGATGTGTGCCTGCGTTTCATCAGGACGAATCCTTCCACACCCCAAATTATCCGGTTGTCGCATACGCAGTCGTACAGGAAAGTAGCGACACCCAGAACTTGGGAGCCGACTTCGGAGTTGTAGACGTAGAAACCCCGGAACTTGGGCTTACCGTTCACGGCTATCGGGTGTTGCGGGTCGCACAGGAATATAAACACATCCCGATCCGAACCGTAGATTGTTGTGGCCCGTTTTGGTTCTTCCGATTTGTAGGAAGCCGCAGGGACAACCCACCGTTCGTTTGCGCGAATATTCATCATGATGATTGAATCCACCACTTGGATGTCCCAGATGCGCCCGTAGGAGGTTGATGTAACTGCACGGAGAACATTGTTCGGTACGTTCCTCGCCAAGGTAACTACATTCCCCTCCGCCTGTGGCGTTACTTCGTCGGTGTGGTTCTTTGTAAACAAGAGGAGGTTTTTTTCGCGTTGCATTGTTTTGATTCCGTGGTTTAGACAATCCGCCGCGATGGCGGCTGGCAGTCTTGATAGATACCCTGCCGGTGCGCCACAGATCGTGGCGAGTTGCCCCATGGACCAGTTCGTGAACCTAGCCGTAGTGTCTTTCCCGTCTTCGAAGTTACCCGCCCTTACGAACAGTTCGTCCCCAGCCGTGGAAACCGTTATATCCTTGGTATCTCCTTCCATAACCGCCGCGCTCCTGGTTCTTTCCGCTACCGATTCCCTCAACGAATCCAACGTGAGGAACCGTTCGTCGGGTGGGCGTCTTTGCCACTCCCGCGATACAGCCATCAGGCTCGTCATAGAACCTCCTTTCTGTGAGTTGTTGGCGGGGCCTGGGGTTTGATTTAAGGTCATCCTTATCCAGGTTTTGCGGTAGTGGACCGATCCTACCTTTCAACACCCCGCCGCCCGTTCCGTGTTACCGGCGCGTGATTCCACACTCCTTCATCTTTGCGTTGAGCAGTTTGTAAAGGTCTTTCTTGCCAGGGCAGTTCGTCGCGCCGACCAGTTCGATAAATTCACGCTTCCACGGCCCCAGCCTACCCTCGGCGGCCTTCTTCGATGCGGCTGCGGCGAGGGTGTCGTTATGCATATTTATGCGTGCCCAGAACGATACGAGTTCGGCGGGGCTTTCCACCCGGATAACGACTTCGAACGGTTTGAACTGATAAACCGGTTCGATTTCCACTACGCGAGACTTCATAGTACGCTCCTTCCGGTCCACTGGACCCGTTTGGTGGGTTAACTTCCAAAAAACTCGTTGTTCTCCTTCCTCCTTTCCGTGGTATAATTCCCAGTACGGGATTGCTCCCGCCCCGGATGTTGCGAAAAGGAAAAGCCCCGTAGCGAAGGATTTGGGCTTATTTAATCCTTCGCAACCAGACATCCCTCCACGTGTAACCGGGTTGGACATGCCCAAGTCGCCCGATTTCTTAACGTGTTCTACGCAACATCCGGGGGGGGGGAGCCCACCCCCGTTTACGGCCCTCCTTCTCGCATCCTATCCCTGTACGAAAGTTCCGCAAGGTACGGGTTGCGTGCGTAGTCTTCGGCGGTGTATTTGTCGTCTCCCCTTTTCTTCGGTTTGTCCGCTACTACTTGTAATTCGGCAAGTCGCTGCTCCCGCCGAAGTTTTCTCCGTTCCTTGCGGCTGAAGGTTAGCGGCTTACCATCCAGCCCCACGAGGGAGGCGTCGCGCCTTACTACTGTGTTATCTGAATTTTTGCCCTTGCCGTTCCCCCCACGATCTCCGGGGGCTTTGTATCGCCACGCCCCGGTTGTTGTATCCCTAACCCAGTTATCCTTCCAGTTGAGTTCCCACCCCGAATTGTCAAGCATCCCATATCCACCGTAATGAATTGGTGTTTCCTTTATGTTTGGGTTTGGGTACGCCAACTGTTCGGTTACTGCCCTCTCGATGATTTTGCGGGTTTTTTCGATAGTTGCATGGAGTTCAGCAATTCGGAGGAACTCGTGTTTTGTATGTTCGTTATAAAACCCACAAGACAAGTTTGCCGCGCAGATTTTAGCCCTCCTGCCCAACGTGGTTACATCGGTAAACGTGCCTTTGGTTTTCTCGAACCCGAACGATTCTATGAACTTCGTAAAGACCTCGGGTTCGTCGTTGTAGAACACAACGTCCGTTGGATTCCTTCGGTCCAATCCGACAAGAAACAGGGAGTCATCAAGAACGTCCCCGTACACCTCTGCCACTTGTTTGGCCCCAGCCCCGCCACTTTCTTCTTCGTCGCAGAAGATCAAGGTGGGTTTCAGTTCGTCCGGCATACTTTCGTAGATGTGGATTATGCTGTACACCCCGGCCCTATCGTCGGCACCAAGTCCTTCCGGTGCCCACAGCACGGCCTTCGTTCTATCCAAAAACACTTCTTTCCCGTTACTCTTTCCCGAAGACTCGATGTCTTCCATCTCGTAGGTTAGCGGATTCCATCTCCGTACTTCACCGAACCCCTTTTCGTGGGCCGTATCAATATGGGCCACGAGTGAAACGGTTCGCCTTCCGTGTTTCGGCAGCTTGATCCAGCACTTCTTGTCCAGGTGGTCGCAGTACTCTTCCAAGAACCCTGCGACCCAATTCCTATCGTGTACGTGAAAATCGCGAATATTTGGAATTTTCATGGTTACGCCACCGCCACAACTGGATCTCTTGAATCCGGGATCTCCAATACGGGAGTTAAACATTCGTCGCAAATCGCCCTTTTTATCCTTCCGTTGCTTATTAGATTCAAAGACTTGTCATAGGCCGTCCTGCACACGACACAATAAAGGTTGCCCGCTGTAACACACTCCAAGCAGTAGAAGCAGCCTTTGCTCTGCGTTTCAATCATTCGGTGGGGTTTGGCGTAGCGATCCCCACACCCTTTGCACTGATAGCCGGAGTTCTTGTAGCAATTGGGGCAACGGATCTCCTTATCTTTTGTTACCGTTGGTTCTCCCATGTAGCGATTCCCGCACTTTCCACACGCATATGTGTTTTTATTCCAGCACTCTTTACAGTACAATTTCCCTTCGAACCCCACCATCTGTGCCGGATTTACTATAGCCTCGCACAGATTACACTCCCCCATGACCTTGGAATGTTTTATTGCACATTTTTCCGAGCATCCGAGAATCTGTATGTCCCCTTCTTGTCTATAGTAGAAGTGTTCCTCCTCTACTACCTTCCCGCAGTTCGGGCAAGGGAGTTTCCTTCCAAGGTACTGCCGTTGCGAGCGGGCGTCGTAGACGTGAACCGAATCCTTGTTCAGGTAAATCGGCAAGAAAAACTTACTGTTTTTCCTGTAGATAACCTGCTTGAGATTGAATAAGCGACGAATCGCCTCGATGAAGTACAGTTTGTTTTGCGTCAAGCCGTGGTAGTAGAAGTTCGTCATCGTGATATTCCTTCCACCTGCGAAGAAAACCAGACACCTACCACGACCCGCAGCCTTTCCTTCGGCGCTTTCCAAACACAGGACAGCGGCGCGTTTGTACCGAACCAGAAATTCTCTACAGATCGCGTTTTCGTGCCCGTCGCTGAAGCATGTGATTTTGTTTTCGTACTCGCCTTTACCCAACTTCTTTTTATCGCCGAAATACGCCACCAAGGAGACGCCGGTTGTGTAGAGTTCCGAGATACGCTTCCCGTAGGAAGCAAACCGTTCCGCGACATCTTCTTTGTTGAGTTGCTTTCGAAGCAACGTGGTGAGTGTTTTTGTGATCTTTGCACCATCCGGCCTGTAATAGTTCTGGAATTCGTGGCCGGAAAGGTCGATCTCGATATCGTAGGTGTTCAGTGTAATATCCCGTATGTGCCTTTTTGTCTCTTCGAGCGAGAACTTCGCGGCACCGTGGATGTCGAACGCTATGGGCTTAATTCGCATCCGTTGTCTCCTTCTCCTGTATCGTTATTTTGTGGTTCAAACTACGCTGGCAAGAGACAGATCAAGCATCTTCCAACCAAGTGATGTGTTCAAGGCCCACATTCGCTTACCGTCTTTCTTCCGGTATTTAACTGGCCCAGTTCCCCTTTCCGGCTCTACGCGGTAAGCATAACGTAGGATGTATATAGCCCCGATACCAAATACTTCGTATTCGCTTACAAAAATAGGGGCTTCCAGTTTGATGGTGTATTTTTTTGCCGATAGTTCGACAAGTGTACCATCCATTGTGCTTACCACTCGTTTTCGTTTTGCCATGTCTACCCCTACCTACTTCGTGTAGTCAAGACGAAGTTGCGCGAGCCTGAAAACGTCTTGCTTTTCCCACGTCTTTTGCACCACCCTTCCCAAGCACACCCATCCAAGTCCTATGTACACTGATTGGTGTGATCGGAGGGGCCGCCCGCACCGCTTACATTTCCTGTCCCTGGGTACTTTTGTTAGGTCCATCCACGCCTCCTTTCGTAATAGTGCGGGAAAAATTCCCGCCTCGGGGTAAGCGACCACGGTTATCCTCGGGACGGCCTCCTGCCTACCGCACAAAGGGTTTCGTCCCGGCGCGAGCACCATTAGTGGATCACTTTCGGTACAGCGCCATCTTGAAGCAAACGAACCATTGGGCCGTGAAGACAGCCCCAATTGTGCGGATTCCCTACTTTACCTGTGCATCGCT
>ERZ1292629.2820-Hain-H43-01um-R1-2820-length-14114-cov-6_pt1 | contig 14114 bp, 17 predicted proteins | sample MGYA00564399_ERZ1292629 | MGnify/ENA primary metagenome ERZ1292629 (study PRJEB36523, sample SAMEA6512636) | groundwater metagenome | collected 2019-01-08 | study: AquaDiva: Metagenomics assemblies of 32 groundwater samples
CCCTTCTTCCAGAATGCGGGCGGCAGGAAGCGGTCGAAGGCGTCCAGCGCCCACGTCAGGGCCGTGTTCACGATGATCGCGATGAACGCCGGATGGAGCATGATCGTCATGGCCGTCGTGACCAGATTGAGCTTGTCGGCGACCGCCTGCGCGTTGGCTGGGAGCGTGTCGATCATGTCCATGTCGCCGGCCTCCTCTACGGTAGCTTCTTGAATAGTAGCACAAGTAGGGTGCCCACGGACCCCACGGCGGTCGTCAGCGCGAACCCCAGCATCCAGTTGATCCTCTTGTCCAGCCGCACCAGCCAGTTTTCCACCGAGGTTATCCTTGCTTCGTGCGCCCCGCACTGCTCACGGTCTGAGTGTCGGCGTCCGGCGCTCATTCCTCCCACGCCTCCCCCGCCGCCGTCTTCAGCGCGTGCAGGACCTCGTGCCCCAGCGTTTCCAGCGCGGGAACCTTCCCGTTCCAGTCGAGCTCGACCACGATCAGGTTCTCGGCGGGCACGAAGAAGCCGTTGCATCGATTCACGTCCTTCCCCGCCCGCGTCAGCGCCTCGCGCCGCTCCGGGCTGGATCGCCGCAGGTACTCGTCGCGCACGTCCAGTTCGTCGAGGAACCGGAACGTCAGCCCGCCCAGCTTGTACTCCTGCGGCGGGTAGCGGTGGCCCGACAGCCCCAACAGGTTCCCGGCTACTGACATTTCTCGCCCCCCATCCCCAGCGCCACGCACACGGCCAGCGCCGCGCACGACAGCGGCCTCACGGACGCACCCAGTAGTACACCAGCGCCATCGCCAGCATGACCAGAGCCAGCGCCCACGGCACCTGTCGCTCGTCCATCACGCCCTCCCCCTTTGCGGTCGCGCCAGCCCGTGCGGCGGTCGCGTAGACAGTAAGCGGGGAGGGAGCAGGAGAGAGGTCATGGGAGCCTCTTGTAGTCACCGACGGCATCTACCGCAAGGATCACTACGGACCGCATGGTGCCATAGAGACCACCAGCCGCCCCGCTGGAGTTGATCCCGATACAGATGAGATCACCAACCATCGAGCCATCGAAGGATGCCGTCACGGCGGTCGCGTGGTTCTTGGAAATCCCCATCGCAGAGCCGCCCCAGTAACCGGCAAACGTGAAGGACTCATTGGCCGACACGGTGCCGCCCGTTGCGTTGCTGGTCCCGTCGTAAATGCGCACGGTAGACCCGGCGGCGATCCACCCGATACGGCCCGCGCCTCCGGCTCCCACGTCCACACCGCGACCGTCCAAGGTGTTGCCGGTAAGTCCCATGACTGCCGCCACAGTCCCGCGAGATGCATTCACATTCCCAGCGCCCGCATACGTCACCACATCCGCGCTCACTGACGCCGCTACGGCTTGGGTGACGAGCGTGGAGGGGTAGGCGAAGGCTCCGACCCAATGCGTGAGCCCGAACACGTCCACCGCGTCGGCGTTCGTCACGATGCGAATGCCAATGGTAGGGTTCGCCGCGCCCGCCGAGGACGCCGCCGTGGACACCCTCGTCCACGCGCTCGTGACCGTCACCGGCTCCCACGTCGTCGCCCCCCAGTTGGACAGATCGATCTCTCCCGTCCCCGTGCGCCGCTTGATCCAGACCGACGTGATCCGCACCCCCGCCGCAGACGTGATCGCCTGCGTCACCGTGGCGTTGCCAGCGGTGGCGGTGATCGTCGTGGCGTCGTTCGCTACGCCGTCCGGCCCCGTCGCCGTGAACGTCGTGGTGCAGTTGGTCGCCGTGTACGCGGCGGCTTTCGTCAGGTCGCTGGCCTGTAGCGCCAGATTGCTGATCGCGCCTTCCACCAGCAGTCCATTCGGCGTGAGCGCTGGGCTCCCGCTCGTGCGTGGGACGAGCAGGCCGGAGGGGCCGTCGATGTAGTGGATCGCACCGGCACCCGTGACGACGCCGCCGGTGTACGTGGCGACCGTGGAAGGTCCAGCCCCCAAGGCACCAAGTCCATTCGTTAGCGGTGCCGCAAACGTCAGGTCGCGGTATAGCGGCCCCGACGCGTACATGGGCTTGCAGAACATCTTTCTCGACGCTAGCGTTCCCGTCCGCGCCATGCAGAGCGACGGCAGGAGTAAGGCGAGGGCGAGTATCCTACGCACGGCTAGCTACCTCGTGGCACGCCAGTTGATGACCGCACTCACACCCGAGGCGATCCCCGTATCGGCAATCCTCCACCGCAACCAGCGGGGGCAGGGGTCTATCCAGCCGTTTGGGGTGGACCCCACGATGATCGACGCATTGATGGGACTGGCGTTCTCTCCATGCGCAGGCGCGGTCGCGCTGTTCGCTCCGTCGATGTAGAGCGTGGCCCAGTTGGACGCCGCTGGACATGTCCATGTCACACGGGTCCACTCCGTGAAGTTCAGCCACCCCGAGTTGAGCGCCATCGTGGTCGAGGCACCCGCACCCCCGATGTTCCCATACGCCTCAATGAACCCCGTCGCGGCATTCTTCAGAATCACCTGAAGTGTCGTTGACGGCGGGATGCCGATGGGAATGCGAACTGACGGGTCGATCTCCGCGATCTTCACGTACTTTCCGAGCGATTCGTACTTCACCGCCGCCGCGTTGGCCTCGCACGTCGCCGTCATCACCGCCAGAACGAGTAGGAGCTTCATGCCACACCTCCGATGCGGATTTTCCCGGTACAGGTCGGTGACGTTCCAGCGGTCATCGTGACCAGCCGCAGGCGAATCTCCCCGTCCACCGCCTCGAACTGGTAGAGGAAGTCGGCGTCGGCGTCTGCCGGGGCATCGGTCATCTGGTCATCGCGTCCGATCTGCGTCCAGTCTCCCGAGCCGATGCGGGCTTCAAGGCGAACGTCCACCGCCGTAGGCTGTCCCGTCCAGTTCAGTTCTACGGTGATGCGTTCGGGTCCGCGCGTCCGACGGGACGATCCGTTGGCGGCGGCAGTCACCGCGTCCAGCGACGTGAAGGTGCGTGGCGTGTGTGCCATCTGCGTTGTCTCCTCTACTGGGGTGATTCAACCCCCCTACAGGCTGGGTTATTCCTACCCCACGGTTCTACTGTACCATACCGGCTGTCCGGTTTCAGGACACCCCTATTGTACTTTGCTGGCCTTCCTGAACCGCTCCATGCGAACGACCTGATCCTGTATGTCCTGCGTGATGCCGCCCATCCTCGCCTCTACGGCCTGCGAGGCCCTGAGATTCTGTTCCTTGAGGTTTACGGGGGTGACTCGGGGAAGGGTTCCTGCCAGTAGGGTTTCGCCCACGCCCCTCACGGCCCCCGTCTTCGGTGCCAATCCAGCGCGGCCAAAGACCTTCATCGTAGCCTGTTGCCAGAACAGGGGAGACTTTCCAAATCCCCCATGCTGTGCGTAGTAGAGAAATCCGGCTTTCGCCGCCTGTTGAACTACGTTGGCAGGAAGTCCGGTGAGGCGCACCATCTCCGACAGTACCTCACCCTGTCCCACTTTCCCCGCAGGGCTCAGGCCGTACATCTTCACCCCTGTAGCCATTTCGATTAGTCCAGTCATCAGGGGGTTCCCACTCACGTACCTTCCCGACAACACGTACCCCAGTGGGTTGTACCGCGTGATGTCCATGACCATGGGTTCCCCTGTGGCGCTTCGCAGAGGCAGGAGAAGCACGATCCCGTTCTTGCTACCAAACCTCTCCGTGGAGTTGCTTGCCTGTTGCGCCTTGAGGTCCTTGTACCTCTGCACGAATCCAGCGTCCTCTCCGATCTGGATGGCCGATGCGGCGTTGAAGGCATCAAGGGCGTGGCCCCAGCGGACCATCGCCATGGGGTTCTCCGCAACCGCCTTGGCGATTTGCGGAGTGATCCCATACTGCCAACTGACGAACGGAGTGGGGGACAGGGGGTGTGTTCCCAGCCTTCTCAGGGCCGTGGGAGTGAGGGAATAGTCCACGAACATCCTGCGGGCGCTCTGGACCGCCTGCTCTTTCGTCATCCCCCGTAGGATGCCATCCTTGTACGCAAGAAATCTGAAGATGTCATCCTCTGCGCGGTATAGGTTCTGCATGGCCGTGCGGCCTTTCGTTACCATCGCCCTGAATCCCCCGCCCTTCATGATGGCGGGCACCGCTTTCATCGTCACCGTGAACGCCGACGTGGAATCCTGCGCCGCCCCGGCAATGGCACCAGCCAACTCTGCCCGTAGCGCGGTGCGGTGTTGCATCCCCTCGCTGAACAACCCCAACGCCACCGCTTCCTTCACGTCGTCCCCGTTGGCGATCAGCGCCTTGGCCGTAGAAGCGTAGAAGAGTGGTGCCGTGAGGGGACTCCCCAATCTCCTCATGTCGGCAATCATGAAGTTCGCCAGCACGTTCCCGATGTGAACGCCGGGATTGTCCACGGTCACTATTTCCTTCCACGCTGACATCACGGCACGTCCGAACCGGGGATGGGCCATCTCCTGCGCGGCATCATCGAAATACTTCAGTTCCCTCGCCACATCCCATGACACATACCTGCCCCTGAGCGCGGGGATGGCGGAACGCGAGGACTCATCTGCGATCTTCACGAACCCCGGCTTGGCTACGTCCGACACCATCCCCGGCGTCTTGGCAATCTCAGACTGGAACTGTCCGTATGCCGCCAGATACCGTTCATGTGCGATGGTCTTCATGGCGCGGTAGCCTACGTCAGTAATCTCCCCCATGGCCTCGCGTTCCGCTGGCGTGAAGTCTCCGCGTTCTTTCATGCGGGACGCTTCCGGCCCCGTGATCTTCATGGGTCCTTTGTCGGTCTTCCCGAGTACAGCCTTGGTCCCGCCCACGGGAATCGCCTCTCCTGTGTAGTACCGTCCAAGGTACTCTCCCTGAAGACGCTCGAATATCTGCGGAGGATAGCCCGCCTTCTCCATGCCCTCCCGCAAGGAATCCATCTTTGCGGCGGTTTCCTCTGCCACCTTCCGCACTTCCGGTGAAGCCATGTCCACCATGTGAACCGCCGACTCTCTGGCGCGAATCTCCGGTATGCTCATCCCCGGTTTGCTCGTGAACGGTGCAAGTCCACCAGATTCCACCAGCGCACCAGCCGCCGCGCGTTCTCCTGAGTTGAGTCCCGACCGCGCGACCCTTTGGCCGAACTCCGTTGCTTCCACCAGCCCCTTCTCAGTGTTCGTCAGCATCCTGAACCGCGCCGCTTGCAACTCTGGCGTGAGCGTTGATCCCGCTGGGGCCAACAGTTCCCGCGCGATGGTGCGGACGGACGCGGCCTCAAGGGGCACGTCCAGACTTCTCGCCGCGCCAAGCGCGCGTAGTTCGGGAGCCCCCACCTTCAGGGTCCACCATGTTCCCTTGGCGGGCATGATGATCTTGTCCGCAATCTTCGCTACCCCTTCCGTTACTCTCTCGGCGGTGGCACCGATGACGGCCCCGCCCAGCGTTCCCGGCGTTCTCGTAGGCACTCCCGTCAGGAGCGATCCGATTTCCTTTGCGGCACCCCCAGCAACCCCCAGCGGAGTGGCCCCCTTGGCCGCACCTACGAGCGCCTGCGCGCCCGCTACTACTTCTCCTGATAGCGCCTTCGTCACACCCGCCCGCACTCCCGCAGATGCCGCCGCGCCCAGCCCCAGCGATGCCAGCGCCGCAGGTGAGGTGAGGCTTTCGATGTTCAGTGCGATGAACTCTTTTACCGCGTCCTCTGTCATGTTGAGGAAGTTCTTGCGGAGGATGCTCATGGGGGTGTCCTCCGCTGTCGGTTCTGCACCCGTGGCCACCTTGGGAATGGACCGCACGGCATTCCCCACGCGATGAAGCGCATCGCGGCCCACGAGTGACGTTCCCGCCACCTGCAACGCCTTGCCTGCCGCTCCCATGCCGCTTCGCACGATGGTCCCCGCCAACTGCTCTGCCGTTCCCCTGCGCGTCACGCCGTATGCGGCACCGCCCGTTTCACCCTTGAGTCCCACCTTCAAGGGGTCACTAGCCTGCGCGGTGGCTTCATCCATACGTACAGCGGCTCTCTCGAACACATCCGGTGGAAGCGGATTGCCTGTAGCGGTGGAGTAGTACGTGCTTAGGTCGGCCAGTGGCGCACTCGCCATGTCAGGGAAAGACCGCAGGACTTCCATCTGTGCTGGTTTGGAAAGACTCCTGAAGTCTTCGTCCTGCGCCAACACTATCGCGCGCGCCTTGGGAGACAGAGTGGAAAGTTGTTCGTCTGGTTTCACCACCGCAGTAGTCGGGGCAACAGCAGGCATGGGCGTCACTGACCGTAGCACGGATGTCTTCGCGGCGTCGGAGAGTTTCATGAACTCTGCGTCCTGACTCAGTTTCGCCGCCTTCTGGTCCGCAGGGAGGGCCAGAAATGTCGGATCGTCCATCGCTACCGCAGGAGGTTCCTTCCAGTCAGCCTCCCACGGATTAGCGGACGGCACCCGACCTTCTCCTCATGAACTCTGCGGCTTCCTGTTCGGGAGTCATGGTCGCCGGAACCGCAGGTGCGGCAGGAGCCGCTTGTGGGGCTGGCGGTGTTACCGGAGGAGGAACTGCCGAGGCGGTGGGCGCTGGGGCCGCAGGTGCGGCAGGAGCCGCCGTTGCGCCGGGAATGACTCCTGCCCCCCTGAGCCCCGTCACAATCCCCGCCTGCGGAGATGCTTCCGCCATCTTTCCCCTGATGACCGCCATGGAATCGTAGAGTTTCCCTACCGCGTCTTCCACTTCGGGCGGGACATCCCTATACCCCATAATCAGTCCTGCGGCGTTCGTCACGGCGTATGGTTGCATCCTCTTCGTGATCTCCGCGAGTGTTCCCGCCTGTATCGCCTTCAGCACACGCAACTCCGCTGAATCTCCACCGCCTCCCGCTCCCACGCGAGGACGCGTGGCTCCCGTCTGCGCCACCAGCGCCGCGTGCCACTTGTCCACCCTCGGCAAGTCCCCCCGCGTCATCCTGCCCAGCGTGTCCTTGATGTAGACTTCGGGGTCTTTCACTTCTGGTCCAAACGCTTCCGGGCCACCCATCCGGTGAATGTCACGCAGAAGGCCAGCCGTAGACTCGGCCTCTCCCGAACTCAACGGGGACGCCGCCGCCGCCGCTTCCGCCGCTCTCTCGCGCGTCCCCGCACGTTCGGCGGGTGTGGGCGTGAACTGGTCCGTGGCCTCGCGCAACCCCTGCACCATCGTCATCTGGCGACGGCGGTTCACCTCGTCCATGAGTTCGGTGCCTGTGGATAGTGGCATCAGCGTCCCGCCCTTCCCGCGTTCACCGCGCTGGTCTGCGTTTCCAGAGACTTCCTGCGGCGTTCATCGTTGATCTGCGTCATGAGGTCCGCGATGCCCGTCATCTGCGGGCTGGGAGTCCCCGCCACCGACCCCGCCACCTTGCCAATCGTCCCTGCGAATGGTGCGGCACCGGGAATCAGGAATCCTGCGGCGGTGCCCGCGATGGTCCCGAGGTCCCCCAACACCGCCGACTTCTTGGCCTTCCGCAGGTTCGCGTTGAACTCGTCACGCAGACGGTTCGCTTCGTTAGCCGATTCCGCGATGGTCCGCTGAGTGTTTACTCCTGATGCGGTGGCGAGGCGCGCACCGGCTCCCCAATCGGCGGCTGATGCGGGGGTCTGGTAGTCTGCCACGGTCACAGGCCGATCTTGGCGAGAAGTCCGCGCGGTCGTGCGGCTTCACGCTCCTGAGAGCGAGACATCAACCTCTGGCGTTCCTCTTCCAGCCGTGCCCGTTCTGCGTTCACCGCATCCATGACGTTGCCCTCCGTCTGTGCCTCGACATCGCCTACCATCGGCTGAATCGTCTGCTCCGCGAGTCCAGAGATACCGCCGGGTTCCGACCCCACCGCCACCCCACGATCAGCGGCAGAGGCCAAGCCCGTCTGGTACGCGGTCTTCTTCTTCGCCAACCCTGCGGCGCGTATCGAGTTCACAAGGTCGGCGGTGTTGCCGGTCGCCGCGTTGTTGAGCGCGTTCGGATCGCTCAGCCTCGCGGCCCGTTCACCACCCCAGTAGGCGTATGGGTCTGCCATGGTTCTATTCTACCCCCTTTGTCAGCATCCGACAGCAATCCAGCACAGAATCGTGTAGGCGTTCTGGCCGTCCACCCTTTTCACTCTTGCACCAGCGAGACTTGCGGAGTCGAAACCCAGCGCGGCACCATTTTCCGTCTGTAGGAACAACGCCACCACGCTCTTGGGAAACGGCTTGGGATAGACCAGCGCGATCAATCCGCCCCCGTAGGGCGTCACCGCCAGCGCCCCGGCCTGTACGGACCACTCCGCCTGTTCCATGTTCCCCGGCACCGCACCCGCGATACCGTAGGCGCTGAACCCCAGCATCCGTACTGCCGAAAGCGCCGCCGCCGCAGAAAAGTCCGCCGTCTTCTGCCCCTCTACGCGGACTATCCCTGCCGGGAGTTCCCCGTCTTTCATTTGCCCAACCCCGACTTGAGCCAGATGATGACCTTGTAGATTTTGCACCCCACACTCGCGGAGGCAGACACCGGGGCCTGAATCCTGATGCTGTTCTGCCGTGATGCCCTTACCCCGGTCCCTCCCGTGAAGGACACCGAGTAAGCATCCTTGACCGCCGTGGGGGTGAACGTCTTGGCATTCCCGATATCGTATGCGCCCGTGTCCTTTCGCAGTAGTGACACGGACCAGTTGACCCCCGCCGTCGTCTGCGAACACACCACCGTCACGCGATCAATCACGGCGTCCTCGATGGTGGGGATTACGGGGAAGTCGAGGGTTCCCCCGATGCGATTCGCCCCCGTATCGTAGTCCGTCGTGTCATCGAAGTACATCAGCCCCGATCCGGCGGCGGTGCCGATATACATGGTGCCACCCGCTTCACGAAGGCAGGTCGGGGCCACAGCCGATGCCAGAGTCCACGGCCAGAAGCCTCCCGTCTTCGGCGTGAACAGCAGGATTCTCTTGGCTGCGGCGGTCAACGTCCGCTGGGGCATCATCGCCACCCCCTGCAAGGCCGTCCAGTTCTGTACCTGTGTGTCGATGGTCGCGTCGGACCCCACCCGGATGTACGTCAGGATGCGGTCCCCGATGACCTGAAGTTCACCCCCGACCAGTAGACCGATGTTGCGGGGGTTCGGCACCTCTACCGTTGCGCCCAGCGGACCCTTGCGTTCGGTCAGGAACGCTACGGCGGCTTCAGGACCGATCTTGTCGGCCCCACGTATCCCGGCGATGCCGTACTGAAGAGATGTGGCGCGCACGCGGAAGTTCCCCATCGAAGAGCCGGTCATGTTGACGATGCACCCTGATTTCCCCATGTAGAGGATGTCCCCCGTGGACAGCATCCCGATCACACCGTACTGACCTTCCTCTGCCACGTTCAGGTTGTTGAGTGGGGGGTACGGCGCAATTGGTTGGTTGAAGTCGGACATCACTACTCGATTGGGGTTACGGGCGTGAGGGTTCCCCGCTCGTATCATGAATGCCTTATGCCACGCCGCTATGGCGGCGGCGGCGTAACTCCCATCGTCGTTTAGCGGCATGGGGTTCGCCATGCTCGTGATGTAGTAGGTCCCCGGTGATGCAGGGGACAGGTATGGTTCCGTGGAGGATGCCGTGACCAGCGGCAGGATCGCGGCGCTATTCCCGGCCACCACCAGCCTCATTCTCCGGTCCGTGTCAGCCGTTGACCATCCCCCTGCCGTGGAGCACACCCACGTCGATGGTATCACCGTCCCGACGAATGGAACCCCCGTTACTTGGAATAGGGCCGCGAGAACGTCGTTGCCTTGCGCGGTCGTGCTTACGAGCTTCAACCTCGCCAGATCGTACACGGGAGGCGTGATGGCGAAACCCGTCATCACCGCCGCCGTCACCCCCGGACGTTTGATGAGAACCGTACCGTCAGGCGAGTAGAAGTTCCCGACGCTGGGGAACCATACCTCTCCTGTCTTCAGCAGATGTTCCCCGAGAGCCAGCGGTGACGTTTCGGTGTCGCCCCCCATGAACCGAGTGCAGACGATGGCGCGCGGTTCTCCCATCAGAAGTCCAGCCCGTGACCAGAAGCCCCGAACGTCGCCACCCGTGCGGCGATGTCGTACAGCTTCAGGTCATCTGCGATGAGTTGATCCAGCAACCCCACGTAGCGGCGGTCATCTGTTGGGGTGAACCAGATGGCCGGGGCGATCACGGTGCGGCCCGTTGCCAGCGTCGTCCCGTTGTTGGAGTCCTTGATGTCGTAGGTCACGGTCACGAACTGGCCCGACCCGTCCAGCACCGCACCCGAGACAACGGCGCACCGCACGACTCGCGTCCCGAGATTCGCCTTTGTTGCCGCCGAGATCACGGAGAAGTACAGGTTATCGAACCAGTTCTTTCCCGTGACGAAAGCCGGTCCTCCTGCGGTGTAGCTGTACCGCGAGAACAGGACATTGGCCGCGACCAGCGACCCCGTGCGCACTTGCGTCCACGACTCTCCCGTGTTTGCGCTGTCTATCTCAATCGTGTACGCGTCGTTGGCGAAGATGCGGACGCGTACCAGTACCTTCGTATCCAACGCGAACACCCCGGCAACGGTCGTGAACGTCGTGGCGGGCGGGTAGTCCTTGTCGGCCACAAGCATATCCACCGTCGTCCCGTTTCTCCCGAAGGAGATGTCCAGCGCATCCGTGGCGAACGTTGCGGTGTTGATGGCCCCCGCCGTGATGTTGATTCCGCAGGAGTTCGTTACCGCCACCGTCGCGCCCGTTTCCACCATCGCCTGAAAGTAGATGACCCACTCTTGCGCCGCCAGTCGGGTGTACCCGATGGACTTCTCGTCCGCAAAGTAGGTTGTCGCGCCACCGCTGGTGAAGGTAATGGATTGGGCACCGCTCATCTTCGATGAGGCATCTACTGTCGCCTGATGCGCCGACGCCCCTGAGAGCGCATAACCCACCTGCGTGTCGAGATTGCCAGCAACGAATCCTTCTGACGTTTCATAGGTCTGCGCTAGCTTCTGCGTCACCGCCATGTTAGTACATGACCATCCGTGGCTCCTCAAGCGACTGGAAGTTGTAGGAGTGGATCAGCAACCGTTCAAGCCGTTGCGCTTCCAGTTCCAGATTCTTCCAGTCTGAGTCTTCCTTGAGCTTCAGGCCGCGCACCTTCGCCCGCGTCATGCAGATGTCCTGCACCACCGACGGCAAGGGCTGAAGCGTGTCACTCGTCTGACTCATGTACTGCATGGACCTCTTGGCGGTGCAATGGAAGTCCAGCGTCGAGAGCGAGGGCGCGGCGGCGACGTAGGTCACCTCCAGCACCGCCCAGTTACCCGATACGGTGATCGTGCCCGTCGGTGCGGTTCCGCTGATCGTGATGGCCTTGACGCCGTAGTGCGCCCCCGCCACAAGTGTCTCCTGTGTCGAGGTCAGCGCGCTGGCGTTGTAGACATCCAGCGTGGTCGTCTTCGCGGCGTTCGTGTAGTACGTCACCGTGACGAGCGTGTCTGCGGCTTCCGTGTCCGAGGAACAGACGCGGATACCCGTTCCAGACGCGACCAGCGTGGCCGTGTAGTAGTCCTGAAGGACGTTCGGCACATTGTTGAATCCCAACACCATGTAGCTGGCGGTGCGCTCCCACGGCAACGTCACCGCGTACACGATGGTCCCTGCCGTGTTGTCGAACGTCAGCCTCCCCACGCTGTCTCCTGTCACCGAGAGGGAGATGATCCCGTACACCGTGTCGGTCGTGATGGCGACTGGCGTAGCCGAGGCCAGAGAGGCCGTCGTCTGCGCCTTCCTGATGTCCGTGCGGTTCGCGTTGGCGTAGTAGGTCGCCCCCACATTGATCGTGGCCGACTCCCCCGTGGTCGCGGAGGACACCACGCGGATTCCTGCCGTGCCCGTGCGTGGGAGATACCCATGCTCCGCCGCCCCCTCGATCCTCCGCAGGCAGACGCGCGTAGGCGACCCCGAAGAGGGAGGATTGACCTTCGTGATGAGGCGGTGGAACTCGAACGACGGCACGACCTCAAGGTTGTACTGCGGCTGGTCCTCCGCGTTCGCCGTGTCGATCAGATGCGCGTTCATGATCTTCAGGAAGTCGCGCGGCACCGCCGTCAACTCATACGGTGCCCATACCTGCGGCGTCGGTGCGGTGATCGAAAGCGTGCAGTACCACCGGGTGGTCAGCTCGGGAAAATCATAGGCGTCCGCGATGCGCGCGGCCTCTGAGTTCAGCCACTTGTCCACGTAGCCCTGTAGGGTGGTATCACCCGTGCCCCTGATTTCATCCAAGACCTCGCTCCGCATCTCGGCCAACGATCTTAGGGCGTTCACGTGAACCACACCCGGCTGGCGGCTTGCTTGCTCATCGGTTTGGTCGTCACGTTCCCCTTCGGGTCCACGTACCGCTCCGCGTAGGCCAAGCGTGTCTCGGCGTCATGCACCATGGCGTCCGTGGCCTTGATCTTCCCGTCAGCCACGCGGACCACCGTCACATGAGGCGTTCGTGCGGTGCCCCGCAGGGCATCAACCTCGCACGATGCACAGACCTTCAGGCCCTTCGCGGCCCGCTCCGGTTCCACGTCCCACTTGCAGGGGAAGCTCGTACACTTCATGCGGTGCCCCTTTCACGACGGAGGCCGGATGGCCTTGCGACCACCCGGCCCCGTCCCGTCATCCCTACCGACCTAGTACGCCGAGATCACCATCTGGTGAATCACGAACGTGTTGCCAGAGGCGCTCCACGTAATCCCCAGCGTCAAGTCCTGATTGGGGATGTTCGTCTGGAGCGCATCCGCCGTGGTGTCGCAGAACATCCGGTCCACATCGGTCGAGCCGTCAAGGAAGAACTCCAGCGACCACAGGATCGTGCCCGCCGTCCTCGTGCCCGAAGACACCGAATCCACCGAACGCACCTGACCCACCGCGCGGAGTTTCCACGGACCCGCGAACGCCGTCAGCGCACCGGACGTAATCATGGCGGTCGCGCCCATGTTCACGTTGATCGTGACCGTATCGGAGGCGTCCACCGTCGCCACACCCGCCGCCTCGATGATGATGATCTCACCGTCGGCAAAGCCGTTCTTCCAGAACGTGTAGCCCTTCGCGCTGACCTCCGAGGTGTCAGCGAAGCTGGAGGCGGACTCCAGCGCGTACAGAATGTTTCCCGTCCACCCGCCCGTGCGGGCCTGAGCCTGCGTCCCGAGCCCGAGGGCGACAAGGGCGACCGCGAGAATCGTCAGCTTCTTCATGTCGATGGTCTCCTTTCGTCCTGCGTCAGGAATCGGTCGTACGAATCGCGTAGGCTTGCGCGTTCCGAAGCATCGACGCACCGTAGAGCGTGGAGCCGATGACCCGGTGAGACAGGTCTTCCAGTTCCTTCTTCGAGAACTGGACACCCTGCTGGATGGCCTTCGCAAACGCGCCACCCCCGTCGCCGCCCTTGCCGATCCAGAACATATTGATCGTCCGGTCAACGCTGGAAATTGCGCGCCGCCGCACGAGGCTCGACGTGCCCATCTCGAATCCGAGCGTGGTCTTCAGCTTGCCGCTGATGACCGGAAGGTTGTCCGTCCCGACGAACGTGGACTCCGAGAAGCGGTCGATGCCGATGATCTCGGCACACTGGTTCCCCGACACGAGGCCGTGGCGGTTCCCCTCGGGCCAATCGTTCGCAATGGCGAACGCCAGCGCCAGTTCCAGCTCACTCGCGTCGATGGACCCGGCCACGTTGCGGAGTGAGTTTCCCGACAGGCTGGTTTCGAGAGAGAGGACGTACTGCTCGAAGCGCCGCTTGAGCGCCTTGCCCATGCGGGTCGGCCACGTCGATTCCTTCATGGCGACCTGAAGCGCGTAGTTGTTGGCGAACTTGACGCTGACGTGCCGCCACTGGTCCATCGTGATCGTCTGGATCGTGTCGGTCATCGCGGAGTCCGTCACCTCACCGTAGTCACCGACGGCAGAGTCTTCCATCTGCTCAACGTCCATGACCCTGAGAACCTGCATCGGCTCACCCGTCACCTCGGACGAGCGATCCGTCACCCGGCTGGTGACGATCAGCGGCGCTTCCAGCGCCTCAAGAGCGAGAAGGCTCCACTTGGTTGGAACCCAGTTGGCCTGCGTGGTCGGGGTCAGTCCTCCTGCCATGTTAGTCCTCCGTAGATTTTTGGCGGTGTTGGTTCCGCCTCACCACGG
>ERZ1292629.2823-Hain-H43-01um-R1-2823-length-14110-cov-10_pt1 | contig 14110 bp, 18 predicted proteins | sample MGYA00564399_ERZ1292629 | MGnify/ENA primary metagenome ERZ1292629 (study PRJEB36523, sample SAMEA6512636) | groundwater metagenome | collected 2019-01-08 | study: AquaDiva: Metagenomics assemblies of 32 groundwater samples
GAGCGGGTCAGTTTCGCTCAAAGTAGGTTCGGACTTTGTCATATAATTGCACCAAAAAACCCCCCCGCAACACGGAGGGATTTTTTGTTGCTGTATTCTTAAAATAGTTCGAACGCATTTCGCCGCCTTCGGCGGCGACGGCCAGCCCCCCAAAATTTGAGCGGCTTCGCCGCAATATTAAAAACTGCTAAAGAACCTGATAAAAATATCGGCTCGAACCACATTTTGTAAAAGAAAATTTTTTCATATCATTTTGTTGCAGTCCCACCAAAGGCGGACTGTTTTTTGTTAGTTTAATAATTTCTAACCCAGCGAGATTGACATAAACAAGCAATTATGCTAAGATAAAGCGTTATCTTATACAAGATAATGTTTTCGTTAAACTACGAATAGCCCATTGAAAACTGAATAAAAAGGAGGGAAAGACGATGGAAGGAAAGAAGACACTCGGTGTTTTTTCTGCACTTGGCACTTTCGGGTTGCTAGCGCTGATCTCATGGAAAGCAGATGTTTTCAGAATGGTCATTAGCGAGCTAACCTTGTTCATCTCCGGAGGGTTTCGTGAAGTTGCTAGCAACCACACAACCTTCTTGATGATGTTCCCGGTCATTCTCGCGGTGGTAGTTCTCGAACTTCCCTGCACTGTCGGCGCAGCTGTTCTTCAAGCGAAGATACTCGGCAAGAGCGGCAAGCATGCACTCTCCGATATATTCAAGGAGTTGGGAGAAGGAAACCATTTTTTTACCTTCTTCATCATCGTCCTCCTTGAAGAACTGTTCGCGCGCTGGTTCTTTCTCGGGTTACTCACGAAGATTCCGTTCTTGTCTGGCACGGTCACGTTCTACACGCTGTTCCTGATCGGAAACGGTATCTGGGCATTGATTCACTTGAGCAACTTCAAAGAAGAAAAAGACCGCAAGTTGCTCCGCGTGTTGCCACAGTTCGTCGCAGGCGCTTTCTTCACGTATGTTTTTGTGAAGTATGGTTTGCTCGCGGCGATCCTGGCGCACTTCGCATCAAACACCATAATATTTGCGGCGCACAAAGTTCAGCGTATCAACGTGATTGACGGCCTCATCGTCGGCTATGCCGTTCTGTGCGCCGCCATAAGTTACGCGCTGATGGAGAAACCGCTCGCTGATGTCCTGCCGTGGTTTGCCGATAATCCAGTGTTCCGTCTGCAGGGGTGGGAATTCTGGGACTACGTTAAAGTCTCGGTGTTCCTGTCGGCTAGCTTCGTCATCGTTTTCGGTCTCTTGTTGTATGACCGAGGCGAAGCAGGAAAAAAGAAGACAGATAAAGACATCGGGCTAATCGGCTACATCATCGGCATACCAATCGTCATCGGTTTGCTCTATGGCATCTACGCTTTACTGGGATTGTTCATCACGAATGTACCCTATCGGGTGCTCGTGCTGGCTATTCTCTTTACCTTTCTCCAGAAAGGTGCGAGCGGAAGTGCTATGGCGCGGACATTTTGGAGTGGCTTGCCTGATACCTACGTCACGATGTGCATCTTGCAGGCGCTTGGCTTCTGGCCAGCACTTGGATGGGTAGCGGTGGAAACTGCAATCCATGCGCCGAGAATTATCCTGAACAAACTCGACGACTAAATTCACAGGGCTTTGTAGTGAAAACTACTTAGCCCTTTTTATTTTTCGAAAAGAATTTGCCGCCAAAGCAGTAAATTTTTCAAGCTCATTTTTCTTGAAAAATTTACTGTAATGAGTTATGATTAACTCATAGAAAAACTTGAAATTGTCAAAGTTCGCGGCGAAGCCGCTCAAATTTTGGGGGGCTTGCCGTCGCCGCCGAAGGCGGCGAAATGCGTTCGAACTATTTTAAGAATACAGCAACAAAAAATCCCTCCGTGTTGCGGGGGGGTTTTTTGTTGCAATTTTTCCGTTGCAAAATTTGTTAAAAAAATTTTATTCCAAAATGATTACGTCGGCTTTTTGGACGCCAAAGTTTTTCGCCAAGTGTCTTTCGGGAAACCAGATATCAATTTTATCATTGTGCTTCTTGGCCATCCGGTCTTCAACGGTAAAAACTTTGTCGCCAAAAACTGAAGGAATTTTTACCTTGGTGCCGAAAGCCAAAAAGTTCGCTGCTATGACACCATCGCGCGTTCGCGTGTTGGAAGCCGTAATAAACGGCGTGTCATCGGTCTGGTCAACCGTTGAAGAATAGGCCGTTAAAACAACGCTCATCATTTTAGGCGCTAGCGTTTGGTTTATGCCCATAATTGAGTCCCTGCCAATAATCAAGGGCAAATCACCTATGTTTTCCATCCTATTCTCCATAAAAGCATCTATATCTTCAAAGCTCCAAGCGGCATCCGCCTCTGTTACCTGCGCGTTAAGCGCTAAAACCATTATAATTAAGGCAATTATGGCTTTATTAAGCCAATAAGTGCTATATTTTAGTATTGTACGCATTTTTTAGACAAACAAAAAATCCCCGCCTTAGCAGAGATCTCTAGTTTGTACTACTATACTACTCTAACCGGGTGAATTTGTCAAGAACCGACAATGACCCGGAAAATCAGCCTCATAAGACTTGGCAGTATAAAAAAAGCGGTCAAAAGCGCCAGAATTATTCCTGAAGCGCCTAAATTCATAAGGCGGGCGCCTAATTTTGGAAATAAATCATAAAGTACCTTGGATCCGTCAAGCGGCGGAAAAGGAATCATGTTAAACAAGGCCAATGCGATATTAATAATCACAATTATTGTTATGAGCGATAAAAAAATCTGAGGAATAGCACTATTTGTTAAAATAAACTGAGAGAAAAATCTTAAAAACAACCCAAACACCAAAGCGATAAATAAATTACTAAGCGGGCCAGCCAGCGCCACTTTTAGCGAACCGTATTTTTTATCTCTTAAATTACTCGGATTATATGGAACCGGCTTGGCATAACCAATAAAAATTCCACTCGTAAGCAACAAAAAAACAGGCAGAATAACTGTACCAAATAAATCCATGTGAACCAGTGGATTGAGAGTTAATCTTCCCGCGTCTTTAGCCGTTGAGTCGCCCAGATAATATGCAGTGGCGCCATGCGCGCATTCATGAACCACCGCGGAAATTACGATAATGATATATAAAAATAAAACTTGATTTAACATGCTAATTTGTGTTAGAAGTATAAAATCATGTCCAACAAATGCGCCATTTGCGGCAAGGGTTCAATGCTCTTAACGCCACGCAATAAACTTCGCGGTAAGTATAACCCGGCGGAAAAGAAAAGAAAATATCCTAATCTTCAGGGGATGACTTTACCTAACGGAAAAAAAGTTAAGGCCTGCGCCAAATGTATCAAGGCTTTATCTAAATCTAAAAAATCGAGATAATCGATTTTTGGGAATAATATCTTTGGGGTAAATCTCAATTAACCTTAAACTGTAATTCTTACAATACTGCCTTTTTATTCCTATTATTTTATCATAAGTTTTTTGAGCACCAGCCAATCCAAAAAATTCTACTATTATATCTGGCTGAATTATAAAATCTGCCGTCATTTTAGTATTGCCATATCTAAAATTCTTTTCATGAATAATATTGTGACTATAAAACCAATCATCAATAATTTTTTCAGCGAAAGAATCACAAACGTGCCCGTCATTGGATTTAAACTTATAGGAAAATATAACAGGATTTGGCTTGAATCCCGCTAATCTAATGGCTGTGTTCCAACCGCCAAATCTTTTTTTATATTCCCTATAAGTACTATTAAATTCCCTTTTAAGAGGGATTCTTTTATGTCGTCTATAAAAATCAATTATTCTCTGGAGCAACTCGCCATTTGTTGGAGTCGGCTTCCAAAACTTAGCAAAATTTCCACGAGCCAACGCCCGTCTTTTATCTATGTCGAAATGTAAAGAAACTCTATTTCTTCGCAGTTCAATGGCTTTCTTTTGGCCACTAGTCAAAGCGATGCCATTGGTCCACAAATAAGCGGTGCCAATGGCGATTTTTAATTCCCTAGCAATTTCTCTGTGAGTTCTGCCTTGTTTTCTTAATGATTTTGCCTTATTTATAGTTTCTATCGCGTACCGCTTTCCATTGTTCATATAGCCTAATTATACTACAATCTAATCGCTAACGGGATGTCGTATAATGGTAGTACACAAGGCTGGGGGTCTTGCAGTCCGGGTCCGATTCCCGGCATCCCGACCATCTTTACTATTTTCGATTCTTGGCATAGCATTGAAGTAATAGAAAGGTAATAGCACTTATATTTTAATTCTACTACCACAATACTAGCATGTCAAACATAACCAAAAATCTACGAAAGATGAGAGAAACAAAAGGGCTTTCCCAAGAAAAGTTAGCAAGATTGGCCGATGTCGCTAATAACACAATTATTAAAATTGAAGCTGGTGAAAATCAGAACCCAACGCTTGATACTCTCAAGAAAATTACCAAAGCCCTTGGAGTTAGTGTTGATGAGTTAATTGGATAAAACTATGAATTGTAGAAATTGTAAAAAAGATATTAAACAGGATGATAAATTTTGTCCTAATTGTGGTGAAAAAAATTACAAGCCTGATTTTGTTTTATCGGGACAGTCACAAAAAATATCTTTTTGGATTAAAATAAAAAAACTTGGTTGGGTTTATTGGACTTTAATCGGGATAATGGTATTTTCTATTATTACAAATATTGTTTTTGATGTCCGGTGGGTTTTGTACCTGTTGATAGCGGCGGCAATTGCGTTGTTTATATATGGTTTGTATATGCGAGAGAAAGAGTTGACGCCAGAAGAAAGCGAAGCAGAATCTAAAGCTGTTTTATATCCGTTTTGGAAGAAAAAAATGGAACGCGAAGGAAAAGTTATTGATCCGAAGGAAGACGAATTTTATAAAAAGAAACATTCGGAATTTAATACTAAAAATACACTGACAATCATTTTGCCATTAGCGGTATTTGCCACTTTGCGCCAAGAACTTGGCGTTCCTCTAGCAATGCTTATTGGCTTAATAGTTGGAACTGTTATTAGATTTTTATATTCATTTTTTGAGAATAAAGGTAAATAGAAATTGTCTATATTAAAAATAGGTAATTTGAAAAATCTAAAACAAACCCATGAATTTGTAGCTTGCCAAAGATTTTTATCAATATATAACGAAACGGAGAATAGCTATATTGAAATTATACGGCTTGGAGATCCCAACAAAAAAGAACCAGATTGTATTTGTAGTAATGACTTCGCAATAGAATTAGTCGGAGTTTACGATAATTCTTATCAAGCAGAAAAAGTGTGGTCAGTACCTCGCAATAAAGACGTTAGTAAACAACCCAATTACAAACTATTTTCGCTCGATAATTTACAGAATGAGATTGGAATAAAGCTATCAAAATTAAATAGAGGTAATTATGGCGGTTTTTCTGGAAAAATTCTTTTGGCATGTAACCTACACGACCCATTATTGCAAGATAAAGAAGTTGAAAATTATGTTAAGATACATGCGCCCTTCTATCGAGATGGACATTTTGAAAAATATTTTTATCAGATTTGGATTTTGTGGAAATCTGAAAGAAATGGAGATTGGAAAATTAAAAAGTTAGAATAAAGACGGCGCGCCAGTTTCACTGGCACGAAATTCGGCGGCGGAAAGTGAGAGTGGGAGCAATCAGTCGGAGTTTCGTTCAAAAAAGGTTCGAGCTTCGTTCAGCAATTGCGAAATTACACCCACCAAAAAACTCCAGAATTCTGGAGTTTTTTGGTGGCTGGAGAAGCCATCTCTAAGATAATTTTGGCATTAAGCCAAGTGGGTGTTCGCAGTTCACGATCCACGGACCGGAACAATGTGGAACTCCCTAATAATATTGATTAGCCCAAAATCTTATAAAACAACTTTCTCCATCCATACACAGTATAACATCTGAAACGGCAAAAAAGTAATCCACAAGATAACTATTCCAAAATGCCATCCAAATTCACATCGTATAAAATTTGCTCCTGCACCAAGCGATAATTAATAATTTCCTCCGGTCGGAACCAAAGCAAGATTTCTTTTTCCGCCTCGTCCACCGAACCGGAAGCGTGAATCAAATTACGCACCGCGCGGCCATCCGCGTCTGATAACTGATATGAATCTAAAACGAAATCACCGCGAATCGTCCCAACATCAGAAGTTAAAGGCTCGGTGCCGCCGGTAATTTTTCGCGCGATTTTAACCGCATGCACCCCTTGCCAAATCATGGCTATTACCGGCCCGGAGGCTATATATTTTTTTAAATTTTCCAGAATTATCGCTGTTATTGCCAATGGATCTTCTGATGGCGGAGCTAATCCCTTTTCCTTGTAGCTTTTTATAGTTTTTTCGCCGGTAACGCGCCGCCAATTCGGATCAACTGTGTAGTGTTTTTCAATATGCTCGGAAGTTGGCACTGCCATTTTCATCCCTGCTAATTTCAAGCCGCTTCGTTCATAGCGTTTAATAATCTCCCCAATAAGAGAACGCTGAACGCCATCGGGCTTAATTAAAACTAATGTCCTTTCTTTTTTCATTAAAATAAAATTTATTTTTATTTTAATAATTGCTGAATCACCTTTTTAAAAATCGGCAACGATTGAGTTATTGTATTCCAAATTATTAAATGATCTACGTCAAAATATTCATGCACTAATCTGTTGCGCAGGCCAGCTATCTTTTCCCATTCTATGGCTGAATGTTGATCTTTGAATTCTTGCGGCAACTGAACTACGGCCTCGCCGATTATTTGCAAGCGCCGTTCCGCCGAATCTTGTTTTTCCATATTGGACAGATATTCTTCCTTATCGATATCTGCCAAATAAGCCTCTAACGCCGCAATAGACTCCAAAATATGCCACAGTAAAATGTTTGCGTCTTTGCTCATAAAATTTGTATTTGTTCTTTAAAAATTATATCGCGCAGCAGATGATGGACGGAACGATATGTTATTAAGTCCACATTCTTGCCTAATTTTGTTTCCAGCTTTTCTTCCAAATCCATCAAGTCGAACATTGTTTTGTCTTTTGGCAGTTCCACCAAGATATCAATGTCGCTTTTTTTATTGGCCTCGCCCCGCACAACCGAACCAAAAAGGGACGACTTTAAAACGCCCGCTTTTTTTAAAATCGGCAAAATTTGTTTTTTAATTGTTTTAATTTCTTCAGACATGTATTTTATTATACCATGCGCCCGTAGATTTAAAACATTGACAGGATAAATAAATGAGTTTATAATAGCAAAATAGAAAATTAAGGGAAAAATGGATGGTTTTTTGGCATAAAAACACAGACTACTATATAGATAGTGTATAAAACAGAAAATTGCGCCCCCCGGCCTAATGACCGGGGTTTTCATATTTAGCGTTCCGTGAAAATATTTGCGGTAAAACCGTCACTCAGGACTCTGATATCGCCTCTTTCTCCCGTTTCAAAAACATTTATTCCAAGAAACGCGAATCTACTTAACGCCGCCGGCGAGGGAAGATTGTAAATATTTTTTTCGGCCACCTCAATAATTCCGGCTTTCGGGGCGACCGCGCTCAAAAAATTTATAAACGATGAATATTTGGAGCCGTGATGGCCAACTTTTATAATATCGGATTTCAAGCCGTCGCCATAAGCCAGAATTTTATTTTCTATCGTCGCGGGCGCGTCACCCATAAACATCATCGAAAAATCTTTATAAATCAACTTGCCGACGATTGATGTTTCATTGGCACTATTGTCATTTGTTACGCCACTATCACTACCCGGCGCCGCGATAATATCAAATTCTAAATCTTTGCTAAAATGAATCGCCTCGCTAACCTCCGCGATTAAAACCCTGGCGCCATTATTTTTGGCAGCGCTTACAAATTGGTTGTAATTGTCTGTTTTTAGATAAACTCCATTTATAACAACCAGGCCAACGCTATATCTTTTCAAAACTTCGATAAGGCCCGTAACATGGTCGGCATGGGGGTGGGTTAAAATCACAACATCAATTTTTTTCGGGATTGAAAAAATATATTTACCCAATTTTTCCAAAACTTTATTGTTGGGTCCGCCATCAATTAAAATGCTCTGATTTTGGGGCGTCTTTATTAAAATAGAATCGCCTTGGCCGACATCCAAAAAAATCGTTTCTAAAATTTGTCCTGATTTTTGGGCTAAAACCAAAAACCATACAACCGATGTAATCAATAAAAGTCCGGCTAAGATTGTAATTTTTCTTTTCATGTTCAAATGGAAGCGAACGGAAGCAAGCTCAATAATTTAATTATCCAAATCTGGGAAGAAAGTAAAAACCAAGTCGGAAAAACAAAAATATAAGCGAAATTCAATGACACGGTCCCAATGGCCCCGGCCAAAAAACCAAAAAGCATCGTCAGAGGAATGAACGGTAAAATTAAAATATTGGCTAGCGGCGCGATTAAAGAAACTCTACCAAAACTAAAAAATACAATCGGCAGAGTCATAGCTTGCGCTGATAATGTGGCCGCCAAATTATCGCGAAAAGACAAAAAATTTGGCAACCGGGAAAACCATTTTTCAAAATACGGCACGAGATACACCAAGCCAAAGGTCGCTAAAAACGAAAGTTGGAACCCGGCGTCGTAGCGCAATAAATATGGATTGAAAAAAAGCATCACGGCGCCGGCAAAAATAATCGCATTGGTTATCCGGTAATTCCTGCCTTCGCGCCTGGCTAAAATAAGCAATCCACCCATAATGGCCGCGCGCACCACCGAGGCCTCCGCCCCCGCAACCAAAGTAAAGAGAACTAAAGCAATACCGATTATCCAGAAAACTATTTTTCGCGGCAAAAGCAGGTAATTTAAAAAATTCAGAAGCACCGCGCTGATTATGGAAATGTTATAACCGGAAATAGCCACAATATGGCTCGTCCCTGTTCTATTAAACGCCTCCGTCAATTCAGCGGGAAGAGTTTTTTTGGCGCCAACCAAAAGAGCAGCCAGAAAAGACGCGAGCGGCTCCGGGAAAAGCTTGTTGATTGTTTCGATAAAAGACTTCTTTACACCAAGAAGATTGCCATAAAAGCCCTGCATAACTGGTCGTTCGGTCAAAATAATTTCGGGGTACCTGCTTATGAGAAAAATATTGTCTTTTGCCAAGTATGTCCGGTAATCAAAATCCGATGCTACGTTTGATTCCGGCGTGGAAATTTTTCCATTTAATTTTAAGGTGTCGCCATAAAAATATTCCGGATAAAGATTGGTTTTCACAAGTATGCGCCCATATGTTTCATTTTTTACAACATATTGCGAAAAATCCAGCCGCCGGTCCGGTTCTTCAATTACTTTTCCGGAAAAAGTTATTTTTTCTTTGGGAAAATTCTTAGCAGCCGCCTCATCGCTGCGGCTAAAAACTTCAAAACTGCGCCACAAGCCAAGAACTACAAATAAAATACAAACTCCAAAGATTATATTTTTCTTTCCGCCAAAGGCGGATCCGCCTCTGGCGGAAAGAAGCGCAACAACTAAAACGAAGAGTCCAAAAACAAAAACTCCGCCGATTACAACCTGCGGAGTTTTTGTTATTGAATATAAAAATATGCCACCAACAAAGCTCGATAAAATGAGGGCGAAAATTTTACTTTTCGCCATCCTTGTCCTTATCTTTGTCTTTTTTTCTTCGCAGATAAGCCGGAGTATCCCATTCTTCTTCGTCATCTATTATTTCAATATTTACCGCCGGCTTTCTGGCGTTTGTGATAATAGGAACCGTAATTGGATTACTGCCGAAACTGCTATTGGTATCCCCATTGCTATACTTTCCGGTCCCAAATCCGGTCGCGATTACCGTAACTTTGATTTCATCTTTTTTAAGGCGATAATCATGAGTCGCGCCAAAAATAATCCTGGCATCCGGATCAATTGATTCGGTTATCACCTTAGCAGCTTCGTTAACATCAATCATCCCCAAATCCATCCCTCCCGAAACGTTAAACAAAACGCCACTCGCTCCGTCAATTGAAATATCCAGAAGCGGCGAATTTATAGCCGCCTTGGCAGCCGTAACCGCGCGGTTTTCACCAGTCGCTCTTCCAATCCCCATTAACGCCGAACCGGCAGATGCCATAATAGCTTTTATATCGGCAAAATCAACATTAATGATTCCGGGGTATGTTATTAAATCGGCAATGCCTTGAACCCCTTGTTTCAAAATATCGTCAATAATTGCAAACGTTCCGATAATAGAAGTATTTTTATCAATTAAATTCAAAACCTTATCATTGGGAATTGTAATTAAAGTGTCAACGCGGTCGCGGAGCGACAATAGGGCCTCTTCCGCAATAATTGAACGTTTTTTTCCTTCAAAGGAAAAAGGTTTGGTGACAACAGCGACCACCAAGGCGCCAACATCATGAGCGGCATCGGCTATAACCGAAGAAGCTCCGGAACCGGTGCCTCCTCCCAAACCGCAAGTAATAAAAACTAAATCGGCCCCTTTCAAGACATTTTGAATTTCATCGCGGTTTTCTTCCGCTGCCTGCCGGCCTATGTCCGGATTCATTCCGGCGCCGAGTCCCCGAGTTAAATTTTTTCCAATATGGAGCTTAGTCTGCGCTTTGACATGATGAAGGTCTTGAGCGTCGGTATTGATCGCGATAAAATCAACGCCTTTAATCTGCGCGTCGAACATTCTGGTGACGGCATTGCCGCCGCCGCCGCCAACACCAACAACTTTTATTCTCGCAAATGTTTCTACTTCCGGTTTAACGCGCACCATAATGTTTATTTAATTCATTTAACAAAATATTTTCTTTTCAGTCAAATTTTTTTATTGGCAATTATCAATGCTTTTAACACTATCATCAATTACATATATCATATGCTATAGCATATGATATATGTAATTCAATGTACTACAGGCGAAATATCTCTTTTAAATGCAACTCAACGTCAATATCTTTAACTCTCAAAAATCTAACATAAGGCGTAAGTTCAAATAGTTCCGTAATGAAATCGATTTCGTCTTTGCATTCGTAAGGATGAACAAAAACGCTTTTTTGCATCGGATAAAAACCTAGTTCTTTTAACTTAGCATTCAGAGCGTTTCGTCCCGACTTTTTGTCTTCCGGAATATCAAAAATTACCATACGCCACAAGTTGTCCCAGTGAGTCGGTTTTTTAATTTCTATTTTGTCTATTTCGTACCTTAAAATTCTATCTTTTCCATTATCAGTTAAAATCAAACTAGCGCTTCCATCTTTATTTTCCCGATAATCAATAAGTTTGGATTGATAAAGCCTTTTTATCGCCTCTCTTAAATTTCGTTCGTTTATTTTTTTCCATTCCTTTGCAATTTGTCTCACTACTCTAAAATACGCATCTGGTCTGGCTGTTAACGACAATGCTAAACCGCCTTGTAAAAGGAGTAAAATTTTCTTTGATACTGGCCCAAGACGTTTCATTACAATAAATTATAACAAACCAAATTACATATGTAAAAGCGATAGCATATTATATACGTAATTTGAAAATACGATTAGGACAATGGAAAATGGAAATAAAAAAACTGGAAGTTTTTCTGCGGTGTTCCGCAAATTTACTCCCGGTATGTTACCACTTAATATCTTAGTATATATAAGAGTAGATTTTCCCATTTCTAATTTCAACAGTTACTTCTACGGCTTCATCGGGAAAATGCTTCATTGCGTCAGCTACGTGATAAAACTGGCGCGAATTCTTTGGAATTAATATAACCGTTCGAAAATCTAGACCGCGTCCGGTCAAAATATTTTCAATGCGATATACGCCGTCCTTGATATTTTCCGATCTTATGGCTATGCCGCCATATTTTTGCATTGCATGGCTTCTTCCTAAAAATAAGCCAAATACCAGAGCGCACATTATGGTCAAAAGTGAAAACAGTATCTCATACTGATGAAGTACCGCCCCAATAATAAAACAAATTATCAACATCACGAAAATTACAATCGCCAAGGCTTCCATCCATTTCGGATATGGCCTCATCATAATTGACACCTCCTAAGTTTATTGTTAAGGAATGAATTTTTTTAACCAACCCACAAAACTGGACTCGTTGGGATTTTCCATCGTAGCACGATTAAAAGTTTCATCAAACCCCCAAATAACAAGGCCCAAGGCCGTGGCAAAAGCCGGATCTTGAACAATTTCTTCCGGACCTAAAATTTTTTGAGCCACGCCGCGAGTTATCGGCAAACTTAAATCTTTTTTCGCTAACTTGTCCAATCGGGGCATCCTGCTGCCGCCCCCGGTTAAAACAACGCCGCCGGGAAGCATCGATACCCTCCCTGCTTTTTTTAATTCTTTTTGCGTCATGTCAAAAATTTCAGAAAAACGGGCTTCGCAAATATTGGCGACTTCCCTTCTTTGAATTGTACTATCGCCCCCCAATTTTTTAAGGTCAATCATGTCCCGTGAACTGGTACTCTCTGCCAAGGCGGAGCCATGAGTTTTTTTAATTTTTTCCGCCGCATCAACATCAACTTGTAAGCCATACACTAAATCATGTGTCACATGTGAAGAACCAAGGCCTAAAACTGCCGCATGAAAAATATCTCCTTCTTCAAAAATAACCAAACCCGTGGTGCTGCCACCGATATCCAAAACCAAAGTTCCCAATTCTTTTTGACGAGGAGTTAATACAGAATAACTGACTGCCAGAGACGATAAAACCAATTCTTTGATTTTAACGCCCGCTAAGCTCACGGCTTTGCGAAGATTTTTTAATGCCGACATCCCGCATTCTATAACTAAAGTGTCAACTTCAAGTTTAACACCTGTCATACCCAGTGGATCTTTAATGCCTTTTTCGCCATCAACAGTCCATTCTCTCGCTAAATTGTGTAATATCTCGCGATTGGGGCTGGCCGGAATAGCCTCGGCTTGAAGAAGCGCTCTTTGAATATCTTCTCTCGAAATTTCTCGGTCGGCTCTTGAAACAATGACGACGCCTTTTGATGGCCTTACAAAAATGTTCCCTCCGCCAATGCTTACCACCGCTTCGGCATGCTTAATTCCGGCATGAGTAATAGCTTTTTGAAAAGCTTCGCGGATTGCAACGGCAGTCTCTTCAATGTCTACTACCGCGCCCTTTCTCATCCCGCGCGAACTTGCTTCGCCCCACCCAATAACCTGAGGCATTTCTTGCGTCTTATTTTTTGAAGCGGCCACCGCTTGGATTGAAGTGGTGCCGACATCCAAACCAACAATAATATTTTCACGCGACATGGTTAAATAATTTTTTCTCTAGTTTTTCTATCTGCAAATGATTATATCCAAACAAATGCAACAGGGCGTGAATCAAAATCCCTGACAGATATTTTTTATCGGAAATTTTCTCGACATTAACAACTATCTCACCTAAGTTTAACATGCTATTTTGTTCTTTGGCAACTACCACCGTTTTGCGACTGTTTAAGCCAAAAGAAAGTTCATCGGGAGTTTTATTTTTCTTTCGCCAAACTTTATTCAGCCGAAGCATCTCTTTCTTTTCAACAACTAAAACAGCCATTTCAACTGGCTGTTTTAACTTTAGGAAACGCAAGGCCTTGGTGATTGTGGTTTTAATGAATTTCTCGGGAATCTTTTTCCGAGTTCTATTATAAATTAATACCTCATGTTTCATTCTTCATTTCTTCTTCAATTATTCTTTTAACCATCGTTCCGTCGGCGCGGCCTTTAACTTCGGCCATTACCAAGCCCATTGCTTTGCCAAAATCTTTTTGGCCTGCCTGCGCAGGCAGGCCGGCCACTTTATTTTTTATTAAAGCCCTCAATTCTTCTTCGGGCATTTCCGCGGGAGCGTATTTTTTCAGAATTTCAAGTTCCGACATTTCTTTTTTTACCAAATCATCCCGGCCGCCTTTTTCATACTGAACTATTGAATCTTTTCTTTTTTTAATTTCACCTGAAATTACGCTCATAATTTCTTCGTCGGAAAGTTCAGACAATTTTTCAAGATCGGCCAATTCCTTGCCTTCCTTTGAAAGACGAGACCTTTTTTCCAGCTCTTTATTTTTTATAACGCTGCTCAAAAAGCGCAAGACGGAAACCTCATCACTCAAACCACTTTTGAACGCCGATTTAATATTTTCGTTTATTTTATCTTTTATACTCATTTTCCAATTTTCCTA